>Ga0209755_10004658_pt1 | contig 16092 bp, 20 predicted proteins | sample TergutCo191P1_FD_187301 | JGI IMG/M metagenome (GOLD analysis project Ga0209755, IMG submission 187301) | Cornitermes sp. P1 segment gut microbial communities from Petit-Saut dam, French Guiana - Co191P1 (SPAdes) (version 2) | ecosystem: Host-associated > Arthropoda: Insects > Digestive system... | reverse complement strand
ACGCCGGTGGAGCGCCCAAAAAAAAACAGAAAAAACACTATTCGGGCAAAAAGAAGCGGCACACGATGAAGACGCAGGTCGTTGTGGGGAAGTCCGACGGGCTGATTATATGCCTGTCCTTCGCCGCTGGAAGGGTGCACGACTTCCGCCTTTTCAAGGAATCGTTCGTCCGCTTCTTGGAGAGGATAAGGTTGCTGTTGGACAGCGGCTATCAGGGGATGGGAAAAATACACGGCAACTGCAAATTGCCGGAGAAGAAGACGGGGAAGCGGGCGCCAAGCAAAGAGGACAAGCGTAAGAACCGCGAGCTTTCCAGCGCGCGGGTTCGCAACGAACACGTGATAGGGCTTGTCAAACGCTTTCACATTCTTGCGGAGCGGTACCAGAACCGCAGGAGACGCTTCGGCCTGCGCTTCAACCTCATTGCGAGAATCTGCAATTACGAGATGGCTGCTTGATTTCGCAAGAGGTCTATTGTACATTGTACCTAAGGCAATAGGGAAAACCACAATATGAATAAAGCAACAAAAGAAAAACTGGCTGGCTCACTAACGGCCGAAACAACCGAACTATTACCCTTTCTGCCCTATTTGCTACAAGATTTTTGGGAACTAGGCAGCGACCCTAAGGCTATGGCTGAACTGATTAAAAATCACCTTAGCTTATCGGAAGATACACGGGTCTTGGATTTGGCCTGTGGCAAGGGTGCCGTATCGGTTAAGATTGCCCAAAAACTGCAAGTGAAAGTAAATGGCGTTGATTTGATTCCAGAATTTATCGACTTTGCCGTGCAAAAGGCACAAGAGTACGGCCTTGCCGATTTATGCGACTTTGCGGTCGGTGACATTAACGAAGTGGTAGCAAGGGAAAAAGATTATGACATTGTTATTTTAGGTGCTGTGGGTGATGTGTTGGGCAACCCGACCGAAACCCTGCACAAACTGAAACAAACTGTTAAAACAGGCGGCTATATTCTGATTGACGAATCCCACCTAAAAGATGATGGCAAGCCGGAAGATATTCAGTACAAGAACTATGAATACCTCAGCAAAAAGCAGTGGTCTAGGCTGTTCACAGAATCGGGCTTGGAATTAGTCGAAACCATTTCGGCTTCCGATCTGGAATCGTCGGAAAACCTTGACAGCGTTTCGGGCATGGCGGCTATAAGCCAAAGGGCAAATGAATTGATAGAAAAGCACCCCGACAAAAAAGCTATGTTTGAGGGATATATCCGCAGCCAACAAAGTGAATATGATGATATTGATAACAAGCTCGAAAATGTTGTGTGGATATTAAGGAAGTTGTAAACCAGCTTTCCTCCGTTTCATTTTGTATTCCAGCTTCCCTTATCCAATTGTTGCTTTCGATATTCCTTTGGAGTGAATCCCGTCTCCTTGCCGAAAATATGGGTAAAATAACTGGGGCTCTGAAACCCACAGGCCATGGCTATCTCCGTAATTGACATATTGGATTCCCGCAACATTTCACAGCTTTTGCCAACACGATACCAGGTAAGGTAGGCGTTGGGGCTTTGCCTTATATATTTGCCAAAAAAACCGCAACACCTGCTCCTGCATACCGCCCCTGCGGCGGCAATGTCATCCAGGGATATTTTTTCCGCATAGTTTTTATGGATAAACCCGGTCATGTTCCAAAGGATAATCCATGAGGCTTCATCGGCTCTCTGCCCGGAAGCGGTCTTTATGTTTTCGCTTATGCCAGCACAAAGAGACGTTGCCAGCGAAAGCAGACGAAGCAGATTACGCCCTTGGTCTGGAGGAGGCTTGCCGTTTATTTCATCATATATAGCAGCGATGAATGACAAGGCCTCTGTCTGCCAAGCCATGCCCTTCCTCAACACGCGGTAATCCTCGTTTTCGATGCCAAACCGCAGCCTGAAATATTCCCCGCCAAGATGGGTATCGCTTCCCAGAAGCGAGGGATGTACCACGACAACCAAAAACGTGCAGTTTGAAAAATCCTTTGAATAATTATAGTGCAGACGCTTGCTGTTAATGAATATGCCTTCCCCTTTCTTCAGATGTATCGTCTGACCATTGACAAAATATTCCATGGTGCCGTCCGTTACCAGAATGAATTCCAGATCGGGGTGCCAATGGCAGGCCGTGGCATATCGATGAAATTGGCAGAGTTCCCCTTTGCGGGCGTAAAGCGGAAAGCCGGGCAGATTATAATTCAGCCGTTCGAACATATCGGAAAACACTTCCAAAGCCACCATGATAACATCCCTCCCAAAAAATACGATATTGATAGAACTCTATACGATACTTGCGGACGGGTCAATGTCGGCATCTTACAATACTTATATCAACACAGGAGGAGTTATGCAAAGATTGGTTTTTCCGGAGGATTTTGTATGGGGCACCGCAACCGCAAGTTATCAGGTTGAGGGTGCTGTAAACGAGGGCGGGCGGTCGAATTCACGATGTCGAAAGAATCGAGTATTTCAGGAAGCACCTTGCGGTATGCGCCGATCTTATAAACTCCGGGCTTAACCTTAAAGGCTATTACGCATGGTCGATGCTGGACAATTTCGAATGGGCGCTCGGCTACAGCAAACGCTTTGGAATAGTCCACGTTGACTACGCCACCCAGAAGCGAACCCCGAAGGACAGCGCCTACTTTTTGCGTGATACCATCGCTGGCTTTGGGGAGTGGTAAGGCGAAAGGGAATTATGGGAAAGGCTTCTTTCAACAAATATTTCCGCCGCTCTTTGGTAACGCTGGTTATACACATAGCCTTGCAAAACCTGATTTCATCGGCTACCGGTACGGTGGACGTCGTTATGTTGGGCGCGATAAGCAATCCGTAATGGCGGCCATATCCCTTGCGAACCAGATCAGCTTTGTGATAATGCTGTTTTATGCTGGGATCTCCGTTGGAGCCGGTATACTTGTCGCCCAGTACTGGGGAAGAAATGACCGTGCCGTTATTGGAAGGATATTGATCATAGCCTGCTGTTTTGCCACGGCTATATCGTTGGTGTTTTTTGTCGTTTCGATATTATTCCCCGTAACGCTGATAAACATTTTTACTGGCGACATCGAATTGAGCATATATGGCGCAAGGTATCAGAGGGTTATCGCCTTCTCGTATCTTTTTGGCGGCATAGCCCAGGTATACCTTGCCGTGGCGAGGAGCATGGAAAAAGTGCGTTTTAGCGCGGCGGTAAGTTCCAGTGCCTTGGTGTTGAATATCATGCTTAACGCTATTTGTATCTTTGTATTGTTCCCTGGCGATCCGTCCGCCGCCGTCCTGGGGGTAGCGGTGTCCACCCTTGTCGTGCGTTTTGCCGAGCTTGCCTGTTGTGTGGTATATTCGCTGCGGAACGGCAATATTAGGTTTGGCTTGCCCTTGCACGATAGCAAACAAAAACTGCTCTTGCGGGATTTTGCCCGTTATGCAATCCCTATTCTGGCAAATTATGTGGTTTGGGGCAGTGCATTCGCATTAACAAATGCCTTTATTGGACATATCAGCTCCGATGCGGTGGCGGCAAACGCAATCGCCAATGTCATAAGAAATCTGGCAATAGTATTGTGTCTCGGCGTTGCCAGCGGAGGAAGCGTTCTTTTGGGTAAATTTTTGGGAAGCGGAGACATAGAATCGGCGAAAAAAGCTGGTATCCTGATATATGTATACGCCTTGTTTTTTGGCATACTTGCGGCCGTTCTGATTTTGCTGATAAGACCCTTAACACTAAGCCTTGTGAACATAAACGCCACGGCACTTGACTATCTGGACATGATGCTAATCATTACGGCAATACGCTGTGTGGGAAAGTCGCTTAACTCTACCATAATCGGCGGGGTGTTCTGTGCAGGGGGTGACGCAAAATTTGCCTTTTGGTGCGACGCTATAGTGATGTGGGGAATTATAATGCCGCTTGGCTATCTAAGTGCCTTTGTGTGGCAAGTGTCGCCGATTGTACTGTACGGCCTGCTTTCCCTGGATGAAATTATCAAGATACCTATTGCCATGATACGGTTTCGCCAGTATCAGTGGCTAAAGAATATTACAAGGTAATCAATCCAAAGACCGAAGTCATGTCCCCCGACCCTTCCACATAATGAACGAACCCCTCCGCATAAGACTGTTGGACGTGAATGAAATTTGTGCATAAGCCATAATCAGCTTTCCTCCTTACTGCTTGATTTTGCAACGGATTTATTCAGCAAGATAACCATAGCCACCATCAATACCGCAAAAGTCAAAAGAATTATAGGGTATATATGCAGCCCTACCGTACCCGCAAGCAAACCGAATAAAGGCGGCATCAAAGCAGAGCCGGTATACGCGCTTGCCATTTGCACCCCTACAATCGCCTGGGAATTTTCCACTCCAAAATTTTCTGGGGTGGAATGAATTATCGCCGGGAAAACAGGCGCACAGCCTAATCCTATTATTATTAACCCTATTAAAGACGGCAAATCGGCTTTAAGCGGAAGCCATACCGCCACTATGCCAACAAATATCAGGAATATGCCTATCTTTATCATCGTTTTATCGCCCAGCTTATTTGAGATAAAGCCCGATATAAACCTTCCGGCGGTTATTCCCATGAAAAAGAAAGAAGCAAACAGCGCGGCGGCTTCGGCACCTATACCCCTATGGTAAACAAGATAAGTGCTTGCCCATAATCCCGTCGTGCTTTCAAGCGCACAATATCCAAAGAAAGCCAGCAGGATGTATTTCACGCCCTTAATGCGGAGAACCTGGAAAAGCCCTTTTGTTGGGACAGGCTTACCGGATGGATCCCTCTCTCGTTTTTTCCACAAGGGCAGGCTGATAAATAGTGCCACGGAAAAAACAATCTGAATTAAAGCCACTGTCCTATAGGCACTGTTCCACTCCAGCCCACGGGTTAAATAAAAACCCATTATATAAGGGCCTGTCATTGCGCCAAGGCCCCAGAAGCAATGCAACCAGTTCATGTGCCTTGAGGTATAGTTTACGGCTACATAGTTATTTATTGCCGCATCAATTGCGCCGGCACCAAGTCCATATGGGATTGCGAATAAACAAAGCAACCAAAATGAATTGGAAACCGAAAAGCCGAATAAGGCCGTGGCGGTCATGGAAACGCCTACGGCGGTTACAAGCCCAGCGCCCATCTTCTTGGTTAGCCTGTCCGACATCAAGCTTGAAACGATTGTGCCGGCGGCTATTATCATGGAGACAATACCCGCATAATGGATAGGTACATCCAGCTGCGTCCGCATGGTAGGCCATGCGGAGCCAAGAAGTGCGTCAGGAAGTCCCAGGCTGATGAATGCAATATATATGATGGTCAGCAACAATATGTACATAGTATTTCCCCAGTGGATTGCCTTTCTATCATATTATATATGGCGATCCTGGGCAATCTATAAAAATCGGTTAGATTAACATCAAAACCGTCCAATTCCGTATTGACAAATCCATCGGTTTTTTGCTAGGGTATCGATACCGTGCGGCTGTCGTATAATGGTTATTACCCCAGCCTTCCAAGCTGGAGACGTCGGTTCGATTCCGATCAGCCGCTTTAGCTAATTCCTTATCCAGTAAGGAATTACGCGCACGTTCTCTGAGCAGTTTTTCCTAAAAATGCGACCCCCACGCAATTTGTGCCTTTATTGTGCTCTTATTATTGCGTGGGTATTTTTTAGGAGCTGATCATGGCAAAACCACTCGGCGATTTCTCAATCAAAAGAAGGTCCAGAACCAACAGGGCCTTCGTCCTTTCCATCAACCCTCCATCTGGACTTCCTCTCAGCGTATGCCAGGAATGGCAACGTCGAAGCTTCTCCAGCCTTCCACCAGAACTATCCGAATTCCGTAACCCGAAATCCAAGGTCGCAGCCGAGAACGGGGCCAAGGTGCTCATTGCCCTGCTATTAGGGAAGATTTTGAGATAGGCGCTTCGAGGAGGCTCAGCACACCGCTCAAAATAGGGAAATGGCTGGAACGGTTTACCTCCATGGAAAACAATCCCCGGGCGGAACGCCTTATTTCCGACGGCCTACCATATTCCCCCGACACGCTCGACCTGTATAAAGGCTATTTCGACAGATACCTCATAGACGATCCGTTTCTGGGCATGGACATAAACGTCGTGGACGTGCCAACCACGCGGGCGTTCCTATGATCTGGACTGGCACACCCCAAAGCTGAATGTCAACCATGCGTGGAAACGGTTCGGCACGGTGGCGAGAAGGGAGATCGGGGATCCGAAATGGCCAAGCTCAGGGAGGCTCCATTTCCGGAAGAATTGCAGTTGGCAATCAAAGCCCTACAGAAAGCCCAGGGCATCCACGAGTTTGTGTTCTGTAAAAAGGACGGTTCGATTCCCGGTGCGAAGTGGATAACGAGACGACTGCCAATCTGGATGAAAAAGGCCGGGGTAGAAACCGCTGGACGAAGGATAGTTCCCCACTCGGCACGGCATAGTTTGGCTTCCTGCCTTGAATCAGCCGGTGCCCCTTGAGGTACATCCAGGACATGCTCGGCCATACCTCGATGAAAACGACCATCGGATACCTTCACACACCAGAGGGCAAGATAAACGAGATAACGAGGAAAATCGGGGACATTGCAGGAGGGGAAAATCCTTGGTTTCAAGGTTTCCTGACGTGGGAGGCGGTTTATGCTAGGCTTGTGGGTGCCGATATGAATGAGACAGACACGCTGGAAGCGGAAACAGAGGATGATCGAGCCAGGGCCGAGGAGCGGGAGGAAAATGCCAGAAAAGCGAGGGAGGAGGCCGATCGGCTGTTTCCCGGGCATAGGTGGAGAAAAGTCGAAGACGGGATATACCTGTCCCCACGCAGGCCAATTGGTAAAAAAGCAATTACAAAGTGGAACTGGAAAATGCCAGGATACTTCGGGACACGGGAAGCACTGTTTACTTGGCACCGGAGCAAACCGACGTGGAAGGAAAAAAACAGCACGATGCCATTGTCAACGGGCTGGTATTCGAGTTCAAAAACGTAGGGGGCAATGCCAACACGCTTATCACGTCAATCTAATTTGTGATCGGAACGAAAGAAGCCCAAAAACCTCGCAAGCTGAGCGGTGTCGAAAAGGTTGGCCCTGAACACGCTGGTAAGGGGCACCCTGTCCGGATGGTTCGCCGACTTGACCTTGACCGACGCATCCCGTCGATGGAGGGGATGGCCGCGGAGGTACGGTCATGGGTGGCGCAGCGGAACGCCGAGAAAGCCACGGTGCGATGGCGGTTCACCACGGGGGACGCAAGGATCAGACTGCGGCATTTGTATCCACGGATTTAGTTTTCATGAAACACTAGCAGGCACCCAACCCGACTTGACTCATGCATAACATCATTTTAGACGGTCTTTCAATAAGGCCAATTTCTTCCGCTCTTGGCTTATCTCGGATATAAATTGGTCAAAATATGGAATGGCGTTTATCTGAAAATCACGTTTTACCTTTTCATATTCGTGGTTCAGGAGTACCATATTGCGATCAATAGCCTGCATTCCCTTTATGAGACTACTGGACTTCTTTCTTCTGGCCTCGGCTTCCACACTAATCAAGTCTAAATAACTATCATGTATAGCCTGTTGGAGTTTGAGATACTTTCTCTCTTTGCAGATTTTAACGAGAAGTTGAAAAGCTTCCGCGATATTTCCAGAGTCCAAAATCAAATCCCATTCTGCATTTCAAAAATAGTCTTAATGACCATTGAGAACTCCTCGCCAGTAACCCCAGCCGTGTTTTTTTGAGCATAGAAATCTTTTAATAGCTCACGGGCGATCTGCATTTTATCGACAATTTGCTTTGTGTCGGCATTTTTCCTTTTCACGTATGCATCAGCTTCTGCCAATAACATAGCCTTGTCCTTTTCCATTTTTTGCAGGAGGGCTTCGGACTGTACTTGCATACGCCTGATATCTACAATATCTTTTGCTATGGAAATGATGCTCCCCATGTTGTCCGCCAAGGCGTACTTAATTTTGTCATCGCCAGAAATTTTTTGGTCAATTTGTTGGGATTCCTGTCCTGGAAACTCAACAACTTCAAATCTTTCACTCATAAGTATACTCCCCTATTACTGCTTTTGTGGCATTCAACGAAATAACCAGCTCATCCATTTTTTCACGATCTGAATCGTCCCTACCCGTTTCAAATATAATTTCCCTAAAACCTTCGATATGTTCATCTAATGATTTGAGGTTTTCCACTTCAAGATTCCTTATTTCAACCTGCATGGCCTTGGCGACTTCATCATGCCATTTTTCCACACCTTTTGTCACTTTTCGTTTAAGGGACGGTTGCCAAGTTAATGCATCGATGACCATGAATAGAACCTCCAGAACGACTGCTACTGCTACTCCTACCGCTTTTGCAGAAGTCGCACCTATCTTACTCAGCGTACTAGCCAGCTTATTGTGCGTTCCACTCGAAAATGTCTTCCCAAATATATTCCCAAATTTTTTCAAAAGATGTTTTGCGCCATTGGCAATCCCTGTACCCCCCGCCCCAGCAAATTTTCTAAAATAGGCTAATATGGATTGCTCCAAAACATTACCGCCAAATTTTTTCAAAAGACCCTTGGTCATGTGAACTACTTCGACCGAGAAATGCAATTCTATGGTATGTTCAATTTTCTGTATGCATTGATTGAGCATATCTTCAATTTGCTTGTTCAGTCTTGTCAATTTTGATTCTATGTAAGCTTTGATCTCGTCTACCTGTTTTTTCGTTTCAAATTGCAGCATATGCAAATTGATGTACGCAACTATTTCGTCTTTGCGCATTTTATCAGAATCACTTATTTTTTCATGGATAGCCTGTATTACATGGTTCTTCGCCCTGGTTAGTTTTGGAGGTATAGCAGAGGCGAGCTGCGCAAAAGTCGGCTTGACAAGTTCATTTTTTGCAAGCTCAATCCCTACGATTGCTTTCTCCAATTCCTCGATAAGTTTATTTTTGTCATCGTCGTTAAGTTTTTGCGCAAGCATCTTCTGGGTAATATGGGCATTGCAGCGCTCAAACAAACCAAATACATAACCTTCAAGACATTTTTCAAGATGCCTTTGATTTTCCTCGGAAAATATTTTTTCTTTTACGTATGCCCAAAGATCCTCGCATTTAGGAAGGGGGTAGTCGTTGTTTTCGCAATAAATATCTGGCACCAAAAATGTTTTAGGCGTGTAATGCAAAAGATCCGAAACATAGCGTTGAATTTCGCTAATACGTCTGTCATCGCTACCGACCTGTCCTGGGGTACGGTTTACGACAAGAACAAATTCCGTGTCTTTTGCTATAATTTCGCTGACATAGCTGATAAAATTATAGTCATCCTGCTGTATGCCAACCTTATAAGAAACAACATATATAATCATGTTGCTTTCGGGGAGGAACTCGCTTAGTACTTCTTCATGTTTCTCTATAACCGAGCCATATCCAGGTGTATCGAACAAACGGATTTTCCCATTGGCATATTTGGGTGAACCGTTCCTCATCCATAGTCGTTTTATACTGTCATTTGGGGACTTACTGTGCTCGATGAAATCCTCCCGTGACAATTTCGCCGCCGTGGCATTGCGTAGTATTGCGTAGTATTGCTGTGACACATCTTCGGGGGTACATTCCAGTTCTACAATTGCCGCAGTGGAAGGTTTTACACTTGTATAAAGATAATTGCCGCCAAGGAAACCGTTGAGCAGCGTGGTTTTGCCACTGCTGGTTTCGCCTAACATGGCTATAAAGTTGTCAGGTTGGTCTATTCTGTCTCGCAGGAATTTTGCCAGCTCGATAATTTTTTGATCGCCTATCTTTTCCGCAAGCGTATTCACAGCCGCAAATTTCCGTATAACATTCTCAAACACGTATCTGCCCCTCCAATATTGCCAAATAGCCCAAATCATCTTTTAAAGTCTGTAATAAACTTTCGGTATTATGCTCTGCCTGTAGCGTCTTTACATTGTGTTCTTTAATCTGCGACGCTTCTGTCAACCTGTCGGCAAGAAATCCATCCAAGAGAGTAGAGGCATTGTCGCAAATATCGGCAAAGGAATTCGTCAATTGCCCTGTCATTTCCTCACATAGATTATCGATCATTGGAGCAATTTGCCGTTTAACATCTCTTGCCCTTTCTGCCACAATTTTTTCCCGAGTTTTGCGCCCTATGAAATAAGCGGTAAGACCTATGAGAATACCTGCAACAGCACCAATAATCGTACCGAAACCTGGAAAAACGGCTGTTCCTATAAGAGTACTTATTTTGGCTAATGCAAAAAACCCGCCAACCGCACCCCCTATCTTTATGGCGGCATTAAGCCCCTTTTCCCATTTTAGCGCTTGCTTCTTGTAAAAGACTTCTTCCGTGAAACTAAAGTTTTTTTCACGGTCAAAAAGTTTACCTAGTTCCTCCATCTCTCTCGAAAGTTCAAGTATTTTTTCGTTCACAAAATCAAGGTACCGATCACTGACAATGCCAAATTCCTGTACTTGATAGTCTTTAAACGCCTGAGTAAGATCGTTACCGTCGGTTACCCCCCCGTCTACGACGCGATAAATATTGGCACGTATATTCTCTTTTGCCTCTTTTACCATGTTTTGGATAAGCGCAACAGATTCCGTCCTTTGGTTTCGTAACAGCCCACCAATTTGCGCAACATGTTCCCTGGTTTTGTGTGTTGTTTCATCAAAAGCGTCTTCCTCTTTTTTTAGCTTGGCCTTTAGTTCCTCCCTTGTAAGACCGCACTTGTTGATTTCCTCGTTGATGACACTCTTGATCATATCGATGAAGGAAAGCGTACGTTCTATGTATAAAGCTTCGGCTTTTTCCTTCCAGTTTGCCGAAATCATTTTTAGCTTATCGCTAATAGCGGCGATATTGGAGACATTCAAACTGCTGGGGTCGTTTTGCAGAACACCTACCAATGCTTTGTATGCATTGACGGTGATAATTTCATTGTTATAAGGGATTTTAGACTTTTCGGCAATATCCAGAAGGATCGTCTTGTTGGCATCAAGACCCTCTTCTACCTCCCTGTCATTCTCGCTGTTCCATCTGTTCTGCACAAACCATGCGTTACTCATGCTGTGCCACGCTATTTTTATGAAGATGGCCTCTGTCCTTGTAATAGGTGGAACCACCCTGATTACAAAGATAGCGGAATACAGGTTTTTTATGTACTGCGACGTGGTTTCCTGATTCGCCGCAGTCATGCTGCCCACACCAGGCAAATCCACGAGGACAATACCCGTTTTTAGGAGTTCGATATTCCTGTATATGACTATATGTGAAACGTTTTTTTCATTGCCAGGGTTGCAATTGTTGTCCACATATTCATAAATATCGCCCGACGCGATTTCCTTCTTCCGCCCATCAGGAAATGACAACCAAACCGAGGGCTTTTCCCCGTAACGCACCTCAACAGGGATGCAGGTGGTTTCATCCGCTTCGTTGGGCATGACATTTTCTTTTAGGATACCGTTGATTAGGGTGCTCTTGCCTACCCCCTGCAAGCCAAGCACGGGTACAAGCATTTCTGGGTTTTGTAGATTCTTGTACAAAGTTGCAAGAACATTATCAGAAGAATCCGATTCCGCAGTTTGTATATATTTGTCTACCAGACTAATAAGCCTGACATCTGGTGCCTTGGGCATGTTACTCGGCCTCCTTATTTGTTTTGGATGGATTCTTGTCTCCACCATGCAAATTTCTACGTGTTCGCTTGTAGAACGGCAGGCAAAGGTAATCCAGCTTCTTGGCTATTTCCTCCATAGTTTCAGTAACTATGCCAATTTTAGCATCCAAAGACTGGATTTGTCCACGCATAAACTCGTGGTTTTCGGTTATTGCCTTATTTAAAGCCGCAGATTCCTCTTTAATTGATTTTTTCAGCGAATCAAATTCCGCCGACTGCAAAGCTCGAGCCTCGGAAAGTTTTGCCCCAAGTTCCAGATGAACCTTTTTCTGCGTGCCCTTAATTTGGGAGAGGGTTCTCTCCGACGATTTCTCTACCGCCTCCGATATGGACTTGCAATCCCTGGCCACAGTTTCCAGAATGCTTATAGACGCTTTTTGCATCCCATCAAGCCTGCCACCAAGTCGGTCGATGGCATCCTTGTTTTCTGCATTGGAGGATATTATTTCCCGCACTACATTCCTGGACATTTCATCCATCAGCCTGTCGATTGTTTTTATGGCATCGCTTGATTGCAGGGCATCATCCAGACTCTCCCTAATCCCATCGCTGATGTATTCCATGGTTTTTTTGTTACATCGTCAACAAGCATAGTTTCAGTTTTCATCTTAGTTCCGCGCCTCCATTAGCTGGTTTCTAATCAAGTGCCCAACATTGACACTGGTTTTTGCATCCCATAAGAATTCATAATTTTTTCGCAATCGCTCCAGAAGCTCGATTTCTGTTCGCTGCACGCTGTTCTGTGGCTCAAGCTGGCCTTGAACAAAAGCAAGGTTATACAGTGGATTACTATGGCTAATAATGGAAAGCCCCTTTTGTTGGGTCATCTCAAATTCCTTGTAGTATTCCTGTATATTTGCCTTCATTTCATATATGGCTTGCGCGCCTGAATTTATCAGGCTATCAAAATTCTGTACCACAAAAAATATTTTGTCGCTGGCCTCAAGATGTTTTTTTAGCGCCAGTTTGCTAATTTCGTTTCTTGCCGATCCATCCTGCTGCGCATTTACCATAATGAAAAACGATACGGAATGGCGAGCCTCTTTTATTTTCCTGATCTCCGTATCGGAAGGGTGCAAAACAAAAGTGGTATTTTTCACCCTTACCTGTTTTCCATCTTCAAGGTCTTGTTCCTCCAAAGAAATGTCCATAAAACGTATGGAAAAATTTCTCATGCTATCAAAATCCCAGCCCAGCACTACCCTTTGTGCGGGGGCCTGTGTTATCAGACAACATTTTTCCAAGGTTTTTCTTGATATGGAATGCAATATGTTTTTGGAAATATCATACAAGCCCCTTTGGTATTTTGATATTTTCATTTTCTCCAAGGAGGCAAGGGTATCTTTTGCTGGTCCCATTGGCTTTTCTTTTTTTTCGGAAGCAGCACTGTTTTGCGTACGTGGTACTTTTTTCGAAAACCCCATGCTTTTTATTAGGGTCTTCAATGCATCGATTGTACTTTTTACATCAAGGACATCCTCAATTTCTTCCTGGCGTGCTTTGAAGGCAACTTCTTCCTTCTCAATATGCGAGTAAATATTGCCAAGCACGATCCCAAGGCTGTTCTGCCATTCGCTTACAGTCTTGCTATGTGCGTTAAAAACCCTTTGTCTATATCTCTTTATTTCCTCAAGTGTTCTTTCATTATCTACAACCGTTACGTATTTGACCTTTTTTTCATACCCCCACTCATCTTGCCCAAACAGAGTCCCAAAAAAACGTGCGACCCCGCCCTTGAAGAATCCCTCTTTCTTAACCAATTCTGTTTCGGTTTTGGTTCTGGTTATTTCCTGGGGTACATCGATTTTTTTTAGTTCCCACCTAACCGTTAAGTCCCTTGATGGAATATTAAGCCGTCCCGCCGTGTCGGAAATAGCACGGTTGGCTTTTTCAATGGACAACAAGACAGCTTCTTCTATTCCGGCAACCCTTCGTTTTTCGGAACTTACGGATATTTCTTTATGGGAGTTATATTCGTCCTTCAGGCCGGAAAGGACACTGTTTACTTCACGAACGATATCTTCCAGGTTTTCTTTCACATTGACTTTTAGCCCTTCGTACTTGAATACCGGTTTTTCAAGCGACTTTCCTTCTAATACCTTTTCCTCCTCCTTTATTAGGTCTTCGTATTTCCCAGCAATAGATTCACATCTGACTTTGTCGATGTTTGGAATAAGTGCCTCAACATCCTTGTCGATTTTGGCCTTGAATTCATGGTAGTAGGACTTCCCGATTAGCTTTTCATTGGGGCGGCATCTTTCCTGCACTGCATAAATGGCGGATAATTGGACAATATCCACTTTGCCTTTTACATTCGAGGCATCAATAATTTTCTGGAGCCTGTTTTTATGTTCCAATGCGACTATATCTTTTGATTTCTTGCCGTCCGCACTTGCCTCGACGGAATCAAGCATGTTTTGGACAATTACCAGGGGGCAGTTATGTTTTGCGACCGCATCAAGCACGGTCTTTGTTTTTTTATCGCTGTTTGTCTTGAGCGTGGTAACAAACACGCACATATCTATAGTCGGAAGCAAAATTTCAAGGGTCAATTTTTCGTGCGACTCAAGATTGTAAGCGTCAAGGCCGGCACTATCAATAAGAACAACATAATCGCCAAAATCAAAAGAAGGGGTGGTAATGCTAATGCCTGTTACTCCTTTAATATTGTCCCTGTTTTCGCCCTCGTCGCTGTATTGCTTTATTTCCTTAAGGCACAGCTTCTTTCCTTCCAAGACAAGATCCCTAGCGGTTTTAAAGGAAATTATTGCCTGCGGCTTGTTCCCTTTATGGCAACTTACCAATTGGCTTGTTGACGGCTTTACCTCCGTCGAAAGCAATTCCATGCCGATAATTGCGTTTATCAACGTGGATTTACCGCAACTGGTAACCCCAAGCACACCGATCCTGATCTTGCTATGTGTCCAGATTCTTTTCCGCTCTTCCAGCCACTCCTTTTCGCCCTGGTAGCGTTTGCGAGTAGATTTCTTACCCTTCATTATTATTTCCAAGGCGGAATCGACGAATTCAATGGCCTGCATAAAATGGACTCCCCTTATTGAAACGGCATTCATCCGCAAAGTGATAATAATTTATCATGAAAAACATTCCTTAAAACAAGTGCTTGAGCAAATCCACAAGCATTCCGGATTTACCCAGACTGATTTTTGAATACCGATCCTTAAACATGTCCGCAAGCCCGTTTATCCACTCCCTGTTTGCCTGGACATTTGTTATGCTTAGCGCCGTTCCCTCCAAAGCGTAATTCAACGAAAGGTTTATCTGGCTGGTCTCGCCTTTAAGCAAAACCTCTATTTTTGCCTCGCCCGATTTGACGTTCAGGGTTAGACTTTCGACGATCTTGTTTTTAACAGCATTTTCACCCATGAACGAAAGTATACAGTAAATAACGAAAAGTTACATCCCTTGGCATTGAAAGTCACGATACAATAGTGACGTTCTTCCCCATGCAGGGTTGGGGCATCATTATGGGTTGTTCTGCACTCTTTCGGCTCTGATGTCAAATGGTCGCGTACGAAGATGACCGTGGGACACGCTGCGGTGCCAGTCATGAAAACCCGTTTTAGGCTTTCGTGAAAATTGCCTTGACCATATCCTTTTCCCGTGCAATATTGTAAGCAAGGGAGAACAAAGATGCCACGGGCGACAAGCAAAGGGATAGAACGAAAAATTACGGGAAACGGCGAGTTTTCCGAGCAAATCCTATCCGACCTGGTTGCCAAAGGCTACAAAGGCCATGAACTTCTGGAAAGATTCAAGGAACAAGGCTGTGCCATTCGACCTGCCGTGCGAAAACTGATTGAGGAAGCGGACTCCTTTGCAAAAAGCGGTGAAGGGCGGATTCCCATGAATGAGCTGTTCGGCATATCCCAATAGCTAGCCCATGTACGAACTGCGATACATGCCCCCTGCCAAAAGGTACTTCAAGAAGCTGAAAGAAAAAGGGCTTATAAACGCTTACAGCGAGGCGCTTGCGAAAATAGCCGACAATCCTTACTCCGGGGAAGCCAAAGTCGGCGACCTTGCAGGCATTTACTGCATGGATGTATTTTACGCCAGGAAAAAACATGAAATCGCCTACCGCATTATTGAGGACGATGAACGGCTTGTTGTTGTGATACTGGCAGGCACACGGGAAAACTTCTACGAGGAATTGAAGCACTATATGTTTCAGTGAGGTTCCATTTCAGGTCTTGCTTTGGCCTGGATCTCGGAATTTACCCATTGACAGCTTATTAGTTTTAGCTTCCCGAACGGATTCGGGTTTTGTCGAGGGCTTTCCGACGAAAAAGCCACTCTGTTAGGCACTCAATCGAAACACCAACGCAAAAATTTGACTTGCAAACCACTCGTGCTTATTTTGTAAAAGCAGACCTTGCATCCAAA
>Ga0209755_10004657_pt1 | contig 16094 bp, 12 predicted proteins | sample TergutCo191P1_FD_187301 | JGI IMG/M metagenome (GOLD analysis project Ga0209755, IMG submission 187301) | Cornitermes sp. P1 segment gut microbial communities from Petit-Saut dam, French Guiana - Co191P1 (SPAdes) (version 2) | ecosystem: Host-associated > Arthropoda: Insects > Digestive system... | reverse complement strand
CAGCCTGCAAGAATGAACGACAAAGCAAGAGCCAATCCTATCATAACTATTTTTTTCAACTGCAACACCTCATCTCATATAGTAGACGGCAATTTTACGAAAAAGTTCCATGTTTTCCGATTTAGCAGGTCATATGCCCTGTTGGCAGGGTTATTTATATTATCAAAAGGAGACGCTTCTATGCTACGGCATTGAGGAACAATGCGTATTGAAACAGACAGGCTTTATCTTAGGCAGTTTAGATACAGCGATGATGCTGATATGCTTAGATCTGAATGGGAGAAACACTATAGTGTAAAAGGGGTATAATATTTGTGGTTCAATGTGTGCCTGTCTGTTTTTGAATAGCAGGGCATGACCCACTTTAGATATATTTTCGGAGGAATGCTTATGAATAATAGTACCTCTTTTAGAAGAGTGGACCGGAAGTATTTATTACTTGCTCTCGGCGCATTTGTTGGGCTTGGATTGGAGTTTGCCGTAGTTGGCTTAGGTTATCTTGCTTTCGGTAATTTTCCTGATTTTCAAGGACCGCATTGGCAACTCATTATACATTGGATTATGACTTGTTTAATTTGGAGCGGTTCAGCGATTTTTCTTGTACAACTCAGCAAAACGAAAATGAAGTTTGACATATTTATTAAAGGCGAAAAGATGCAGCTATGGCAGTGGGTCGCTATAGTTTTAATGATTTTACTCTCTTTGGTGATGAGTTATGTGGGGTGGGATTGTTTGTGGCTTAACATGGGGTATTATGCACATCATCAGTCGTGGTTTTTTTGACCCGATAAATGGCATATCTTCCGCTTTATTGGGTTTTATGTTTGGCGTGGCTTATTTGTTTGTAAATAGAGATATTAAAAAAGCATGGGTTGTATTATTTTTAATGTTTGCGCTTTAACTTTTCCATAAAAGCATCAAGCCCAGCACCTCAATGACTATCCCACATATGAAGCCATTTCGCAGCTACACGAGAGGCGTGAGGATTCTTCTTGACAAGAAATCGCACTTGCGGTATGATTACTGTACATGTAGTGCGATTAAGGAGGTTGTTATGAATAAAAAGGAGCGTCTGACCGAGTTTAACCGCAGTAATATAGTTGCTACTGCCAAGCAACTGTTTGAGGAAAAAGGAGTTGCTCAAACAACTATGGACGAGATAGCAAAAAAAGCGGATTACAGCAAGTCAACCATTTATGTCTACTTCAAAAGCAAAGAGGAAATATTTGATTGCATTGTTTTAGAATATTTCACATTTCTTAGGAATGGAATTGAGGAGGCTTTGCAGAATACAAAAACATTCCCGGAAAGCTACTTTGAAATTTGCAATACTATAGCGAAGCTCTACAACGACCACCCCCTATACTTTGACAGTATTTTGGGAGAAATCAAAATTGCAGAAGATGAATCTAATGCGGTGCTGTTTCGAATTTACGAAGTTGGCGAACAGATTAACGACATCTTTGTGAGCTACCTAAAAACTTGCATATCTAACGGTGTGGTGGACTGTGAACTTGATTCATTAAGTCAAACTGTCTTCGCAATGTGGGGAGGAATAAGCGGAATAATCTCAATAGCGCATAAGAAAGAAAAGTATATTCAGTACAAAATGAATGTATCAAAAGAGATATTCATGCAAAACGGCTTTAGGCTCTTGTTGCGGTCAATAGCAAAACGTGATATTAGCGACCGCGAATATAAGTCTGAATCTCAAGTAACCGCTGATTAAAAGTATAAAAATTGAAAGTAGGTAAAATCATGAATAAAACTGTTAAAAAAGTAGTCGTTTCTGTGTCATGTTTGATTGTTGCCGGAGTTCTGTTTTTCGGCGGCACATTGGCAGTCAATACAATGAGATACAGAAGAAATATCTCGGAAGTCGAGATTATAACGCCGGCTTTATTGCAAGTTAGAGATGGCACGTTCAATGGGGCTTTTGATGCAATTCTTGTTTCCGCCAATGTTGATGTTACGGTTGAGAACAACAGGATTGTCGAAGTCGTAATCAACGACCACAACTTTGGACGGGAAAGCGCGGTAGCGGCAGAAGTAGTTGCTATTGAAGTAGTTGACCAACAAACGTTGGACGTGGACGCAGTTTCCGGCGCAACATACAGCAGCTTGGTTATTCTTAAAGCTATTCAAATTGCTTTGGAAAGCGGAGCGAATTAACCGTGTCGGAAATATCTCACGAAGCCCAAGACTTCATAATGAATACTAATGTGGAACAAAATCAAAAATTTTAAGTCTTACACAATGGAGGTGATGACCGTGAAAAATTTATGTAGAAAAGTACCCGCTATTGCCTTATTGCTTGTCGTTGTGTTGATGTTCGGAGAAATCACAGTTTACGCAGATTCTTTTATGCCGCCAGAGCCATTTGAAATTTGGTCAGAAGATGGAACAAGCGTGTTCCGCTGGTGTCCGGGGTCAGAAGAAAACCGGATGTTCGCGGAAACAGCACAAGCAGGGGTATATAGAAATGACGCACTTGTTTATTCTGTTAATAATCTCCCTACTCTGGGCGCACACGCAGGTGAATTTTTATTTTCAACGGAGTTTAGGCATTTTGTATTCATACCACAAGTAGGACAGGTTATGGCTCTTGGCTTTTTTGAGGACGGCGTTTTACTCCGGGCATACAGAATTGATGAGCTTGTAAGAGATATGAGCGTAGTAACATACAGCGTTACAATGGCTATGTGGGAAAAATGGCAAGGCAGAAATTTTAACATTGCCAACAACACATTAACTATTGTTACTCGTGACGATATAACCTATGTTTTCGATATTACGACCGGCAAAATTATTTATGACACAGCAGGAGATACGCCATTTATACAGCATGCACACCCATTTGCAATTACTGGTGATGAAATAATTCCTTTGTGGGCGCGAGCAGTTGGCGAGGAAATTCCTTCGTCTTGGGCGCAAGAAGCCGTAGAAAGAGCAGGAGAATTGGGCTTATTGCCTGATGGCTTTCGCTTCGGATTCGGAAGAAGTACCACAAGAGCGGAATTTACCACCATCGCCATTGCCCTATACGAACATTTCAGAGAGCCCGTCACAGGACGAGCTACCTTTAACGACACCACCGATACCAATGTGGAGAAAGCCGCTTATTTGGGTATTGTTACCGGCGTCGGCAATAACCGCTTTGATCCTTACGCCCCTATTACGCGCGAACAAGCGGCGGTAATGCTTAACAGACTGATTGGATTATTTGGATTTCAGTCTCATAATGTTTTCCCTCGATATGATGACCAACAAGAAATATCAGCATGGGCAGTGTCAGCCGTAGGACACATACAAGCAAGGGGAATTATGAGTGGCGTCGGGAGTAACAGATTTGCTCCGCAAGAACTATACACAATAGAGCAAAGCATTGTAACCATAATGCGAATATTTGATATGGCGGATACTTCATCACGAGGCATCCGCCATTGTTTGTCTGCAACTTAGAGAAATCTGCCTACACGCTTATTCCTGCTCTGCTCCCTCTTGCGCCGGCGTATTTCCGACATTCAAAACCGTGCCGGACGGCAGACCGTTGACGTCGATTTGGAGCTTTTTGTTTACTTTGGCGTCGTAGGTTCCCGCTTTCATAACTTCGATGAAATCAAATCCAAGTGTCTCGTTCATCACTTGCGTAACCGCCTTTAGTACGCCTGATGTATATCCGGCAACTTCTCCGGCAACACTGCCTCCGCCTTCGCCGACTCCGCCGACATAAGTGATGTTACCGATGTTTCTCAGAGGCTCTGCCGCTGCGGCAACGATTTCGGGATATTTTTCGATTACCATTTCCAGCTTGCCCGCCTCGTTCATTTTTGCAAGAGCTTCCGCTTTTTTCTCCAAAGCCTCTGCCTCGGCAAGACCTTTGCGTCTCACCGCTTCCGCTTCGGCGGCGCCTAATGCCTCGATTACTTTCGCCTTTGCTCCGCCCTCTTGCAAAATGACTTCCGCTTGCACCTTGGCTTTCGCTTCACCTTCAAGACGAAGTTTTTCCGCTTCCGCTTCGGCGCGTAAAACCTGCTCAAACTTGTCTGCCTCTGCGTCTAAGCGGCGTTTTTCCTTTTCTGCCTCTGCCGGACGGATGACCATTTCCTGTAACTCCGCCTGCTTGCGCTCTGCCTTGCGCTGGGCAAGCTCAATTTTTTTCTGCTCGGATTGGATTTCGATTTGAACATTAGCCTCGGCAACCTCTTGCTGACGTTTTGCTTCCAAAACCACTGCGTCCATTGCGGTGTTTTTTACTTCCTTAGAAGTTATATTTTCTTGAATCTTATAAGACGCATCGGATTTTGCGCGGCGGGTTTCTTGCTCTTCTTTATAGGCAAGTACCTGGAGTTCTTTTTCTTTTTCCGCCTCGGCGATCTGCGTCTCGGCTTCAAGCTGTGCTCTTTTACCGATTTTGAGCGCTTCGGCTGTTTTGATTTGTCTGTTTTTTTCCGCTTCGGCTTCGGCAATTGCGGCTTCGGATTTGACCTTTGCAATCTGCTCTTTACCCAAAGCAATGATATACCCATCTTCGTCCGAAATGTCATTTATCGTGAAAGATTTGAGCTCCAGCCCCATGTCCTCCAGCTCTTTTCCGGCAACTTCCTGTACTTTTGCCGAAAAACTCTCGCGATTATCATAGATATCCTCAACGCTCATTGAAGAAACAATTTCGCGCAGCTTACCTTTGCAGACCTCGGATGCCTGTGTGCGAATCATTTTGACGGTTTCGGTTTCTTGCGCACAATTAAATTGCTGAACTGCAGCAAGAATTGTCTCATCGGTGTTTTTTACCTTTAAGACGACTATACCATCTGCGTTTATTGGAACGCCCAGCTTGGTCTTGGTTTGCCGTATCTCCACAGGGAACATGATATTTTCCAAGGTAATTGTGTCCATTCTTTGGAACACCGGAATCACAATGCTGCCTCCGCCGGTGATTACTTTGGGTTTGCCGACGCCGACGATAACACCCGCTTTGTCGGACGGAACCTTCCGCCATGTTGTGCTGACTACAATAACGATTAAAATTAGAGCCGCCACGATGACCACGATAGGTAAAATGTATTGCATTAAATCAATCCTCCTGAAAAATTTTATTTGAATTTATTATATGGTAGTGAAACATAACAGAGCTTTTCTTTTTCGTTTACCTCGGTGATGAATACAAACTCGCCTGTTTGAATTGTTTCCGGCAAGTTGTCTTTGAGGTCGGGGTCAATTTTTGCACGAAATGATATAGGCGCTCCGGTGTTGTCAAGTACGGAAATTGTTCCGCTACTGTCCGATGAAATCCTCAGTGTCACTTCCGCTTTTTTTCCGTGCAGGTTTTTATACGCAAGGGCTGTAGAATCACTGTTTTTCAGCCTCTTTATCAGCAGTGAATAAAGCGCCCAGTATGCAAGTGCGGCAATAACAAGACATGCAAGCAAAAGCAGTGCTATAAAGAGCGGGGCGGTCATAAGCTGTTTTGTCATATGCCCCGCCGCACCGAAAACAACGAGAAAAAGGCATAGGCACATGACATTAAACGGGATGAGTCCTGCGCTCTGTACGTCTGCGTCGGCGCCTGTGTCAACTCCGGCGTCTGCGCTCACATCGGAAGATATGTCAACATCAAAGTCCGCATCAAAAAATCCGCCAAACCAGCCCGTAATCAGATTAAGCAATGGGATGATAAATCCTATTATTATGCTGATGTTGAAGATATAGTTAAGTGTCTGTATATCTATACCCGCCTTTCGTACCATAAACCTGTGCGTCCGTAACAATTGCCGAATGTAGTCACTAATTAGATTATACAAAGAAATGACAAAAAAGCAAACTATTCCATATGGGCGTTGTGTTTCCAACACAAAACAATCACCTGCTCATTATACGCCTTGTTTTCTTCTCAATTATAAAATATAATTCTTTTGCGTATTAATACAGTCAACAACCCGATTATCTCTGTAGACGAGATTGCTTATGCAAACAAACATGTGGGCATTAAATCCCGCGATGGTTCCGTTTGTTATATTATAGGTATCCGCAAGGATATCAGAGCGAAAATCGGCAAGCAACCGGGAGATATGGTCAAGGTAACAATAAAGAGGCGGGAGGATTAGCCGCATGGATGGCGTACCGGAAATACCGGCAAAAACTATCGTCCAAAAAACAAAAAGTGCCGATGCTTGGTTTGGCGTGGACTATAATATGAATATTTACCGTGGCTGCTCTCACGGGTGTATTTACTGTGATAGCCGCAGCGATTGTTACAGAAACACAGATTTCGACACCGTGAAAGTCAAAAAGGACGCACTGCGAATAATCAGGGATGATTTGCGGCGCAAGGTGAAAACGGGAGTAGTCGGTTCCGGCGCAATGAGCGATCCGTACAATCCGCTCGAACATACGCAAAGGCTCACCAGAAACTCTCTTGAACTAATAAATGCCTACACCTTTGGCGCATCGTTATGCACTAAGTCGGCGCTTATTGTCCGCGATTCTGATGTGCTTAATGACATTTCCAAACATTCGCCCGTTATTATAAAAATGTCTATTACAGCTTTTGATGACGAGCTGAGTAAGCGGCTGGAGCCGAATGTGTCGGTAACGTCAGAGAGACTGGCGGCGCTTTCGGAGCTTTCAAAGACCGGCTTGTTCTGCGGGGTGCTGCTTGTGCCTGTGTTACCGTTTATTACTGACACCGAAGATAATATCAAAATGATTTTACAGGGTGCTAAGGACGCCGGGGCTAAATTCGTATACAGCTATATGGGCATGACGCTTAGACAGGGCAATCGTGAATATTTCTATCAGCAACTTGATAACTTGGGAATGTCCGAGATGAAATATAAATATCAAAATCGCTTTGACCTGCGATACAGCATATCATCTCCGAAAATCAAAAAATTATGGAGTATTTACAGGGAAGAATGTAACCGGCTAGGTCTGCTTTGCAGCATGAAAGCAATAATCCATCAATATAAGGCGGACTACGAAATGGGGCAATTGTCGTTGTTTTAGACTTGCGTGTTGCAGGTCTTTTGCGTATAACGAGTCAATACACTCGTTCGGTTGAGTATTTTTACTCATTCGATTGAGTAAATCCTCCGCGCAGAGCGAGTGTACAAGCGTTGTCGGCTCATCAAAACGCCAAGCTTTACAATTGGCGTGAAAATGGTTTTGAAGTTGATTTTGTGATTTCTTCGGAAAATAATATTTTAGACGCGGAAGTTAAGAGTGGTGACGAGGGTATATCACACAAGACCTTTATGAAAATCGGCAGCGTTTTTCCAAACGCACGACTAATCTTAGTCGGGAAAAACGGAATTAAGTATGATGTTTTTATGCGCTGTAACCTCGACGATCTGTGGTAAGGGGAAGTGGGGAGCTATTGGTTTGGTTTGTTACGTCGAAGGAACGCTGCCGATATTTCAACGGATTATAGTGCCTGTCTTAACTTGCCGTTTGTTCCATTTTTCTTGAAAGTTCCAGTACATTTTGGTAGCCTAAATAAATTCGCCAGATGCTGTCTCCATATATTGCAATTCTGCTATAGGTGTATTGGTTTTGCTCTGAAGTTATAAGATTCTCTTCGTTTATTCTGAGTCTTACACATTCGGCTCTGCAAGTGGGGTATCCTTCAATTTCAAAGTTTTCTATCGGATAGGAGTCGACTATTTGAAAACTGCTAATCTGGTATCGGCTTGATACACTGCGCTGCCATTTCTTGAAATGGCGGAAAGGTATATTTTTCTTATCTGCGTCGCAAAGGAGGTCGCAGGCCTTTTTATAGTCTTTGTTTGTAAGATGCGTAAAATATTGGTTGACGACAGTTCTCGCTGCATCGGTAGGTTTGCCGCAGAAAGAACGCATCGGCGCCGGTTTATGTACGGGCGGCTTGTTGTTATTTTTATGCCACTTTATATCATAAGACCTGCGTGAAGCTTCGTTTTTCAACACATGGTATGCAGTGTTTAAGCTCTTTATTATTTCATCCGCTCCGCTTTTAGGGTTTGTGTCCGGGTGGTATTTTGAGCATAGTTTTTTATAAGCCGCTGAAACAACCTCTTGTTCAGCAAAGTGTTGAACTTGAAGTACCTTGTAATAATCAATGAACTCTTTCATGATGTACACCTCCGGAAATTGCGTCTATTTGTTGCACTAAGCATGTATTCGTTAGGGGGGGGCTCCCGCCGCCGAAGCGGCGGGAGATAATACAGTTGCGCTATGACTCACAAGTATCTGAGCCTATGCAACGTATTTGTTTTTTGGTGGCAAATCATTGCCTGGTGGAAGCTCGTTGTAATCATCTGTCCTTTGTGACGAAGGGATGTTCCAAGATCCGTAGTTAGAGCCCCTGAGTTTGAAGTTTTCTACCAGTTCTTCGAGAACATTGGCTTGTCCGCTCATTTCCTCGCTGGCTGCGGCACTTTGCTGCGCGGTAGCGCTGTTTTGTTGCACAACCTGTGCTACTTGATCGATTCCTCTATTTATTTGTTCGATTCCAACGCTTTGCTCGTCTGAAGACTTAGCTATATCATTGACAATTCTTGTGCTCTCGTTGATTCCTTTAACGATTTCTATAAGACTGTCTGCCGTTTCTCCGGCGATTTTTGAGCCTAGTTCAGCTTTTGACATTGAATTTTGAATCATATTACCTGTTTCCTTGGCTGCCTCTGCACTCTTGGCGGCGAGATTGCGGACTTCTTCGGCAACTACTGCAAATCCTTTGCCGTGCGCGCCTGCCCTTGCGGCTTCGACAGCGGCGTTAAGCGCGAGTATGTTTGTTTGGAAAGCAATGTCGTCGATAACCTTGATAATCTTACTGATGCTATGGCTCGCCGTGCTTATTTCGTTTACCGCTGATATCATATTGTCCATCTGGAAACTACCTTTTTCAGCGTTACACCTGATTTCCTCCGCCATGCTTGCTGCACGCATTGCCATTTCTGCATTGTCTCTAGTTTTGAGTGCGATTTGTGAAATTGATGCTGAAAGCTGCTGTACTGAAGCTGCTTGCTCTGTAGAGCCTTGCGCCAAGGATTGCGCCCCTTCGGCAATTTGTTTTGAACCTGCAGTGACTTGACTTGATGCTGTGTTTATTTCAGCGAACATAGTGTTAAGGTTTTCAACCATAATGTTTAGCTCTTTGCCTATTGTGTCCCTATCAGATACCATGTGGGGCTTTATGCTCAAGTCGCCGCCGGCAATTACTTTTAGCTCATCTGTTACGCTAAGCAGTTCCCGTATAAACTCACCTGTACATGATATTGTTTCACCGATTTCGTCTTTCATTTTGCCAAAGCCATCAATGCTTCTGCGGTCATCATCCGTCAACACTATTTCGCCTGTACTAGCAGCGTTTTTCATCCATGCGGATATCATAGTCAGTGGTTTGCTTATGAGCTTTGAAATGTATAGTGCGAGTACCATTGCAGCTATCACTGAGATGCCGAGAACAATCATAATTACGACGAGAAGGCTTGAGCTGAGTGCTGAGTTGCTTTGTTCAAGGGTTGCGGACTGACCAAGGCGTACATCAAGGATCGAATCCATATTCGCCGATATTTGGTCGGCAGCATGTGTAGTGGATGCCATTAATTCCATCAGTTCTTCTGTAGGAAGCCCGTTTCGTGCGCCTTCTTGTACTGCAAGCATACCGGGAGAGAATACTGTGGTGAAAAGCGAATGTATCTCGTCAGCCGTGCGGATGCCCTCTTCACTAGTCAGATATGGTCTGAATTGATCAAAGTAGTGTAGAAACTGCTGCTCTCTGTCTATAAACTCTTCTGTAAAACTTTCGACAAGCTCGATATTACCTGAGTTTATTGCGATATTTCTCGCTTGCACTCTCATGCGTTGAAAATATTCACGTGCAAAGCCCATATCCACAATAGGTACTAATTGATTGTAGTACATTTCTGTGCTGCTGTCTGTGATTTGATTCATACCGGCGATTCCGGTTATACCGACCGCTACGGTCATGGTTATTACAATTATAAAACTGAATATCAGCTTTTTTGCTACTTTTAGATTTTTCATGGTTGAGTCCTTTCTTGACTTGTTTGTTAATTGATCGCTTTATCTCATTGTCTTTATTAGTTTTTAAAAAACCGATAATATTGACGCTGTGTCAAATTATCGGCTGCGTTGTCTGGCTCCACATCAATGCGTCCGGCTCTTTGACAATTTTCATATTCATGTTTTCTACGTTTACTATGGTTTCGTGCTTGCATTTATGACAATATAAGGAAAAATTTGTCAGTACTGTGTTTCTTCGCACTCTCGTCCTTGTCTTGTTACTGCATACAGGGCAATATAGCCAGCATTCATTTTCATTGTCCATTTTTCATCACATCCCCCTTTCGCTTTGTACGCACATGTTTTACTCGGTTTTTCTCGGTAAAGAGTTTATCTGATAGGTATTATGAGCTTTTTTTTTAGTTTTCGCTACACCCTATCGGGTGAAAAAAGAGTGGAAAATGTAAGGAAAAAAGAGTGAAATATGCTGGATTTCATGCGCTATATATGCTGGCAAACGCTGATAACGCAAGAACGCCCGGTGTGCAGTCCTTACAGTTTCTTGTAGGGATTGCGCATCGGGCGGTCAGTGTAAATGTTGAGAGTTTAATCCAGCAGTTTACGCTCGAAAGCTATGCGAACTGCGTCTAAATTGTTGTTTGCGTCCAATTTTATATACAGGGATTGCAGGATTTTCTTAACTGTGTTTAGCGAGAGATACCGACTTTCTGCAATTTCATCGCGCGAAAAACCTCTGCACATATCGCTGAGAATTTCCCGCTCTCTTTCAGAAAGGGAGATTTTGTTTTCAATTTTGTTTTCAAGCTTAAAAGCACTCTCAATTACAGCCGTGTTTTTTGCGTATATTGTGGCTTTCCGCTCCATTGTGTTAAGCCATTTTGCCGGAATTGTCTCGTTTTTTTCATCACTGAGCATTTTGGACATTTGTGTGATATATTTGCCCATTTCTATAAAAGGCATCTCGTAGAGTCCGTCGTATGAAAGTTTGTACGCCTTTTCAAAACTCTTTACCGAGTTTTCTTTGTCGCCTGTTTTCATCTGCGCTATTGAAAGAAGGATTGTTAGAATCAGCTCTGAGAACAAAAAACGCTCGTGAGGCAATCTCGGGTATGAGCCAGTCAATAGAGTAAGCGCTTTGGAATACTTTTGGTTTGCTATAAAGTATCTGACACAGACTATAAGCTCTCTCATAGGGACGCGAAAATCGTAGCTTTCTTCTTTGTCGGTTTCGGAGAATATCCAAGGTGCAACCAAATCAGAAGCGCCTATGTGGATGTAAAAAGAGCCTGTTATGAGCTCGTAGAGTGGTTGCTTCCTGAATTTGCCTGCATTTTCCAGGCATTCGGATATCTGCTTTAATACTTCTTTTGAGAGTGAGTAATCGCCTTTATGTATTGCAATACGGAGCATATATTGTCTCAGCATCATCTCAATTCCGTAGTGATTATTCTCCCGCGCTATCATCACTCCGCTGTGTGCACTGTGCGCAGCTTCGTCCAGTTTGTTCATGAAAAAAGCAAGTTCACATGCCGTCCAGTCATCGTAGCCGTGGTATCTTTTTGGCGTAAGCCCGCTCGAATGTATGACAAGTTTTTGTGCTTTGTCGGAAAATTCATTAAACTCTTCCCGGACCGCGCCCTCTCCCACTAGACATGCAAAAGAACGAATGTCAGGCAAAGAAAAAATGCCTTGTCTCTCAGTTTTAACGCCTGATTCTTCGCTTAATCTTGCAATTTTTTCCAAGAACATAGCTGTTTTGTGCTCATGAGTGGTAATGCAAGTGTATTTGTCGATATGTGCAAGAGCGTTGTATATATTTATTAAAACCTCCGCTTTGTCTGGTGAATCTGATTGTTCCCACTCCGCCGCAGCTTGAACGGCATATGCTTCGGCTTGGTCAAACTTGCGCATGCCGATAAGCAAAAATGGTATGGTCAGAGCTTTTAGCTTAGATAATTCGTGGTTTTCTTTTTGACTGTCCTCTGGTTTGGTACTTTCAATTATATCCAGAAAAAACTTAAATGCGTCTTGCGAGAGTACGCCCGGATATAAGCGTAAGACTTCAAGGACTTTGCCATATTCATGTGACGCCGCATAGTATTTCACCGCGCCCGTGAAAAATCCGTTTTCCAGACACCACATGGCAGCTTTATGATATGTGCGCATTTTTTCCTTTTTTTTCAGTAACTTTTGCTTATCCTTTAAGAAGCTAAGGTAAAGCGGGTGGACTCTGTAGTTTCCGTAAAAGTTGTCATAACTTAAAAATGCCGAAAGTTCCGGCAAGTATTTCTCCACTTCCGTATCGCCGAAAACCTCGTGCGACGGCGGCAGCGGCAGGTCGGACACGAGTGATAGTTTAACCAGCGTTTTTCGGAAGCTTTCGGGAAAAGTGTTCCAAGCCTCGCTTTCAAACAGCTTGTTGATGTTTTTTGTAGTGAGCTTCAGCGCAATGTCGAGATTTATCGATGATTTTTTCATTGCCAGAGATAAAAGGTTAATTTCAAGCGGCCAGCCTTCTGTGGATTCGGCGAGTCTTTCCGCAGTGTCTGTCGTGCATTGTAAGTTTTGTTGTTTGAAGAAATCTTTGATTTCTTGCTCTGTGAAGCGCAGATCATCTTGTGTGATCATTGCTGCGGTTCCTTTAGAAAGCATGCATACTGTATTTATATCAGGCTCTGTTCTGGAAATGATGATTACACAAGCTCCGGGCACACGAAGGTTAGCGCATCGCTCTGCAAAGGTTAGCGCTTTTTTAGAGTTTATTAAATGAAAATCGTCCAATACAAGAAAGGTTTTGTTTGCGCGGTGTTCTTCGCGCTTTAGTATGTCCGCAAACTGCTTGAAGCGGACAAATGTTTCGGGAAAACCCAATTCTAGTAAGTCTTTGGCAAGTGGAGGGTTGTCCCGCGACACGGCATGGGTGAGGTTCTCCCAGTAGTGCGCGCCTGTGTTGTCGCTTTCCGTTAGCTGCAACCAGCGTACAATTACGCCTTTTTGCTGATTTATGTAATGCTGCACGGCGGTGGTTTTTCCATAACCTGCCCCCGCTATAACATAAACAAGCTTACATTCGGTTGCCCTTTCCAGGATTTCATCGACACGAGGGCGTGAAATAAAATAATTTCTGAGTGGTGAATAGCCTAATGTGATATCTGCCTTGTCTTTCGCCATTTGAATCCCCCCCCACATGGTACACTACAATTCTAAATTTAGCACAATTGTATGTACAAAGTCAACGCAAAGGTAACCGCTGTGTAGGGTGCGCGCCCCTGCGCGTGCCGTTTCAACCAGTTGAGTATGCGCTCCATCCAGAAAACATATTACTTGCCCCTGCGCGTGCTTTCTGCCAAAATTCTGATGTAATTTCGAGATGCGCGGAGGCTTTTCCCTTACAAAGATTGTGCGATATGCTTGCGTAAGCGGATAATGCTTTATTCGCAATGGTATAATTGTTTACATTATTTGCTGACAATTCAAACTCTTTACATAGTATTTACTCTATTAGCGTGTTATAATGATTTGGAAAAATTGAGCACGCAGATTCATTCCTTGAATCTATCGGTGAAGGGGGAACACTGATATGAAAAAACATAAAAAAATCCTGGCACTAATCCTGGCACTTGTATTTATGATGTCAATGATGAGCATACCTGCCTCGGCGGCGAGTACCACAGTAAGTATTTTTGATGAAAGCGAATTGCCGGGGTTGATAAACACCATCGCAAGCGCTTCGCCCGGGGACGAGATAATAGTCACCGGCGATTTGTATGTTGTATCAAATACAATTTCACTGAATATCCCGGCGGGAGTCACTGTCAGATGGCAGATTTTTATGTTCTCATTTATTAATGCCTATATATTTGAAATAGGCGGCAGTGGAACATTTGTGGTTGAGTCATTTATATCCAGCAATGGCACAAGAACAGCGGGCGCGATAAATCTCACCGGAGCGGTGACACTTGAGGTTGATTCATGGATTACAGCCGACAATGTGGGCAATCCGATATTAGTATCCGCGGATAACGCGACGGTGAATGTAGGCCCTATGGGTTATATAATAAGCTATTCCGGGAACTCAAACGCTGCGATTCAAGTCGGCCGCAGCGGCAACACCAACATTATGGGAACCGCAATAAACATCAACGGAGGTTCGGTTCTCTCTGATGTGGGCGGCTATGCCATAAATGACGGTGCGGGAACCGGAACTGTGACAAACAACACAGTTATAACAGTAAACGGAGGAATTGTATCTGCGGGTAGCGCCTGTGCCATTCACTCTACAGGCATCGCATCTTCACTCATAGTTAACGACGGGGTGATTGTAAACAGTGCCGCCAGTAACGCAAATCCCACAGTTTACATAAACGGTGACCCAAACGCCACAGGTCAAAATATCATAACAATCAATGGCGGATTATTGCAGAACACCGCGACAGGCGCCCAGAGCTATACAATGCAGACGACCGGCGATATCATCATAAATGGAGGGGTCATAAGCACAATAAACGGCAGGGCAATCAATCTGGTGGGAGTCAATTCAAAGATATCAATGAACGGTGGCTCTGTGCAGGCTCTGGGTACGGGCACTGCTATCTGCACGGCAACTACAGCAGGCGTGAATGTTTCAAACACTGCCATAGAAATAAGCGGCGGCGAAGTTTTCTCCTCAGGCGGTAATGCGCTCAGAATCACCGGCGCTAACACTTTGGTAAACATCAGCGGCGGTGCGATAACTTCAAGTTCACCAGACAGTAATGTCCTTCAAGTCGACTCATCGGCAACAAGTGCCATAATAAACATCAGCGGCGGAGCAGTGGACGCCCTCTCTTCAGGCAGCGCCGTCTTTGTAACCGGCGCCGCGCGGCCGGCAATAAATGTCAGCGGCGGTAGAGTTACGGCAAAAACAGGATATGCTATCCGTACAGGCGGTGATTTAAACCTGAGCGGCGGATTCGTATTCGCATATAGAGCCGCTGCGGCACAAAGTGTTAGCGCTGGCTCTGTAAATGTCCTGCCCGGCAGCGAGGCGCTTGTAGTTGCTTGGAATCAGGGCGGATCAATGTATGAGCAAGGCAGGTCGTTTCCAAGCTCATACCCCGCAAATCGAGACCTTACCGTTGCCTATGGCGGCGATGTCGGCATGGTTTTTTGGGATTTTGACTTAATGCGAGGTCCCGGTATCCGCTATGCTTTCGGCTCAAACACGTCTTTCTTCTCAATGAACTGGGCAGTTTTGGTTGTAAGCGAGTTCGGTCTTGTCTATGACGCCGAGCAGGGGCTGCTGTTCAGAGACGTCTATGGTCAACTCTCTTTGTTTGAGTATTATCAGGATTTGTGGACAGCCACTCCAAACGCTTTGGTTCTGGACGGGCTGTCCTGGGTAACGAGCTATCCGGTTGCGCTGAGAATCATAGGCGACTCATCAGGTTCCGCTACAATAGTTGTAAATGAATACAGCCGCTTTGAATCTGTCTACTATGACACAGGTCTTGGCATAGACTCATCCGCTGCAAACCTGACAATATCCGGAAGCGGCACACTGGTAGCCGTCGGCGCTGACGCGCCGCTGGGCAGAGGGATTGATATTGGCGGAAATGATCTCATAATTGAAGACGGAACCTTCATAGCTCTGGGCGGCCAGCGTGCAATACATTGGGCGGATGCGGATTCGCCCAACGCAAACGATACAGTGAGTCCGCAAAGCCCGCTCTACAGATGGCTTTGGAGCAAGAGCATCGATGGTCGCGGCGATATAGAATACCCCGCACCGGGCTATGATTGGGGCGGTGGCATAGGTCCGCAAGATCCTTTCAGATTCTTTAACGATGATAGATTTGTTATGCTGCAATCACTTTCGCGCGTTACTCTTCTCGATGCGGTGCAGATTGGCGGAGCAAGCGGAGTCGCCGACTCAACGGCGATAATGCTGACATTCTCCGCTCCTGTTTCATGGCTTTCCGCGGATTATGTAACTGTCTCCGGCGCGGCATACACCTCGGACGCCTCCGTCATCAGCGGGGATATGACTGTTTGGCTTATCACCTTGGGCGGTGTAAACTTTGAGG
>Ga0209755_10004656_pt1 | contig 16096 bp, 10 predicted proteins | sample TergutCo191P1_FD_187301 | JGI IMG/M metagenome (GOLD analysis project Ga0209755, IMG submission 187301) | Cornitermes sp. P1 segment gut microbial communities from Petit-Saut dam, French Guiana - Co191P1 (SPAdes) (version 2) | ecosystem: Host-associated > Arthropoda: Insects > Digestive system... | reverse complement strand
TCTTCGCCGTCCACACCGCAGTTTGCAGGAGTGGTTATAGTCCACTCGCTAAAGTCGTGTTCGAGAGCTGCAATAGCTTTGGTTTCAGTGATTTCGCAATTTGCGCACACTCTCGACTCTTCGCCGTCCACACCGCAGTTTGCAGGAGTGGTTATAGTCCACTCGCTAAAGTCGTGTTCGAGAGCTGCAATAGCTTTGGTTTCAGTGATTTCGCAATTTGCGCATACTCTCGTCTCTTCGCCGTCCACACCGCAGGTAGCAGGAGAGGCTACAGTCCATTCGCTAAAGTTATGTTCGAGAGCTGCAGTAGCTCTGGTTTCAGTGAGTTCGCAATTTGCGCACACTCTCGACTCTTCGCCGTCCACACCGCAGTTTGCAGGAGTGGTTATAGTCCACTCGCTAAAGTCGTGTTCGAGAGCTGCAATAGCTCTGGTTTCAGTGAGTTCGCAATTTGCGCACTCTTTTGTCTCTTCACCGTCCACGCCGCAGGTAGCAGGAGTGGCGACAGTCCATGCGCCAAAGCTATGTTCTAGAGCGTCAATAACTCTGGTTTCAATTAGTTCGCAATTTGCGCACTCTCTCGTCTCTTCACCGTCCACGCCGCAGGTAGCAGGAGTGGCGACAGTCCATGCGCCAAAGCTATGTTCTAGAGCTTCAATAGCTCTGGTTTCCGTGATTTCGCAGTTTGCGCACGTTCTTGACTCTACGCCGTCCACACCGCAAGTAGCAGGAGTGGTTACAGTCCATGCGCTAAAGTCGTGTTCGAGAGCTGCAATAGTTCTGGTTTCAGTGATTTCGCAGTTTGCGCACGTTCTTGACTCCACGCCGTCCACACCGCAGGTAGCAGGAGTGGTAATCCACTCGCTAAAGTCGTGTTCGAGAGCATCAATGGGTTGGGTTTCAGCGTGGTTGCAAAGTTTACATACTCTCGTTTCTTCACCGTCCACACCGCAAGCAGCAGGAGTGGTAATGTCCCACTCGCTAAAGTCATGTTCTAGAGCTGCAATAACTCTGGTCTCAGTGTCGCCGCAATTTGCGCACTCTCTCGACTCTACGCCGTCTACACCGCATGTTGGCGGAGTCGTAACGTCCCAATCGCCGAAGTCATGCCCGAGTGCCGGAATCTCTCTGGTTTGAACATCGTTGCAATTAGCACAAACACTTGATTCAACACCGGGAGTTTCGCAAGTAGCCGGAGTAGTTACAGTCCACTCGCCAAAGTCGTGACCGAGTGCCGGAATCTCTCTGGTTTGAACATCGCCGCAATTAGCGCAAACACTTGTTTCTTCACCGGGAGTTTCGCAAGTAGCCTCTTTTGTTGTTTCCCACTCGCTAAAGTCGTGTTCGAGAGCTGCAATAGTTCTGGTTTCAGTGATTTCGCAGTTTGCGCACACTCTCGTCTCTTCACCGTCCACACCGCAAGCAGCCTCTGTAGTTGTTTCCCACTCACCAAAGTCATGACCGAGTGCCGGAATCTCTCTGGTTTGAACATCGTTGCAATTAAAGCAAACACTTATTTCTTCACCGGGTTCATCGCAAGCAGCCTCTTTTGTTGTTTCCCACTCGCTATAGTCATGACCGAAAGTCAATGTTACATCGTGGTATGCAATCTCATTGTCAGTCCGAAAATCATACAGAACAATCTTTCCTGAAATATCTTCTGTAGCACCGGATAACACATAAACATCCGTTGTCATATCCCAGTCATGAGCGAGTTCAAATCCCTGAGGCGGTCCCCAGCCTGACTCGGCGATATTATACCAGTTACCCAATTGATCCATTGCCCAGAGTTGGACGTCTGATAAATCGCCGTCAACTCTGATACGAGCGTTGAGGTAGCTTACACCGTCGTCGTTGCCTTTGAGCGTAATCGACATAGGTGTTAAACCTACAGTCGCAGCTTCCACATTGGCATTGATTTCAGCCTGATCCTGACCAGTAACCGGAGCTGCAGTCTCGCAAACATGCTCTCCCGTCACAGTAAACTCAAACGTTGCATATCGAAGTATATGGATATTACTCGAAAATTGGAGAGGTCCGCCGCCGTCAGCATCAAAAAAGCCAAAATTACTGTTTGGGTAGACTATGCTTATTCTGGATAAAGGCTCCGTCATCTCACTGATATCAAACACGAATCTCATCTGTAACTCGTTTTCAGTCCAAACACCACCATAAAACATTCCTAGCACCTCGAATACGCCATCGTCCCCCCTTATATCATCTATCGAAAACCACCAGTCATCAGAATCTATTGGGGAGACTGAAAAATCATATTCAACCCCGCTGGCTGGTGAGAATACCAGATCAAATGCAAACGCGGTTATACCCGGGTTGCCTGACAGCGTGAGTGTCAACGTCGCGTTGTGTGGGGCTCTGGGATCGAAGCGCCCAGAAAGTCTTGTATCAAGGGCAGCCATAGCGGGAGTGATCATAGCAGGAATCATACCGACGATTAGAGCAATCGTCAAAAAGACTGACAGCAGTTTGTGTCCTATGATTTTTCCTTTTTGTTTCATCTTCAACACTTCCTCCAATTATTTATGTTATTGCCTATTACTTTGATTGGGATGATATGTCCCCATTTTCCGCCGCATTCTTATCAAAAACGCGGCTCCTAACCCTTTCAATAATTACCAGCCCCCTTCAAGAAATCATTGTAATGTGTTTATCAAGAATACTCTGCACTGCTCATAAAAGATTGCCGGGAAAAGTCTATTACTTTACGAGATTATGAGCTAATCCCGGTCTTAATCTTCTTGAGCTATCCATCTTTGAAGTCACATACGCCTATCTTCTGACCATTTGTTGAAGCATCATGAGATCAAATGCATTGATTGCTCCGTCGCCGTTAACATCCGCATTTTCAAAAATGAAACCATCAGGCGTTGCTCCTCTTATATGAGCACTAAGCCAGCTGATGTCTTGTTCTGTAAGCACGCCATCACCGTCCACATCGCCGGGGAAGAGATACAATGCCGTTACGTTCAAGTCTTCCGTTACGTTACTGAAGTCAGCGCTCCATCTGCTAAATCTGTAACCATCCACAGCCGGAGGCTCAGGCGCAGTCGCCGCTTCTCCGCGAAGTACAATCTGCATCTGACCGATTTCAGCGCCGTCACGGTCGATAAATCTAACCATAAACGCACGGCGAACCAGTGCTCCTATTGCATCCCATATTGCCGCTGCATAATCATCAACATCGCCTTGCTGCCTGACGTCAAGTCCGCGTACCACAGCGTTTATAGCTGCGTCTACTGCGGCGAGCGCTTCACTTTCGTACAGCGCCTCATCAAGCTCTGAAGCTGCAGCAATAGCCGCATCTACATCGGAATAGTCTGCATCAACGTACACGAGATTATCCAGAGCTTCCAACAACTCTGCCAGTGCCGCGTCAACCTCAGGCTGAGAAGCCAGCGGGTTGTTGTTTACGACAATCGCCGCCGCCAGAGCTTCCTGCAATGCAGTCCAGCTCGCCGGTGTGTAGTCGTCGGCACCGGTGATCGCCTGTGCCGCCGCTATCGCTTCGGCAAGAGCAGTTTTGTCGCCCGGCGCCACCCAGTCAGGGTCAAACACCAGCACTCTTGAGACTGTGCCGGCATAAATCATGTAGTTTTCAACTGCCGCGTCGCGTGTGCCTTGGACATTTGCATTGTTGTCAACCGAAACGCGGGTTCCCGCTGCTGTTAAGGTTCCGTCAATTATAATTGTCGAGCCGGTAACTGCAAGAGCTCCGGTTCCGTTGCCAATAACATTGCCGGCTACCCTGACCATCGCATTCACTTGAGTCCAAACTCCGCGCTGCCCCAAGCTTGCGTCGATGTTACCGCCGACCGTCACAACCGCATCGCCGAACGCATACACACCGGTGTCCGGAGTTCCTACCAGTGCAACTAGTGTAATGTCGCCTGTGACTGTCACTACCGCAGAGCTTTGTGCGCGTACGCCATGTCCGCTTGCCGTCACATTGCCGTTAACGGTCACAACGGCGCGATTTCTCGGGTCAAGCGCCATGCCTGCCGTAGAGGTGACATTTCCGTTGACTGTAACGCTTGCCACAGTACCGTCATTCATCGGACCGCTATCGACAAGAATAGGTCTTTCCATTGTTATATCGCCGTTGATTGTCAGAGAAACGCCCCTCCACGTCACGCCGAGGCTTCTTTCGGGAGAAACTGTTCCGGCACGTTGTAAGTTCAGATTATAGCCCTGCGTGTCGATTGTGAACGCTATTTGTCTTGTGAAAGTTGCAAATCCCGGCTCGTCAGAGTCTTGCAGCAACCTTATCGTCTCGCCGTTCTGGACTGCACCTACAGCCAAAACCAGAGTATTATAACCTCTGTTGCCTATCGCCCATACCCCGACCTTTGTCAGTCCGGCGATAGCAGCCTCAAGAGTTTCTGCTGCCGCGTCTACTTGCGCTTGAGTTGCGGTCAGATTTGCGCTGACGACTTTTGCCGCCGCAAGCGCAGCTTGAAGCGCTGCCCAAGTAGCGGCTGTGTAATCATCTTCGCCTTCTATCAGTTCTGCCTCTGCTATCAGCGCATCGAGCGCAGTCTTGTCCACAGTAAAAAGCTCAGACCACTGTGCAACCATAGTGAGGTTGGTCGCTGTAATGGTTTCAAAATGAGCAGCCAATGCCGCAAAAGTCTCGCTGCCGTCCACCATAACGACTTTATCCAGCACCTCGCTGACGCCGTCTGCCGACGTCGCCTCAGTCAAACGCCATCCGTCAAAACGGAAACCGTCTCTTGTCGGAGGCTCTGAGGGAATCAGTCCGGTGTCCTGCGGATCGACTTGCATTCCGGTAACCGCCGGGTCTGCCAATGTACCCGGATCAGCGACCCAGCCGACCCGGTAGATGACGTTGTATTGAGCCATTATCGTCAAGTCGCCGGTGACCCTGCTAAAGTCGGGACTCCAACCGGAAAAGATGAAGCCGGCTCTGTAGGGGTCATCCGGAGCCGTAGCCGCACCGCCGAACAGCACCGGTTCTGTTTTCAGAACCGTGCCATCCCAGTCGGCGAAGGTCACAGTACGCATCCAGGGGTTGCTTCCGTCGAGGATAAACTCATTGTTGTTGTATTCAACACCGTCAAAAATGAAGTGAACCGTTGCGCTGCGCCCGGTTTTGAGAAGGTCAACTGTGCCGTCAACAACCGGAAGTGCCGGTGCCTGCCAGTTGACAATCCAACCGCCGTCAGATGACATTCTTACATGAGTAACGCCGTCGGGAACCTCTACCGTGTAAAAATAATCGCTGATGTCAATTACTTCGCCCGCATTCACTGTAATCTCGCCGATTGGAGCAAAGCCGGTTTTAGATATTCGGAGCTCATATGATCTATTGTCAAATACATTAAACGTTGCGGTTGCGCCCGCTTCAAAAGGCACGGTCTGATATGCCCAATTCTGTCCGACTATTGAGAGAAATGCGCTGCTTTCAATGCCTGTAACCGTTATTGTTCCGACGGGAACATTGATTACATACGGGAAAGTGACGCCTCTTACGCCGTCAACTTGGTACACCATTCCTTGCCTTACCGCTCTCACGCTTGTAGCGTTGGGCGCACGGAAGTAGCCGACATTATCAAATGTGACGCCGGGAGTATCATCATGCCAGGTGTTATTGGTATAATGGGTGAATCTGACATTCTCAATGCCGGGGAAGCTTACGAGGAACAACCCGGCAAACGGGTCTGTGCCGTCGAGATTGTACGCTATCGAGAAGGTTCTGCCGTCAACTCTGAAGCTCAGGCTTGTAGGATGACCTGTTTTAAGCAGATAGAACTCTCTGACGTTTTCAGAGACTGTAATGCGGTGACCGGCTTCGTTGCGCAGTCCGATTGAGGAGTTTAATGTCTCAACATGTCCGGGCAGTACAACTTTGTAGATATAGCCTGCCTCGACAAGGTTCATTGTTTCTTCCAAATCGAAAAGCACATTAGCAAAGCCGTGCCTGCCGCCAAGTTGCATGGTGAGCACTTGACCGGCTACATCGAACACCGTGAAATTAAAGCTGCTTTCGTTGTATGGAGCATGCCTGTAATAAAGCGGACCGTTATTCAAATCGTTTTTGATCCGGACGTCTATATTCAGTCCGGCGATGGCGATTCCGCTGATTTCGTAATTCTTTACGGGGATATCGATCTGTTTAAACCCTTCGCCGGGAGTGGCAGTCACTTCAGCGGACAGGATATTGGTGCCGACGCGCGCTCTTACGCGCTGATTTCCGTCAGGAAGCATGATCGCGGCGAAATCGGTAAATGTACCGTCAACCGTAACCCACGCGTTATGCGGACCGGAGTTGTATTGCAAGACAACGTTAGACATACCCGGGAAGGTCACAATGACCAGATTCGCAAAGGGGTCTCTGCCGTTAAGCGAGAAAGGAACCTCGTACTCAACTCCGTCTTTAACAAAGTGCATCCTCACGGAAGCACCGGAACTGAGCAGCGTTATGGTTTCCCCGCCTTGCGTGAATTTAGCGTACTGCATGTCTATACCGTCAATGTAGAAATTTGAAAACTCTGAGGGAATCGTGACGTTATAGTAATAGCCGCTGACGTCAATTGTGTCGCCGACGCTTACTCCGGTTATACGGACTGTGCCGAGCCCGTAAACGCCTACGTCCACGGCGAGGGGATTATACGGCACGCGCAGCGCGATAGTTCCGTCTGCGGGCAGCGGAACTCTGACATGCATTTGGCTATGAGTGCCCTGAACAGTAACGAAACTGTCCACGGCGGCGCCGTGTATGTAGATAAACTGGCTAAACGGGTCAATGCCGTCTAAAACATAAGGAACATCTCTGAATTCAATGCCGTTATTGAAAAAGTACATAAGCACGTTGTCGCCGGTTTTGAGCAATCTGAAATCATCGTCATAACCGCCGTACCAAGGACCGCTAAAGTTAAACCACACGCGATCAACGCCCGCCGGTAGTTGAACATCGTAGAGGTAATCGTCCAAGTCCAACTCAAATGTTGTGCCGGTAATTGCGACGTCTACGTACATACTGTGGTTTTGCGCATAGGCAAGTCTCACGAACGCGTCATCAGGCGAGCTTGTAAAATACCTGAAATTCATAACGCTGTCTGCCGTGTTTTCGCCGTAGACCCACCTGCCGCCGGCGTTAATGCCGATGCGGAGTTCAAAGCCCGGATTTACTACCGTGACGTCATAGATGGTTACGTCAAGCACAATGCTTGTGCCCACTTCTGTTGTGACAGGCTCAAACCAGTACTCTTGCAGCCGTGCGCCGTTTTCTTCGGCGTCGGCGACCGCGAAGTAGTACGTGCCTTGCACGGGTACCACGACTGTCGCCGAATTGTCAAACTGACCGGCGTTAACCCAGTTTCCGTTAAACTGATACCATACGGTCAAACCTGTAAACCCGTCGAAATTGACGGTGACCGTGCGTGATAAAAGCTCATCCTCTTCGTCGTCCGGCTCAGGAAGAACATCGTCGAATTCAACTGCGGGGACAACGCCAGAATCGTCATCGTCAATTACAACCGTATCGTTGTCATCGTCGATAAAGTCATCGTCATCTTCCTGCCTGTATTCTTCTTGAGGTTCCTCAGCCTCTCTGGACTCCTCTTGGACATCTTCAGGTTCATACTCTTCTTGCGTACTTACGTTCTCAACGGGATTGCCGGCGATTTCCGCCAAACCGCTTTCAAACGGTGCTTCTCCCGGATTGTCGACATACGCAAAAACCGAAGCAGACTGCGATAATATCATTGCCAACACCAGGATAATTGAGAAAATCTTCCTTTTCATTGTTGGGATTACCTCCATAATATTGATTATATCGCCTCTTTTGTTATGGGGTTGTGGTTCCCCGTTTTCAGTCGCATTTTATAGAGTTGCGATTCTCTTTTTGGTTCTGCCTGCGCTACAGCACATTACTTGACTAAAGCGTTTCCCATATAGGGAACGTGTGCGATTTTGCTATAATTGCCCTCCCTCAATTGCAATTGCAAATTATTGCTGTGCTTGTCGAGTCAGACTGACATATTCCGACTCAGGATAACAGCGGTGCAGCGTATCGGAAATAACTGGGTCTAAATTTCGCTTCGATGAGAAGTGTTAAGCGAGAGTGCCAATTGAGTATTCTTGACTAAATTAGCCTGAAAAGAAGAAGCGCTAGTTATTTCCGATACGCTACGATATACATTATACTAATTTTTATCTGATTTGTCAATAGTTTAGACGGAATTTGTTCACAATTATTTCATGAATTTTGCTTCACTTTTTATTGAGTGTTACTTCCATTAAAATGAGCCGAAAAAGAAAAATAATGCTTCAAGTATGCTGACTTTTATCTAGATTTGTGGTAGATTTAAGTAGAAAGAATTCCTGTCACGCTACCGAGGTAACAGATACATGGAAACCTACAAAAACCCAAATTGTAAAAAAGTGAGGGGCAGCCATGTCCTGGAGGTAAGCTGTGCCTACTGCAAATGCTTCGTTGCCAATTACCGGAAAGTCGGCGAAAGCAATTTTGTAAAGATGTACAATGACCGTATCATCGATGGTTCAATTGACTTCTCGCTATACCACGGAGCGATATTCTGCCCTAATTGCGGAGCGCGTATAGCGACCAGGTACATAACAAAAACGGACAGAAAAGAAGCCTACCGGCTTGTTCCGTCCGCCTTTAATAAAAAACGTGTGTGAATGCTTATTAACGAGTGCTGATTAAAAGTTTGCCTTGCGCCGGACTTGCTAAACTATTGGGATGCTGCGGGACTACATTTCTCGCGGCATTCCGCAATTAGGTCCGAAATGCTTTAGGATAACCAGCGGTTCGTGGATTGCTCTGTTTGTAATTGTTATGCCTTTTTTTGCAGCGTCTTCACTGACAAAAAACTCATCGGCGGTTTGCTGCCCGAATCGGATAAGGGTTGCAGATTCACAGCGATGCGCGCCGAAGCTTCCGTAACCTTGTATGACGATAGCGCCATAAGCCGCAATGTCTTTAGATATATAGGTTTGCCCCGGATAAATAATCAGCTCTTTACCGCCGATATATTCGTTGCCATAGCAAATCCACTTTTCCTCATGTGATGGACTCTTGCTGATTTGCAAAGGCGGTCGGAAATAACGCGCCCTGTAGTCAGGACAGATATTTGCATCCCAATCCATTTGACCAAAAATGTAATCAATATCATGGACTCTATCTTCCAGCACGCATGCACTGAGCAGATTATAGTTCATTGCCTCGCCAGATACTACATTTTCCCAAACTGAAACCACATCGCTGTTCCATTGAGGCTCGTATGTCAAAAGCGAGCCGGGCGCATGCAGCACTCTAGGCGGCGTATACCAACCCGTGCCCAGCTCAAGCCGGAACGCCCTTGAAAGACGGGTAATATGCGTATCAAAGTTATTAAAATCTAACAGACATTCCAGAACTTCCTCTTTTTTTATGCTGGGGTCAAAGCCAAAATATGTAACGGGGAAATCGCCTAAATGATTATTATACTGAACAGGGAAGTAATAATGCTCGGGCTTTGAGTTCATGCCGACTGATTCGGCGTGCTCCTGCCCTTGATGCAGATGATGGAAAAGCGGTCCTTGATAGTCAAAGAACTTGGCATACATCGGAAATTTGCCGTAGGTCTCTTTAAGCTCAGCTCCGATTAAATCAGCTCCCAAATCATCCATAGCATCACGAAAAAGAACATTGCCATATTCTGTGCTAATATAGCTCAGCCCATCGTCTTCGGCTGCTCCCGGCGCCATAGCTCTGGTCGTTGAAGCAAACCAGCGCTCCACTATTGCACCCCTGTTGACGCCGAAGCTGTAGTAGTCATCAGGATGCAGTCTCAGTCTTTTGCCAGGTCTGTTAAATGATCGAGGAACCCAGCAGGGAACCATGCTAAAAACTCCCTCTCCTTTTGAGAAAGCATTTTGTACCAGAGTCTTAGTCGCCATAAGTAATCCCCCCAAATTATATCAAAACTCCAGCGTCCACCCCATGTGATCGGGGATTAAGCCGGTCTGCAGACCATAAATCGTATCGGAGAGCTTCTTGGATAGCACGCCGACTTCGCAGTTTCCAACCATCATAAATTTGTCGTTTAACATGAGTCTTCCGATGGGAGTGATCACGGCTGCTGTGCCTGTTGCAAAAATCTCTCTCAGCGTTCCGTTTTTGCTGGCTTTTTCGACGTCTTCGATAGAAAGTCTGCGCTGAGTGACTTTTATTCCCCAGTTTTGCAGCAGCTCAATTACTGTATCGCGAGTGACGCCGGGCAAAATCGTTCCGAGAAGCGGCGCTGTAATAACCTCATCACCAATAACAAAAAATGCGTTTGATGTCCCAATTTCTTCGACATATTTGTGCTCAACCGAATCAAGCCAGAGTACCTGTTCACAACCATGCTCCTTGGCTTTTTTTTGTGCTTTCATAGACGCCGCATAGTTCCCGCCGACCTTTGCAAACCCAGTTCCGCCGATGACTGCGCGGACATACTCTTTTTCAACATATATTGAAGCTGTGGGCAGCCCGCCGCCCTGTGTGTCATAATAAGCGCCGACCGGACAGCAGATTACAACGTACATAAACCTTTCGGCAGGGGCAACGCCAATGAAATCTTCGTTTGCAAAGATAAAAGGACGTATATAAAGCGATGTTCCGGGTTTATCGGGAATCCAGTCCCTCTCAACTGTGACAAGCGCCTTTATAGATTCAACAAAAAGATCCTCATCCATCTCCGGCATGCACATACGATCGTTTGTCATATTGACGCGCTGTGCGTTCTTATATGGTCGGAATAAGAGACATCTTCCGTCGCCGGTTCGATATGCTTTCAGTCCTTCAAACATTTGCTGTGAGTAATGCAAAACCGATGACGACGGCTCTAGCGATAGCGGACCATATGGAACAATACGCCCGTCATGCCAGCCTTTGTCAGCGGAATACTCCATTACAAACATATGATCTGTAAATGATCTGCCGAATTTTAAGTTATCCGGATCCGGTTTGGGTTTCGGCGTATTCGTGAGTTGTGTTTCAAATTTATACTTCATAATATCCTCCCAATTATTGCTGCCACAGGCGAAAAGCCCGTAGATTCAGTTTTAATAACTCTTCGCCTCTTCCGCTGAAGACATCGTGGATGATTTGCTCGACACTTTCGGAAGAAACAACATTCGCCGCTCGAATAAATGCTCCGAGCATTATGATATTCGCTATGCGGGAGCCGCCAAGCTCGTTTGAAGCCAGCTCTGTAGCCGGAATTTTGATTATTTTTATATCGCTGCGCTTTGGCTCCGGTCGGATAAGCGACTCATTTAACATTAGCAGTCCGCCGGGTTTTAACGTTTTTTCAAACTTATTCATTGATGGCAATGTCATTGCCACTACACAGTCGGACTCATAAATCAGCGGACTACTGATAGGTTTGTCAGAGACAACTACAGTGCAATTTGCCGTACCTCCGCGCATTTCCGGACCGTAAGACGGGAAAAAAGTTGCTTCTTTGTCCTCAAGCATTGCGGCGGCGCCAATCATTTGACCCATCATAAGTATGCCCATGCCGCCGGTACCTGCAAAAAACATTTTTACTGTGTCCATTACAGTCCTCCTTCCGGTGAGCTAAAGACTCCGGGCGGATAATAGGGAAGCATTTTTTCATTAAGAAACGCAATAGCGTCGGTGGGGGAGACGCCCCAGTTTGTAGGGCAGGTGGAGATAAATTCAACAAATGAGAAGCCTAGCTTTTTCTCTTGCACCTCAAAAGCCCGCTTGACCGCTTTTTTTGCTTTGCCTATGTTAGCAGGGGAGTTAAGCGCGACACGTTCAACATAAACAGCTCCGTCAAGGGTGGAAATAAGCTCGCTGACACGCATAGGCATGCCTGCTTGTTCCAGTGTTCTGCCGCTTTGTGTTGTTGTTGACCTTTGCCCGAGCAGTGTCGTTGGCGCCATTTGTCCGCCGGTCATACCGTAGATTGCATTATTTATAAAAAATGCTGTGAATTTTTCACCTCTTGCCGCAGCGTGAATTATTTCGGCAGTTCCAATCGAAGCCAAATCGCCATCGCCCTGATAGGTGAAAACTAAATTGTCCGGATGCACGCGCTTGATGCCGGAAGCGACTGCCGGAGCGCGCCCGTGTGCTGCCTCGAGCATATCCACATTCATGTATTTATGAGCAAGGACACTGCAACCAATCGGACCGACTCCGATTGTGCTGCCAAGTCTTTCCATATCTTCCAGAACTTCCATAATCAGTCTGTGAGATATCCCGTGAGTGCAGCCCGGGCAATAACTCATCTCAATGGGAATCATCCCTTTTGTAAATTCAAAAACAGGTTGCATCTTCTTACGCTCCTATCTCATTCAAGATTTTCTTTGTCCTTTCGGCAATTTCGGGAGAGGACAGAATCATGCCTCCGGTGCGATTTATTAGCTTTACAGGAAAGCGCGCAGCTACTCCGAGCTTGACGTCTTCAATGAGTTGTCCCATTGAAAGCTCCGCTGAAATGACGACTTTTGTTTTGTTTGAAATCTTATTAAACTCATCATAAGGAAAAGGCCAAAGAGAAATCGGTCGTATCATACCAGCCTTTATGCCCTGTTTTGCCAGCATTTCAATGGCTTCATGTGCAATTCTTGATACTATACCGTAGGCTACAATAACAACTTCGGCGTCTTCCAAACCAAATGATTGAACGCGGACAAGCTCCTTTTTTGCCCTTTCGTATTTTTCAAAGAGCTTGTGTACGTGCTTTTCAAGTTGATCGGGCTGCAAACGCAGGGAAACGACTGTGTTGCGTTTTGACGGGTCATTTCCGTATCCGGTAAGCGCCCAAGGCTTGAAATCTCTGATTTCTTCACTTTTTACATCGGGGAGCTTTTTTGGGAGCATCACAGGTTCCATCATTTGACCGAGGATTCCGTCGGTATAAATAAAAAATGGGTTTCTCCATTTATCAGAAAGCTCCATTGCCTCATAAACCAGATCCACACCCTCTTGTACGCTTGCCGGCGCAAGGACCGGCAGCTTATAATCGCCGTTGCCGCCGCCGCGAGTGGCTTGAAAATAGTCGGCTTGTCCGGGTTGGATTCCGCCGATACCGGGACCGCAGCGCGAGACTGTAAGCAAGACTGTGGGAACCTCGGCGGATGCAAGCAAGCTGAGCCCTTCTTGCATTAGTGCAATGCCGGGCGAAGATGAGGTTATAAAAACTCTGCCGCCTGCCGCAGCCGCGCCGTATGCCATGTTGATCGCGCAGATTTCGCTTTCTGCTTGTATAAATGACCCGCCGTGCTTCGGCAGTTCGCGTGACATATATTCGGGGATTTCGTTTTGCGGGGTGATTGGATAACCGAAATAATAACGGCATCCGCCGCGAATCGCCGCCTCCGAAAAGGCTTCGTTACCCTTCATCAATACTTTTTCATTCACTGACTCTAGTCCTCCTTGTAAATGGATATTGCACCGTCAGGACACACAATTGCACAGGATTTGCAGCCTATACAGTCATCCATTTGTATGATTTCGGCAGGGTTATAGCCCTTGTTGTTGATATACGAGCCTATTTGAATGATTTTTTTTGGACAGAAAGACACACAAAGCTCGCATCCCTTGCATGTATCTGCGCAAATGCGGACGTCGTATTTTGCCATTTGCTTTCTCCTTTATAATTTGGGCGCCTCTAATCAAGCCATGTGGGGCGCAAATAAAGACCTATTGGCAGGAGAGTTCCGGATAATGTCATTAGGTCATCTGGATTTACTTTTCCGTCGGGGTAGCAGTTGAAAAAGAGTTTAAGCCCTGTATTTTCACATATACTCATGCAAAGGTCATAGCCTTTTTTCACTGTCTTTGCAGTAGTATCGCTGAGCATATGTGTGTTGTTTACAATGCCGGTTACGGATAGTCCGGCTGCGTTTTCGATTGCTTTAATATGTGCAAGAGCTCCTGACAATGTGCCGGTTTCAGGGCGGCTGGCATTTACTACCGCAAGCACTGTGGTATCCGTGAGAAAGTACTTTGAAAACTGGTTTAGCACTAGTGCGCCAACGTCATTGCCTCCGAGGTCTATAATAACTCTGCACTGACTATCCTCAAGCGGCGTGCGGATTTGTGCGCCTATTGCCGGCAGCTCCGCAGTTATTTCATCTTCAAAGCAGCTTCCATATACAGAAATACCGACCCCTTCAAGTAGCTTTCGCTGCTCGCGGGAGCGGAAGTACGGGTTTACTATATCAAGGTCAACAACAGCGATTTTTTGAGCGCTTTGGGCAGCTAAATGCATTGCAAGAGAAATAGAGAACTCGGTTTTTCCGCTGCCATAATGTCCTGTTACAATTGTTTTTCTTTCGGTGCAACAAAGGAACCGAATATCGGTCATCGCTTCGTCTCCTTATCATCATCACAGCTCTTGCTGCATAACAACTGCTCTTGATTATTTTAACCAGTAGTAAGGTCGTTTGTCAACATCTGACATGTAAATTATTGAAATATGCTCAGAATGCAAGCGCACACAATATCTCAGCCGACTTTAGCCCCCTTACAGTTACAGCTCCCCGGCAAGCTCGCTGCTCGTTTGCTACTTGTGCTGCGCGGTGATATATGGTATTGTTTTGTAGTCAAGTAATGTCTGAGGCGGTGGATATATGATTTGTAAGAGTTGCGGTGCAGAGTTTAACGATGATTCCAGATTTTGCCCTAAATGCGGAGCTGCAAAACCCGATGTTTTTTCAACGGGTGAGGATATGCCTTTTTTTGCAAGTAATGAGCCTGCGCAATCGTTTGATAGTACGGAGCAGCAAAGACGAGACAATTCTGGACCGCCGTATAATCCATCGGAATTTCGTCCCCGGCAGACAGTGCAAAGACCGGAGCACACCCCTTACAGACCATCATCGCTTAACTCCCAAGGTACCTACAACCCGCAAAGCGGGCGGGATGCGCAATACAGGCGAGGAAGTGAAACAGCGCAAGGTTTCGGAGAAAAAAACAGCGCAAATCAGACTTGGCACTCATCCGAACCTTTTCAGAATCGAAAAACATTTGACGACGCTAGTATACGTAAATTTCTTATAGGATTTTCAGTTGTTGCGGCAATAGTAATTGCGTTAGTTGTGGTGCTTGTGGTTGCTTCGGATTCATGGCGGGTTTCTGGTTTTGGAGTATAGCCACTATCCCTAAAAAGTGAGAGTAAAATGAGCGGTAAGTTTTTTGTAACATTTGTTCTGATAATTGCGATTGTTCTTTTGTCGGCGACTGCATGTGGTTTAAATAATACTCCGGAGCAAACGCCGGATATTCAGCAGACGGTGATGTACGATAGGGAAGGGAACCCTATTGTATTGCCGGACTCTATTGAAAGAGTGATTTCTATGGGTCCGTCCATTACAGAGATTCTGGTTGAGTTGGGCTTTGCGGACAAAATTGTTGCGATAGACGAGTTTTCAAATAATATACCGGGTCTTTCTCAGGGATTGCCAATCTTCGATATGATGACTCCTGATAGCGAGAGGATTATTGATTTGTCGCCTGATTTGCTCTTTGTTTCGGGACTGAGCAGGTATGGCGGAGCCGATGATTCGCTTTCGCTTATTGCAAGCGTCGGGATTACCATTGTTTTTATCCCTACAAGCGAGAGTCTTGAGGGGATCATGGACGATATAACTTTTATTGGCATGGTAATGGGCGCTTATGAGCGGGCGCAGGGTATTGCGGAAATGATGCAGCAAGAGATAAATACAATCAGCGCAATCGGCTATGGCATTGGCGATAGAAGGACTGTTTATTTTGAAGTATCTCCGGCGCCATTTCTTGTAAGCTTCGGTTATGGGGTGTTTTTAAACGAAGTAATTGAGCTTATAGGCGCGGAGAATGTGCTTTCAGATCTAGACGGGTGGATTTCAATCTCGGATGAGATTATATTGGCGGCAAATCCTGATGTAATTTTAACAAGCGTTGACTTTATAGATGAGCCGATAGAAGAGATAATTTCAAGACCGGGTTGGGATGCGCTTACTGCGGTCAGAGAAGGTGCTGTGCATTATATTGATGCAGATTCAAGTAATCGTCCAAGCCACAATGTAGTGCTTGCCATGCGTGAGATGG
>Ga0209755_10004655_pt1 | contig 16097 bp, 14 predicted proteins | sample TergutCo191P1_FD_187301 | JGI IMG/M metagenome (GOLD analysis project Ga0209755, IMG submission 187301) | Cornitermes sp. P1 segment gut microbial communities from Petit-Saut dam, French Guiana - Co191P1 (SPAdes) (version 2) | ecosystem: Host-associated > Arthropoda: Insects > Digestive system... | reverse complement strand
CCCCCCCCCCCCCCCGATTTGTCAATAAGCAATTTGCACAAAAATTTCTTAATTTTTGGAGATTAATTGGTTGTTTTGTCGGTTTTAAAAATTACAAGGGTGTTTTGGGATGTTTGTTACCCGCACACCGCACAGCCCTTTGGAACTATCGCTTGACTTATGAGTCAAATGGTGATATACTTATGTTGGATAAAATTTTGTATTGGGGGGAGTTTTTTGGGGGATTTTATTACCAGCATCACGCAGGCGATTGGGAAAACGCCCCTTTTGCGGCTGGATATGATAAAGAGGCATTTGGGTTTTGAGGGGAATATTTTTGCTAAATTGGAATATTTGAATCCTAGTTTTTCCAAAAAGGATAGGATTGCGCTGGGAATGATTGAATTGGCGGCGCGGCGGGGAATTTTAAAGCCGGGGCAGCCTGTTTTGGAGATGACCAGCGGAAATACCGGTACTGGCGTGGCCATGGTTTGCTCGGCTATGGGGTATCGGCTGATTTGCGTTTTGTCCCGGGGGAATTCGCCGGAGCGGGCGCGGATGATAGAGGCATTTGGCGGCGAAATCGCCTATGTTGACCAGGCGCCCGGGTCGATTCCCGGAAAGGTTTCCCGCGAGGATATCCGGCTGGTGGAAATCGAGGCCGAGCGGCTAACCAAAGAAACCGGGGCTTTTTTTCTGAATCAATTCAAAAACTTTGACAATGCATTGGCGCAAGAGCCCGCGGCGCGGGAGATGTGGGAGCAAAGCGGCGGCCAGATCAATGTTTTTTGCGATTTTATCGGCACTGGCGGCACTTTTACCGGCTATAGCCGCGCTCTAAAAGCCTTTAATCCCGACATTCGCTGCTATGCGGTCGAGCCATGCGGCTGCGCGTTTTATAAGGGCGAGGTTATCGATGGCGCATCCCACCGCATTCAGGGCGGCGGCTATGCGAAGCATATGGAAATTGTAGACCGTGAATTGATTGACGATTGCATCACCGTAAATGACCAAGAGGCCATGATAGCCACCCGCCTTTTGGCCAAAAAAGAGGGGATTTTCGCCGGTTTTTCCTCGGGGGCAAACCTAATGGCCGCCGTTAAAAAACTGCAAGGGCCCGACCGCGGCAAAAATTTCGGCATTGTAATAAATGATTGCGGCCTAAAATATATGAGTACAAATTTATTTGAACAAGGATATTGCGAGGTTGATATATAATATTTCCTAATATGGTGGAGGGGTTTTTATGAGAAAATATTGTAGTTTCATATTGATTGCGATTATGATTTTTGGGATGCTGCCCAAGCCTGTTTTTGCGCGGGATTTTGTTCGCATACCTACGCCCACCACCGGGATTGTTACGGAAATACTTGATGTAAATGCTATTTCTGTGCGTTTGGGAAATGGGGATGAGGCTCTGGTTCGGCTTATAGGTATAAGCCCGGGCGGGTCTGAAAATGCCCTTGCTTTTTTGACTGGCCAAATTTTGGGGGAAATGGTTTTTATGAGCCGCGAGGGTATTTTGATTGACCGCGGACGCTGGAATTATATGCATGTCAGCCTTGGCGGGCAAAATATTAGCACGATTTTGCTGGCCGGCGGCTATGCCGTCCTTTATGAGCCGCATTCGCGGATTATGATTTGGCCGGCTCTAACGGCCGCTCAGGATGCGGCGCGCAGCAATAATTTGGGGATTTGGGCCGAGGGGCTGATGCCTATCGCCCCCATTCATTTTGGGGTGCGGCTGAATATAAATACCGCCACCGTCGCCCAGATTGTGGCGCAGCTGGAGCTTCCCTGGCCTTTGGCGCAGGCTATCGTCACCCACCGCAATACGGCGGTTTTTCAGCATGTGAATGATTTGGTTTTTGTTAGCGGAATGACTCGGGCGATTTTTGAGGAAATCCGCCATAGAGTCACTGTTTCCACCAATTTGAATGCTGCCTTTATCGAGGAATTGATGACTTTAACAAATATAAACTACACTTTGGCAAATCAAATTGTTTCCTATAGAAATATCAATCGGATTGTTAATTTAGACCATCTAGTCCGTGATAATGTTTTGTCGCAGGCGATTTTTAACCAAAACGTGCCATTTATGAGCATTGACAATGTAGAACGAATCACATTCTCCCGCCCCGGCTATATGGCGAACGCAAATACGGCCTCGGCGGCACAGCTGCAGCGCGCCGGAATGACCGCCGCACAGGCCACCAATACTATCGACCAGCGCAGCCATATGCCCCTGCGCAATCTTTCGGATATGCGAGATTTGCCGGGCTTTGGCGCGGCGCAGATTCATAATTTGTCTGATAATTTGCGATTTATGACCAATATCAATTTGGCGACCCGCCATGAAATCGAGAGTCTTTTTGGCGCGAATCCTTTCCCTGCCGAGGTAAACGCGATTTTGGCGAATCGGCCATTTACCACTTTGGAGCAGGTGGGCGAGCATTTGCTTTTTGCTCGGTTCAATGCCATCGCGCCCTTTATTTATCTGAATGAGCGGCCGGCGGATAATATTGTGAATTTTAATACAGCGAGCCATGCACAGCTGATGGCGGCTGGCTTTACGGCAGCTCAGGCATCCGCTATTTCCGCCAATAATGTGCAATTGCGCCGCCCATCTGATTTGACCCGGTTTAATCTGGGGGCGAATGCGCGGCTGGGTACTGTTTTAACCAACATAAACCGGGCGAGCATCGCCGAAATACAGTCCCTAGACCCGGCCATGACGCTGGATATCGCCACCCGCCTAATCGCCTATCGCAATGACCAGCCCTTTGGCACAATGGCGCAGCTGGCGCAATATTTCGCATCCATAAACCAACAAGCTCTGTTTTTGCGGATTGAGCGGCATATTATTTTGCGTTAGGTAAATTTTACCATTTTAATTTCTCGCTCGCTAAATGTAGCAAAATGGGTAAAGCCCGCTTCTTTTACCAATTGGACGGCATTGTTAAAATTTTGCGCCAAACGGCTGGGGGAGTGGGCATCCGAGCCTATGGTTATAATTTCGCCGCCCAGCTGGTAAAATCTGCGAATAATGGAAAAATTTGGGTGGGGCTGATTTTGGCCGTAGGCATAGCCGCTGGTATTTATTTCCATGCCCCGCCCCAGCGCAATCAATTCGCGCAAAACCGCATCTATCCCCGCCGCAAAATCCGCATAATGAACCACAGGGTCGGAATAATCAGCATAGCGCACCAAATAATCCATATGACCCAGAACATCGAAATCACAGGCTTTTATGCTGGCGAGCAATAATTCAAAATATTCCTCATAGGCTTGTTTTTTGGGACGTTTGCGCAAAAATTCACGCACATAAAAATCAACTCCCATAATATCGTGCATCGAGCCTATTAGAAAGTCAAATTTATAGCTATCAATGATTTCATCGATAACCTGCCCCAAATCTGGTCTAATCCCTAATTCGAGCCCAAACAAAACATTTATCCGCCCCCGGTATTTTTCCCGGGTATGGCGGATTTCGTCGCGGTATTTGTCCAAATCAAAATAGGGATTCAAAATATCCTGCTGCGGCCATGTGAAATCGCAATGGTCGGTAATGGCAATTTCTGTCAGCCCCGCAGAAATCGCCCCATCAACCACAGCCGCGACAGGGGCATCAGAATCCGGCGAATTGGCGGTATGAATATGATAATCAAATGTATGCAATTAAATCACCTAAATTAGTTTATTAGTAAAAATAGTAAAATTTGCTTGCACTCCTTGCTAGGTTATGTTAAAATTATAAAGCAAGTTAATCGAAAAAGCAAGGAGGAATTTTATGCTCAATAAAAAAACTGTAGAGGTTTTGCAAACGGCGGGCAAGCGGGTGCTGGTGCGCTGTGATTTTAATGTGCCTATTAGCGAGGGCAAAATTACTGATGATAATCGCATTCGCGCCGCTTTGCCCACGATTCGTCGACTGGCGGCTCATGGGGCGCGGGTTATTCTTTGTTCCCATTTGGGGCGGGCAAAAGGGCCAGACCCCGCATATACCCTAGCTCCCGTGGCCGCGCGGCTGGAGGAGCTTTTGGAAAAAACTGTCATTTTTGCCGGGGACGATACTGTGGTTGGGGAAAATGCCCGCGCCGCCGTTGCCGCCATGGCTGATGGGGATATTATTTTGCTGGAAAACACGCGCTTTCGACCGGAGGAGGGCAAAAATGATGATGTGTTTTCAAAAGAACTGGCCAGCATTGCGGATGTTTTTGTCAATGATGCCTTTGGCTCTGCGCACCGCGCCCATTGCTCCACCGCCGGGGTGGCGAAATTTGTGGCGGATTCCGGCGTTGGGTATTTGATGCAAAAGGAAATCGATTTTTTGGGCAATGCGGTTAATACGCCTGTGCGGCCATTTGTGGCGATTTTGGGCGGCGCAAAGGTTTCTGATAAAATTCCTGTGATTGAAAATTTGCTAAATAAAGTCGATACGCTGATTATTGGCGGCGGGATGGCTTATACGTTTATACACGCTCAGGGCGGCAAAATCGGCGCATCTCTTTTGGAGGCGGACAAGCTGGATTTTGCCCGGGAAATGATGGAGCGCGCCCAGGCTAAAGGCGTTAAACTGCTTTTGCCAAAAGATACTGTTGCCGCAAATAAATTCGCGGTGGATGCCGAGCATAAAATCGTTGATTCTGCGGCGATTCCTGATGGATGGATGGGGCTGGATATTGGCCCTGCGGCGAGTGCTGAATATGCCGCGGCCTTGAAAGACGCCCAGACCGTGGTTTGGAATGGGCCTATGGGAGTTTTTGAATTTCCAAATTTTGCCAATGGCACAATTGCGGTGGCGGAGGCTTTGGCGAATGTGGAGGGGACGACCATTATCGGCGGCGGTGATTCGGCGGCGGCGGTGATTCAGCTGGGCTTTGCCGATAAAATGACACATATTTCCACCGGCGGCGGCGCGAGCCTTGAGTTTTTGGAGGGCAAGGAGTTGCCGGGGGTTGTGGCGGTAAATGACAAATAAAATACGAGCCTTGCAAATGGAGCGGCAATTTTTGACCCGCAGGGCGGACAAAGCCGAATATGCCGCCCTTTATAGGGATTTGCAGCCGGGATATAATGTTTATTGGAATGGCTTTGGCCAGCCGCCCACCCTCTCCTATCGCGCGGATTTTGACGATATGGAGTTTAATCGCAATCGCCAGCGGGAGCGGGGGCTGATAAAGGGGCGGTTTGCCGGGGGAAATTTGGGTTGGATTTTGCCCGAGGATTTGGAGCTTTTTGCGGCGGCATATGCAAAGCCGCTGGCTCGGCCCAACGAGCGGCAATCCGCCCTGCTGGAGCTGATTTGCCGCGAGCCTATGACCATTCGGCAAATGAAAGAGGAAACCGGGATGCTTGTGAAAGAAATAACTCCCGCCCTGCACCGCTTGCAGGAGGCATTTTTGATTTACGAGGATCAATTTGACGGCGAATGGGATAGGGGCTGGCATGGGTTTTCGGATATGTTTCCCGATGCTGATTTGGCGCGGTTTTCTTGCATTGAGGCCATAAAAATTTTGCTGGCAAAATTTGCCTATCGCCATATTGTCTTTGATGCAAAAATGGCAAAGTCTTGGTATAAATTTGCGGATAAGGATATCAAGGCGGCGATGGCGCAAATGCTGGCGGATGGCGCGATTTGCGAGAGCGAATGGGGCTATGCCCTGCCCGCCGATATGGATGCGATAAATAGGCAAAATCCCGAAATCGCGCCATTTGTCCTTGCTATGCACCGCAATGATTTTTTGGTGAAATCGAATGAGCATTGGCTAAAGGGCAAATACCCCCATCAATTCCCCGATACCCTGTATTATCTGCTGATTGACGGCGAATTTGCCGGGGCGGTGGCTGGGAAATTCCGCTATACGCCGGAGATTGAGGATATTTTGGTGGATTTGCCAAATCCGGAGGGTCGCAGGGATGAGATATTGGCGGCGGTGCGGCAGATGTGCGGCGAAGAACCTGAAATAAAGCGGTTTATGGGAGTCGCTCTTTAGGAAGGAGAATTTATGCGTAAAAAAATAATTGCCGGAAATTGGAAAATGAATAGACCGGAGGGGGGTGCTATGGCTTTTGCCAAAGAATTGGCAAAGTCTGCCCCCAAAGATGTCGATATTGTTTTTTGTGTGCCATTCGTTGGGATTATGCCTGTTGCGGAGGCTGTTGGGGATAGCGGGGTTTGCGTTGGCGGGCAGAATCTGCATACCGAGGCCGCCGGGGCTTATACCGGCGAGATTTCGGGGGAGATGCTCGCGGCGGCCGGGGCTAAATATGTGCTGGTCGGGCATTCCGAGCGGCGGCAGTATTTTGGTGAAACCGATATTATTGTCAATCAAAAAGCCCAGAGGGCTTTGCAAAGCGGATTGCTGCCTATTATCTGCATTGGCGAAACTTTAACACAGCGCGAGCAGGGTATTACAATCGACCTTTTGCGGATGCAGACAAAAATCGCTTTGCAGGGCATTTCCGAGGCTGAAGCCGCCGCCTGCGTTATCGCATATGAGCCGGTTTGGGCGATAGGCACAGGGGTTGTTGCTACCGCCGAGCAGGCCGAGGAGGCCTGTGCCGCGGTGCGGCAGGTTTTGCGCGAGATTTACAATGACCAAACCGCCGAAAAAATCCGTATCCAATACGGCGGCAGCGTTACCCCAAAAAATGCCGCCGAGCTTTTTGCTATGCCTAATATCGACGGCGGTCTGGTGGGCGGCGCATCCCTAAAGCCCGATTTTGCGGAAATCATGAATTCATAGGAGGCGCGTATGGATATTGGCACAATGTTTGCGCTGGGTATGTTTGGCGGGGATGACGAAAATGATGATGAGGTGAGCAGTAAAATGACGGATTTACAATTTAAAGCACTGATGGAAATCACCCTGAAAATCGCCGAAAGCACCCATGAGGTAAAGGCTTTTCGCAAGCACCTATCCGGCTCGTGGAGCGGGGTTGATTTAACTGCGGCGGCGGTTTTATATATGCTGCATACCATGGCCGATGCCACGGACGATATGAATGCCGTTCGTTCGACGATTGCAAAAATTTTAACAATAAAAGAATAAATTTCAAATAAAATTTAGGAGGTAATTTAAATGAAAAGTTTTATTGAGGTAGTAGATGTGATGGCTAGGGAAATCATGGATTCCCGCGGAAATCCTACTGTTGAGGTAGAGGTAGTTGTTCGCGATAGCGGCATGGATTTTGTTGGGCGCGCCGCGGTGCCATCTGGGGCGAGCACCGGCGAATTTGAGGCGGTCGAGCTGCGCGATGGGGATAAATCCCGCTATTTGGGGCTTGGCGTTAAAAAAGCCGTTAAAAATGTCAATGACATTATTGCCGACGAAGTGATTGGCATGAATGCCCTCGACCAGTTGGGGATTGACCAAAAAATGATAAAGCTAGATGGCACGCCAAATAAGGCGAAGCTGGGCGCAAACGCTATTTTGGGCGTTTCTATGGCTGTGGCAAAAGCGGCGGCAGATGCCTGCGGAATGCCGCTATACCAGTATCTGGGCGGCTTTGGCGCGCGCCAGCTGCCTATGCCCATGATGAATATCCTAAATGGCGGCAAACACGCGGATAATACTGTGGATTTCCAAGAGTTTATGATTATGCCAACAAAGGCCGATAGTTTTGCCGAGGCTCTGCGGATGTGCGCCGAAATTTATCATACCCTGAAAAAGGTGCTAAAAGGCCGCGGTCTTTCTACTGCCGTTGGCGATGAGGGCGGATTTGCCCCGGATTTGGCCACCCCGGATGAGGTTATCGATTTGATTATCGAGGCCATCAAATCCGCTGGCTATGCCCCCGGCGATGATATCCGCATTGCTTTTGATGCCGCCGCCACCGAGCTTTATAATCGGGATGATGGCAAATACCATTTCCCCGGCGAATCCCAAATGCTGGGCAAATCCGTGATTCGCACCAGCGAGGAGCTTGTTGACCTTTGGGAAAAATTGGTAAATAAATATCCTTGTATAATTTCTATCGAGGATGGCTTGGATGAAAATGACTGGGATGGCTGGAAAATGCTAAATGACCGCCTGGGCAACCGTGTTCAGCTGGTTGGTGATGATTTGTTTGTTACCAATACCGAGCGTTTGCAAAAAGGGATTGACATTGGCGTAGCAAACTCAATTTTGATAAAAGTTAATCAAATCGGCACTCTTACCGAAACTTTTGAGGCTATCACTTTGGCCAATCGCAATAAAATGACCTGCGTTATTAGCCATCGCTCCGGCGAAACCGAGGATGCTATTATCGCCGATATCGCTGTTGCTGTGAATGCCGGCCAAATCAAAACCGGCGCGCCTGCTCGCTCTGACCGTGTTGCCAAATATAACCAATTGCTACGTATTGAGGAGGAGCTGGAAAAAACCGCCCAATACCCCGGTTTGTGCGCATTGTTTAACCTGAAAAATAAGTAAACCAACTCGGAGGTGACGATGTGAAATATAAACGAGTGAGCAGCAAAGATGTGGCCCGGGAGGCGGGAGTTTCCCAGGCCACCGTATCCTATGTGCTTAACAATAATCCAAACGTGAAAATTCGCCCCGAAACCCGCCAAAAGGTTATGGATGCGGCAAAAGATTTGAATTATCATGTCAATTATATAGCGCGAAATATGCGCCTGCGCAAATCCACCTGTTTGGGCATTGTTACCGATATTGATATGTCCAGCAATATATTTTTGCGCGCGCTAGAGGGGATAAAGGATGCGGTCGTTCCCCGCAATTATTCCCTGTCTATCGGCTTTGGCGCGCCCGAGGATATCTCTGATGCGGAATATATCAAATATTATTATTCCAATTTGATTGATGGGTTGATTTTTGTTTTTTGTGATTTAACTGACAGGCAAATTAGGTATCTGGAAAATAATACCATTCCCTATGTGCTAATTAGCTCGAGCCAAAATCAAATTGCCAATTTTCAGATAAAATCCGATATTGCCCCCGCGCTAGACGAGGCCGTCGCTAACCTAAAGGCCTCCGGCATTACCGAAATCGGCTTTTTAGGCGCGACGGCGGGGGATAATAAGCGGGTTCGTTTTGATGCTTTTGCTAAAGTTATGGAAAAAAATGGATTAAATGTCGATAAATCCTTGCTTTTTAAAATTGGGACAAATGAGAATAATTTGGAGAGCGAAATCGCAAAGGCTTTGGGCAAAAAAACCCCTCGGGGGTTGATTTGCGATTCGCTAAATGCCGGGTTTTATGGCCTGCGGCATTTGCATAAAAGCGGCATTAGTTTGCCAAATGATGTTTCTTTGGTAATGATTGGCACGACAGATTTTTCACAAAAAACGACCACCGCCATTTCGGCCGTAGAGGCCCCTCTTTATGATATGGGCAAAAAGGGGGCGGATTTGCTTTTCGGTCTGATTGACAATGAAATCAAGGGCAAAGAGGCCGCCATTACCCTAAAGTGGCAGTTTGTTAAACGCGAAACGAGTAAATAGGGAGAGTCGATAAAATGAATTCTGTTTTAAAAGGGGCGGCCTATGTGCTGATTCATGCCCCGGATATGGTTATCCATAATGGCGCAACCCAAACCACAGAGCGGATTGTAAACCCTGATTCCGATTATTTAAAGCAGCTGCCCGAACATTTGCGGGATTTTGACGCGGCTATAGCATATCCGCCAAATCAGACATATATCGGGGCTATGACCCCCGCCGAGCTAGGGGCGGTAGAGGGCCCTTGGCTAGAGGCAAAATCCCCTTCTGCGAAGCGTTTTGGGGCTTTTGGCGAAATTATGCCACAGGAGGAATTTTTGTTACTAATGGCGGCATGCGATTCTTTTGATTTGGTTTTGCTAGACCAAAATTTTATTGATACGCATAAACCCGCTTTTGAAAAACATCCGCTAATGGACGAATCCATAATTTCGCGCATAAAGCCCGGGCATGATATCGATACGATTAAATCCGTGCTAGAGGCCGATGGCGAGGGGCTTTATCATGAAAATAAATTGGTGGGCGCAATCAAAAAGGCGCATGATATTGATGTGAATCTTAGCTCTCACGTAATTTTGGAAAATCTTGCCAGCAAGGCCGGCAGTGTTTTGAGTCTGCTAAATTTGGTAAAAATTACCGGTATTGACAAAAAAAGTATTGATGCTGTTATTGATTGTAGCGAGGAGGCCGTTGGCGATATGAATCAGCGCGGCGGCGGCAATTTGGCAAAGGCCTGCGCCGAAATCGCCGGAATGACCGGGGCGACAGGCTCGGATTTGCGGGCTTTTTGCGCAGCACCCATTCATGCCTTGATTCAGGCGGCGGCTCTGGTGAAAAGCGGCACATATCGGAATGTAATCGTATCAGCTGGCGGCTCTACGGCGAAATTGGGAATGAATGGAAAAGACCATGTGAAAAAAAATCTGCCCATTACCGAAGATGTAATGGGAGGATTTTCCATTTTGATTTCTGAAAATGATGGTATCAGCCCCGAAATTCTTTCGGAATATGTGGGCTGGCATAAAGTCGGCTCGGGTTCTGCGCCGCAGGCGGTTATGACTGCGCTGGTGGCCGACCCGCTTGAAAAGCTGGGCATGAAATTGTCAGATATTGGCAAATATGCCGCCGAAATGCAAAACCCGGATGTCACAAAACCCGCCGGCGCGGGGGATGTGCCTTTGGCCAATTACAAAATGATTGGTGCTTTGGCGGTTATGCGCAAAGAAATCGAGCGCGGCGAGCTTGATAATTTTGTGACGAAACATGGCATGGTGGGCTGGGCACCGACCCAGGGGCATATCCCCTCGGGCGCGCCATATTGCGGCTTTGCGCGGGATGCCATCATGAGCGGCGAGATTGACACCGCAATGATTATCGGCAAAGGCAGCCTATTTTTGGGGCGGATGACCAATCTATTTGACGGCGCGTCGGTGGTTATACGTAAAAACCCGGGTGCAGCCCCGGCTGATACCGTATCCGAAAAAGAGATAAAAGCAATGATTGGCGAGGCTATGCGGGATTTCGCCAAATCGTTATTGGATGAATAGGGGGCTGAATATGTCAAAAAATGTCAAAACCCTTATTGCAAAAACTTTTGAGGAAATCGCCCAGGGGCTAGAAACCGGGCAATTTGGCGGTTTGCCCCGGATTGCTGTCCTAGGAATAGGCAGCGAGCATGGCGAGGCAAATATGCTCGAGGGCGCGCTGGCGGCGGTTTCGCGGGGTTGCGTCCCGGTTTTTATCGGCAATCTGACCGACCCGCGGATTCAGGCGATTCCCGTTGCAAACGAGGCCGAGGCTATCGCGAAAATGGAGCAAGGCCTGCAAAATGGGGATTTTGCGGGGGCTGTTGCCATGCATTATCCCTTTCCGATTGGCACGGCGACCGTTGGCCGCGTGATTACCCCGGCGGCCGGGCGGCCTATGTTTATCGCCACGACCACTGGCACGGCCGATACAGACCGGGTTGCGGGTATGGTAAAAAATGCCATTTATGGAATAATTTGCGCAAAATCCTGCGGCATTACCCGGCCGACTGTTGGGATTTTGAATATTGACGGCGCGCGCCAGACCGAGCGCGCCCTAAAGGAACTGGCCGCAAATGGCTATTCTATCGACTTTGCGGCGTCCGACCGCGCCGATGGCGGCAATATCCTGCGGGGCAATGATATTTTGCGCGCGACCTGCGATATCCTTGTTTGCGACCCCCTGACCGGCAATGTGTTAATGAAACTTTTGTCAAGCTTTACTACCGGCGGCAATTATGAGGCGCTTGGTTTTGGCTATGGGCCCGGGATTGGCGCGGATGCCAGCGAGCTTGTTATGATTGTGTCAAGAGCGAGCGGCGCGCCTGTTGTGGCAAATGCTATCGAATACGCGGCGCAGCTGGTTCGCGGCGATTGGAAAAATGTGGCAAAAGCCGAATTCGCCGCCGCAAAGGCCGCCGGACTGGACGCCCTACTGCGCAAAATCGCCGAAAAATCAGCCCCCGCCGAAAAGACCGCTATCGCGCCGCCGCCAAAAGAAATAGTCACCGGGGAAATTTCCGGGATTGAAATTACAGATTTGGAGGACGCTGTGCAAAGCCTTTGGAAGGCCGAAATATATGCAGAAAGCGGCATGGGCTGCACCGGCCCCGTGGTTTTGGTGCATGAACAAAAGCTCGCCAAAGCGCGGGAAATTTTGGTAAAAGATGGATGGATTGGAAATGAATAGTAATTTATTAAGGGATTTGCCTAGGGTGGATGATTTGCTAAGCGCGCTAATTTCGCGGCCTGATACGATTAAATTGCCGCGAGTCGCCCTTTTGGACTCTATTAGAATTACTTTAGACGATATTAGAAATACAATAAAATCAGGCAATGCTAACACCATGCCAAATTTTAACAATATTTGTGATTTAATTGCCGACCATGCGCTAAAATCCCGAAAATCCGGCATTTTGCCGGTGATAAACGCAACCGGGGTTGTTTTGCATACTAATTTGGGTCGCGCCCCTATTGGTGAAAATATTGCCAAACAGACTATCGAGGCGGCCGCGGGCTATTGCGCTCTCGAGCTAGATTTAGAAACCGGCCAGCGCGGCCAGCGCGGTTCATTTTGCGAGGATTTGCTTATACGATTAACCGGTTGCGAATCCGCCCTTGTTGTGAATAATAACGCGGCGGCGGTTTTGCTTGCACTTTCCGCCATTTGCGCGGGTCGCCAGATTATTTGCTCCCGCGGCGAATTGGTGGAAATTGGCGGCTCTTTTCGCATTCCGGAAATTATCACCCAAGGCGGGGTGCGGCTTGTGGAAATCGGCACTACCAATCGCACCCGCATTGCAGATTATGCCGCCGCCATAAATCCCGAAACGGCGGCGATTTTAAAGGTTCACACCAGCAATTATAAAATATGCGGATTTACAGAATCTGCCAGCCTACCCGATTTGGCGCGCCTTGCGAGCGAAAATGAAATTCCGCTGATTTATGATTTGGGCGGCGGTGCTTTGATAAAATTTGACAATTCCGAACCGGCAGTCGCCGAAACCGTTCCCCATGCCGATTTGCTCTGCATTTCCGGCGATAAACTGCTGGGCGGCCCGCAGGCCGGAATTATTTTGGGCAAAAAAACCTTGATTTCTCGCCTTCGCGCCCACCCACTCTATCGCGCCCTGCGCCCCGACAAACTGACCCTCGCTGCACTGCAATTTACCCTGCAGGCCTATGCGGACAACGAAATTGAAAATATTCCCATTGTTTCCATGTTTTCCCAAACAACTGAAACCCTTCGCCAAAAAGCCGAGGCTCTCGCCAAAAAGATTCCGGTTAAAATCGGCAAAATCCAGATTTTGGAAATCAATGGCGCGGCTGGGGGCGGCAGCCTGCCCGGCGTGGATTTCCCCTCTTTTGCGGTTGGGATTACCCCCGAAATAATTTCCGTTAATTGTTTAGCGAACTCTCTGCGCAGCCACTCCCGCCCGATAATTTGCCGCATTCAGGGGGATGCCCTGCTTTTTGATGTCCGCACCCTTATGCCTTTTGATGACGATATTATCGCCATGGCAATTTTTTCCATTTGCGAGGAGGCGAGCCATGCATAATGCAATCATTGGCACGGCCGGGCATGTAGATCACGGCAAAACCTCGCTAATCCGGGCTTTGACCGGCATTGACACCGACCGCCTCAAAGAGGAAAAGCGGCGCGGGATAACAATAGAGCTGGGTTTTGCATACCTGACTTTGCCAAATATGGAAAAAGTTGGAATTATTGATGTGCCGGGGCATGAAAAATTTATCCGCAATATGCTGACTGGCGCGGGCTCTATGGATTTGGCGATTATGGTGATTGCCGCCGACGAGGGCTTTATGCCCCAGACCCGCGAGCATTTGGCAATATTATCCATGCTTGGAATAAAAAGGGGGCTAATCGCCCTAACCAAGGCTGATGCCGTTGAGCCGGATTGGCTGGAAATGGTAATTCTTGACATTGAGGACGAAATAGCTGGAACTTTTTTGCAAAATTGCCAAATTATTCCTGTTTCCGCTCATACTGGTTTTGGGATGGATGCGCTAAAAAGGCATCTTTTTAACATGCTCGCCGAAAGTCGCCAAAAGCCCCGCCATGCGCCTGCCCGGATGCCTATTGACCGGGTTTTTTCGATGGATGGCTTTGGCACGGTGATTACCGGGACTTTGATTGAGGGCGAGCTGCGGGTGGGCGATGATATTGTCCTTTATCCCACCGAAAAAACCGGGAAAATCCGCCGTTTGCAGATTCATGGCGAGCAGGTCGAGGCCGCGCCGCCGGGCAGTCGAGTCGCGGCAAATATTTCCGGCATTCGTATCGCCGACGCTGGCAAAGGCGATGTTTTGGCGGCTGGCGGCTCTTTGGAAAATTCTGACATACTCCATGTGCGGCTGGATATTCAGCCGGATGCCGGGCGGGAAATCGCGAATAATTCCCGGCTGCATCTCCACCATGGCTCTCGCGAGCTGCTTTGCCGCGTGAACCTGCTAAACAAGCCGCTTCTGACCCCTGGCGAATCCGGCTATGCGCAACTAATTCTCGAAAGCCCTTTGGCCGCAAAGCCCGGTGACCCTTTTGTGGTGCGGTTTTACTCCCCTCTCGAAACAATCGGCGGCGGCATAATTCTCGACCCTATCGCCAAAAAACTCAGCCGCAAAGATACCAGCGGTTTGGAGAATTTACAAATTTTGGATACCGGAAATTTTTCCGAGCGCATTGCGATTTTCGTTAAAATTCACTCAAAAAATATTCCCAGAAAAGCTTGGATTCATCGGGTTTTGTTTAGTGAGAATCCGGATTTTGATATTGAGATAGCCGGGCTAATTAAATCCGAAATTATTTATCAAATAGCCGACCGGCTAGTCCATATGGAGTATATTGACAATATTGGAAAATTATCCCAAAAAATTCTTATTAGTTTTCATAATACAAATCCGTTTATGCAGGGCATACAAAAAAGCGAGCTTCGCAGTCGCTTGCTTCCAAATGCTGAACAAGTCATTGCTGACAGCATTTTGGACTTACTTGTGAAAAAAAGCTTTATTTGTATATCTGATAATTTTGTGGCTCACAAAAATTTTACTATTAAAATGGATGCCAATCAGCAGAAATTTTTTGATGATATTTTGACAATGTATCTTGCCGAAGGCCTCACCCCTACCGCGACAGACGAAATCGCCGCAAAATTTAAAGAACGCCGTCTATTCACCCAGGGTCACAAAATGCTTTGCGACCAAGGCAAGTTGGTTGCCCTAGATTCGCAAATATGTCTGCATATAGACCAGTTCGACAACGCAAAACAAGCCTTTGTCGAACTGGCAAAGGCAAACAGCGAAATTACTCTAGCGCAATTTCGCGACAAGCTGGGCATATCCCGCAAATATGCCCTAGCAATATTGGAATATTTTGACAAAAAAGGAATTTCTAAGAAAATTGGCGACCAGCGTACATGTCTAATCCTTGGCGGGGAATAAATCCGCCGTGGATGGCATATTGCTGGGGGTTGGGGGCGGTTCTGCTGGCTCGGCAGGCTCGGCAACCCGATTCCGCTCGCCATCTAGCTCATCAGCCAGCTCGTCAGAAAAACCCTTCAAATAGGCCTCCAGTGCATCAATTTTCTTTGCCACCAAAGTGGTATCGCTATCCGAAACCGGGCGCAAATACCTATCCAACATAGCATTATATTCGTCGCTAAAACCGCGCAAAAGCTGGCGCTGGCTGGCGATGCTATTGGTGATATCCAGCAGCTGCCGCACCGAATTTTCCTTAATGATGCGCGCCTGATTTTTCGCATTTTGGATAATATTATCCGCGGCGATTTGGGCATTGATAATGGCGTTATTGATTGCCGAATTTTTATCAATGTATCGCTTTAATTCGGCCTCCATATCGGCAAAGCGCGCATCCACCTCGCTAGTTTCATAGCCCTTTTTCACAATATTAAATTTATATGACATAGCAACCTCCTATTTGGAAAATCCTACTATATATTTTAACACGTTATGAATAAGTTTGCAAGCATAATTTATTTTTGGCAGTATTGCATAACTATGAAACACCAAAAAATCCACTAGGAAACAAATCAAAAAGCCTAGCTTTACCTTTCTTCGAATGAAAGTTAGCAAATAGCATCATTGTCTTGTCAATCATTTCAATGCTA
>Ga0209755_10004654_pt1 | contig 16099 bp, 7 predicted proteins | sample TergutCo191P1_FD_187301 | JGI IMG/M metagenome (GOLD analysis project Ga0209755, IMG submission 187301) | Cornitermes sp. P1 segment gut microbial communities from Petit-Saut dam, French Guiana - Co191P1 (SPAdes) (version 2) | ecosystem: Host-associated > Arthropoda: Insects > Digestive system >... | reverse complement strand
CGTCTTATTGACTTAACCAGAGAACCGTCAAGAGTGTAAACCTGAATTGTTACCCTGCCCGGGCGCACCAGATGATAGCGTAAATAAGTCTGCTCTTTTTTATCAGAATTAATAACGTTATTCATAATTGTAACGCCGCCGCGCTGTAATCTTGGATCCTGAATGTCAAAACTAAACGGACGTATACGTTTATACCAGTCGCCCGGAATTCCTGAGCCATTTGGAATATCAATACAGGCTATAAACATTTCAGAGTTTATTTTTTTATCTGTTAATACTCCGCCTTCTTTTATTAGTCCATCTTTAATACGGAAAATAAATTCCAACTTATATCCGCTTTCCAGATTTCCGCCGATTGTATATATAAACGACTGATTACCCGCGCTGTCTATAAAAAGCGGCAACATTACCTGTCCTGATGAAATAGAAGCTAATTTAGAAGGAACGCTGTAAAGAGGATCCGCTTCATTTAATTCAGTTAAATCCGGCTGCCATAATCCGCCTGTGTTTTTTCCTCTTGTTGGGGCTTCTTCGGGGTTACGCAGATCAGTATCAATTTTATTTGCCTTTGCCCAGAAAAGATCCAGAGTCCCTGAGAATACAGGATTCATATTAGCCTGTAAATCAATATTACCGCGCGCTTCTAAAAATTTGCTTCCGTCAAAATACCAAATACTTGTTTTTTCTTCTGTTTCTCCGTCAGAACCCGGCTGCAAGACATGTTTTGCCCAAATAGGCCAGGCGAAATAGTTTCCAGAAGACAAGTTAATAGAAACAAGCACGTCCGTACTGCGTCGTTTTAACTCGTCCTCGTAGTTTAAATTTTCTGTATCGTCAAAATCATCCGGTATTACTTTATCAACATTTGGAACGCCATTCGCGTAATCTACGAGCCTTCTTACCATTCCCGGCGAAAGCGCCTTGTACGGAGGAACAAAGACAGTATTTTTTAAAGTTAGATCATTGTCCGGAGTTAAATCTTCGCCATTTTCATTCTTAATGCCTGTATTACCCATATATGTTTCGTAAGCTGAATAATTCCAATCCTTTGGATACCTTGGCGATGGGTAATAAATATATGATTCCGGATCCAATTTATCATCGTTCCAATCAAGAGCGCGGAAGCTTATACCTGTAAAACCTTCTGCTGTAAAGTAAACAGAAGCCGAGCTGTCTCCAATCGGAGGAAGAGCCGCCAATTCTTCGGCTGAAGGAGCCTTGTTAATATCAAAAAGATAACTTAAAGCGCCCGGCTTCCCGCTGAATGTAATTGTCTGCGTAGTTTTGCTTAAATATTTAAATACTTCATCGCTCGCTTCGCTTTTGTCAACAATATTATGAAGCGTTGGCGATTCGTTTTCCTTAACTTCTCCGTCTATTCCAATATCTACAGGCTGCGAGAAGCGGAAGAATGTTTGGTTATATCCGGGCAGCGTTAGCGCGTAACTTATCCGCGGAGGAATAGTATTTGTTGTTTTATAAGGCAAATTATCAGGTAATTGGAAGCTGCCATTATACTCGCCAATTAAAACATCTTTTGTTATATTATCTCTGAGTGTATAATTTCCTGTTATCCGCCAGCTAAGCGGTTTTCCGTCATAGATAAAAGGTTGCTCATTAAGATATATATAGAATTCCATTTCGTCGTTTACACTGATCGGACTTACTATGTCGCTGACAAGCTCATAACCTTTTACTTCATAACCTTCGACATTTACGCTAAATTGAGAAAATTGACTGGCTCCGTTGTATTCTTTGTTTAATACAACATTCGATTGCACGCGTATTCTGTCTACTCTGCCGTTCCCGTCAGCGTCTTCCGCGAAACTATAAATAACTGTATGATAATCAATACCCCAATCGTAATTAAATTGGCCTTCGTTAGGATCTCCGCCCTGACCAAGGCGGAAATACGGTTTTATTTTAAGCCCGTCTCTATTTAAAGGTAAGCGCTGATTCCACGCGTGGCTGAAGAAAACATCAGTATTTCTTATTACTTCATTGCCAAAATAATTAAAATTCCAGAATTTATTCCTTTGCGGATCGTTCTTTAAATCCTTGGAAGCGGGATTGCTTGGCAGACTGATATCTATATTTCCGCTTAAAGCAGGATCAGAAGGAGGAACAGTGGTATCATTTATATAGTTTTTATATTTATATCTTCCGCTTGTGTCTTCCATATATCTTGTCAGCGTAATATGTTTACTTTCACTTCCCTGAATAATAAAATCGCCAAGGAAGACATGATGGTAAGGATGCATAGAGAATTGTATTGTCGCTCCCGGCACCTTACATTCAAAATCCTGCCATATAGTGCTGCCGATAATTTCAAAGAACACGTTAGGGTTAGCGTCACCGGGATAGCTTTCAAATATAACTTTTCCGCCCGAACTTTGTATAAATGGGTAATCATTCATATCGTTAGAGGGATCGCTGGATGTATCAGCAGGCGGGTCACCAGCCCTTATTAATTCCCAGCGCGCGTATTTAATATCATCAACCTTGGCGTGTGTGTGTTCGTAAATATTTCTCTTACCGCTTATACCGGCGCGCATGGTAATGTTATGGCTGCCGGCATTCAAAACGCCTGTAGCGTTTCCTCTTTGATCAATTCTTAACTTGCCGTTAATTGCCAGATCGCTTAATAAAGTAATATCAGAATATATATGTAAACTTCCTATTGATATATCTTCTGCTTTTAAAGTCTTTGTATCGCCTTGTATTTCGAGAATTAATTCTGGGTTAGAAATATTATTTTTAATTTTTGGATCAGTAATGTTAATTACAACATTTTCTTCTGTTGTTTGAATATATGCCCAGCCATGTGTTTCATAATTAAATTCTGATAAAAATAAACTAGTATCTTCCTTAACAATCACTCTGGAGCTTTCATTTTCTGATATTCCTTCAAGGACTAATAGATTACCCTGCACCCAATTATTCATTAAATCCATTGCCGTTAAATCCAAAGTTGTTTCAGTATCAGGATCTCCGGGAGCCAGAGTCAAAGTCGAGCCGGAAACAATTGATAATTGGTTAACTCTAATATAACTACTCTTTTCTATTCTTACATCATCAAAAATGCTGCCGGTATTTTGAAAGAATTCAAGCGCGTTAAAGCCGTGATTTTCGTTATTATAGGTACCGCCGCTTATTGTCAGTCTTCCTCCTTGCTTATCCATTATTTTAATAGTACCACCTGTCTGTTTAGGAACCGAGAATATAATATATTTTTCAGGATCCAATAACGATTCAGTTTTAAAGTCTTTATGAAAAAGCATATTTACAGCAAAAACATCTTCCCTAAAAATTAAGTCTCCATTCTTTACTTCAAAATACTCAAGATATGCATGTGTGTCTGAATCAAGATTATATCCTATTGGGTTTTCAAATTCGATCTTTCCTGCTGCGCCCGCATCCAAGATAAGAACGCCATCAAATTTACCGCCATCTACTCCGCCAATTATCTCTTTTTTAAAGACTATATCGCCGCCCGCTGTTGTAAGATTTACAGAAGAAATTATTGTTATAACTTCATCACCGGGTAAATTAGGATCGGGATCAAAAATATGAATCTCACCTTTTGACACTGTCACTACATCATTAAAATTAATTGAATGAATACTGGTGTCTGTGTTTGGGGCTGGGGTTGGGTCTGTGCCGGTTACATTAATGTTTCCGGAAAGCGTGCTGCTGCCGGTGGTTCCAATTTGTTTAAAGCTGCTTGTTAATTCAAGTTCAGAGCCTGCCGCGAGCGTAAATAAACCGCTGTTGTTAATTGTTAAAATACCGTCAATAACAGCGTTTCCGTCAAGCGTTATATTATTCGCGGTGAGCGTTAAGCTTTGAGAATCTCCCGGCTCTGTTATTATATCAAATACTAAAATATCAGCAGGGGTACTTATTTCGCTCCCTGTTATTCCATCATCTAAATAAGTAGCGGCGCCGTTTGTATTGAATGAATTATTTGTACCAGTAAATTGAATATCCGCGTCTTTAAGATGAATGCCGCCGGTCACGGAATCTGTGTGAAGGGTCAAAGCGTGAGAGAACACAAAATCATTCCAAAAATGAATTTTTCCGCTTCCTTTTGTAGTAAATGTTAACGCGTATAATTCAGGATTAATTATTCCGTCGGCATTATCAACCAGGTATATATCCTTGTCTTCCGATACTGTAAATATTTCCGCTAAGGTAGTAGTACTGTCTATAAATTGGAAAACATTTTCATCATTAAAATCAATATCAGGTAAATAGTTAGGGGCCTGAGGATTAGAGGGATTCAAGCTGACATTTGGCGCGAAAACCAGGTTTTTACCGGATTTAATTTTCTGGTGATGGTGGTAGCGTTTATCTTTAACTCTGTTATTAGGAATAAAATAATATGAACTGATACAAAAACGTCCGGTATCGTCATCGCCAGGTATAATATTCTCTATACTACTGTTATCTGAAGCAGTAAACCTATGAACATGCATATAAATCGCAGCTTCACTTCCAGAGTCTTCCGGCTCATGCCCTACAGTGTCTGACACTCTTATTTCCGCAGCCGCGCCAGCTATTACGGTGCCTCCATCGTCATCGTTAGGATCATCTGTGCCCGGAGCAAGCACAATCAATCTGCGCGCGTAAATATTGCCGTTAATATTTATATCTATTTTATTAGCGTCATCAATTGTTTTAATTGTGATTATTCCGTTTCGCGTTAACACAGTGTTTATATTACCTGCGATTGTTATATCTCCGCTTGAGGCTAGAGTAAATATTCCATTAACGTCAGCAATGGTGGTGTCACAATCTAAATCAATACCGTCGTCTGCGATTATATTTAACGAAGCGCTCGCCGGAATACTGAGGGTTTTACCTGTTGTAAAAATTATTTCACCGTTTTCCGCTGTTAAAGTCCGCACGCCGGTTATATTTACATCTCCCTGATAATTTTGACCTGCCGCGATAATCGTTGTAATGTCCACGCTTATTGCGCTTATACCACTTATCTTGATAGAATCGGCTGTAAAATGCGCTGAGGCAAAGACTGCGTCTCCGTCAACTATTTCCAGTGTTCCAATCGCGGCGGAAGTTCCAACAAACGAAGCGGTTCCATTTATAATTTTTAAAGAATCACCGCCGCCTATAAGTCCGCCAAAAATTATTGTATTAGCCGCGGCGGCAGCGTCTAATTCGACATCACCGCTAAGATTTACAACACCGTACGTTTGACCCGCGGTGCTTGTAATTCTTGAATCTGTCATTGTACTTGTTCCGATTACCTGGATAGAAGCTGCCTCAAAAGCGGTTGAATCAAACGCCGCGCTTCCTGTTATATGCAACGCGCCAACCGCGGTTGTTGTACCATTTAAGCCGGCGGCTCCTGTTATTGTTAAATTACGCGCGCTGCCGGCAAGAGGAGCTGTAAAAATAACAGGATTCGCGGAACCGGCGTTTAACGTCACATCCGCGCCAAGAGTAACCGCGCCTGTATATGTTTGCCCTGCTGTCTCAGTTGTTGTAATGCCAGCGCTTATCGCGCTTGTGCCGCTTACATGGATAGAATCAGCTGTAAAAAGCGCCGATGTAAACACAGCGTTTCCACTCGCTATTTCCAGTGTTCCGATAGCGGCGGAAGTTCCAACAAACGAAGCGTTTCCGTTTGAAATTGTTAGCGAATCGCCGCCGCCTATAAGTCCGCCAAAAATAATTGTATTCGCCGTGTTAGTGGCGTTTAACACAACATCGCCGCCAAGAGTAAGCGCGCCTTGATAATGCTGACCTGCCGCGGCGGTAGTTGTAATAACAGAGTTTGTCATCGCGCTTGTGCCGATTATTTCGATAGAAGTTGCCTCAAAAGCAGTTGAATCAAACGCCGCTCTTCCTGTTATATGCAACACGCCAATCGCAGTTGTTGTACCATTTAAGCTGGCGGCTCCTGTTATTGTTAAATCATGCGCGCTGCCAACAAGGGGAACTGTAAAAACAACAGGATTCGCGGAACCAGCGTTTAACGTTAGATCAGCGTCAAGAGTAACAACGCCTTGATAATGCTGACCTGCTGCCGCTGTGGTTGTAATATTCGCGCTTATCTCGCTTGTGCCGCTCACAGTAAATGACGCCGCGTTTATGGCAGAGCCAATCTCAGCGTTAGCTGTTACATTTAAAGCTCCGCCGTTTTGCATTGTAATTGAATTTTTAACTGTAAGATCATGATAATTATTTCCAAAAACCCAATGACCGGCGCCGGTTGTTGGAGAAGCGGCATCGTAGTAACTTATTTTTCCTGTTGTCGCTGTTGGATCCGCTCCGTTTACTATTACTTGATTTGTCATGCCATAAAGCTCAATAGTGCCGTTATTTGTTAGAGTATTAGGTAAATTTCCGGTAAGCGTAAGAGAAAATCCTTTTATATCTAATTCAGCGCCGGACTCAATAGTTAAACTCTTATAAGAAAGATTTCTTATAATATTAGGTTTATTATTGTTATATGGAAAATGAATTTGAATATCGTCACTGGCTTGAGGAAGAACAAGAGCCGTTACACCGACATCTTGCTCCCAGTTACCTACCAAGTCCCATACGGTACTTACGGCTCCTGTCCATGTGTAAACCATTTTAAATACAAAAATATTATTACCATGGTTATCAGCGTCAGTCGCGCTAAAATCATGTTTGAAATCAGATTGGCAATCAGCGATTTTTGGTAAATTTGCCGGAACAGTGTTATCCGGTTCAATTTTTCCGAACAGATCCCAGTGAGTTTGCCCCACACCTGAAGTTACCGCTTCTATCGTTGAGCCGGGTTCCATTTTTAAAGCAGTTATAGTTTGAGTGCTTCCATTCGCGAATTTTGCTGTATTACCGCTGGAAACAATAAGTTCATGAGCTGTGTTATTACCATTAATTGTAAATACACCGCCAGGTCCGATAAGATTAACATTATAAAAGGTATTATTTCCACCTATAATTGTATTACTATTGTTAAAATAAACGGTTTCCGCGTTAGCTGTAAATGTTCCGGTATTATTCCAAGCGCTGCCATACAGATTAACTTTACCGCTTGTTTCTAATGCGCCTGAGTTATTCAGATTATTCGTTATATCAAGTGTATTTACACCCATATTCAGGCTCGCGCCTGTATTAATAGTTAAATCATTGTTTGTTTTTAAATTCGCTGCCGCTGTTCTTGTTCCGGCGCTTATTATTAAATCATGAACCTCTCGTATTCCAGCTAAGGCATTGCCGCCAACGTTAAAATTTACAGTTCCTGTTCCGCCGATAATCGCCGGCGTTACTGTCTGGCTTCCGTCAAGTAAAATTGTTCCGTTATTGGTAATTGTAGTCGCTGTAAAATTACGCGAACCTAACGTAAAAACAGCCGAAGGATTAACAATGAGCGTCACCGCGGAAATAGCGCCGTAAGCGGCGGCGTTTCCGTCAATGGTTAGCGTTCCAATACCGGAACCGCCAGCGATTGTTGTATTGGCGCTATTTAATCCCAGGTTATGGTTATGCCCTGTAATAGCGCCTGTTGTTAAAGCCGCGCCTGTTAGCGTTGTTACCAGAGTTACATTGCCTGTTAATTCAATTCCGGCGTAAAACTGGTTATTGCTTGTTGTAATATTAGCGCCTAGTTTACTTGTACCGCTTACCGTGACGGAAGCAGCCGCGATATTTGAGCTAATCTCAACGTTATCCGCGACTAAGGCGCCTGCGGCACCCATCGCGGCTGTGCTATCGACTATTAGATTATAATAATTATTACCAAAAACCCAATTTCCCGCGCCGGTTGTTGTAGGATCATCATAGTAACGTATTGTACCTGTTGTCGCTGTGGGAGTCGCTCCGTTTACTCTTACCTGATTTGCCATGCCAAAAAGTTTTATAGTGCCGTCATTTTCTAAACCATTCGCGAGAGTAACAGTTAAAACATGCTCTTTAAGATCTATTACAGCGCCTGTTTGTATTTCTAAACTGTTACATGTTACATTTGCTGTAAGCTCAGGTTTGTTAGCTGTATCTGGAATGATAATAACAGCGTTAGCTGGAGGAACAACGGCAGGTGTCCAGTTATCAGGTTCATCCCACAAACCTACGCCGCCGGCGCCATCGGCTCCTGTCCATGTATAAGATCCAGTAATTTGAAACACATTAGAATTATTATTACCGCCATTAATCGCGTCTGCTCCTGTCGCTGGAGAAGCAGTAAAATTATGTTGTATAGTTTCAGAACTACAATCAGCGATTGTTGGTAAATTTGCCGGAACAGTTTTATCCGGTTCAATTCTTCCATAAAGATGCCAGCGGGTTTGCCCCACACCTGAAGTTACCGCTTCTATTGTTGATCCTGGCGCCATATTTAATAAGCCAGTTATAGTTTGATTGCTGCCGTTTGCGAATTTTGCCGTAGAACCTGTTGCGGCGTTTAATGAAGAAAATGTATTACTGCCATTGAATGTTACAGTCGCGCCGGAAGTAACATTAACAAGATTAAATGTATTATTGCTATTTACTATCGCGCCGTTGCTAAAATTTACAGTTCCGTTATTATGCGCGAAACTTCCCGGAGCGTTAACATTCCATGTTCCGGATACTGTCAATGTTGTGGGCGCCAATCTGGCTCCCTCGCTTATTGTTAAATTATTAAAACTTGTTATTCCAGCAAAAGTTGTTCCGTTACCGTAAAATTCTACTGTTCCGCCGACAATGGCTTGATTTATTGTTTGACTTCCAGCTCCGGTTAATCTTAAAATTCCGTTGTTGGTAAACGAAGTTGGGGCAATATCACCACTGCCTAAATCAAGCGTGCCGTTATTTACTACTCCTGCGGTGGATGAAATAGTACCTATTGCCGCATTTACGCCTGCGTTTATTGCTATTGTTCCAAAATTATTTAAATAGCTTAACTGCGCACTAGCGCCGTTTATTGTTAAACTATTACTCCTGCCGTCAAATGTGCTAATTGTTAAGGAAGTTGTAGTTAAAGTTGCAGCGCCGCCAGATAAATAAACCACATCCCCGGTAGGAGTAATTGTAAGAGAGCCGTTTGGAGTAGTATAAGTACCCTGTATATCAACAAACCCACTCTGGGTTTGGAAAGTCGCAGATGTTATATTACTATTCGTGCCGGGATTAAGAAGAACAATGTTCATGCCTGTTCCGGTAACACTTCGCGTAACATTCCCGGACAACGTGGAAAATTGTACATATTGAAAATCTGCGGCATTGACTACAGTTCCATCATAGAATGTTACATTGGCTGGAGCGGTTGCGCCTGCGCCGATAACAAGGTGTTTGTTTGCGATAGTACTTGAATCACCAACTGTAACTCCGGGACCCGAATTAAAAGTACCACCTGCATCAACATCTTCTACTTCAACAACAGTTCCTGTTCCTGTGTTTATATTTACATTACCGCCGGCTGTAATTTCGCCAACACTAATATTATTTCCTTCACCACCGTTGAATATTACATCTCCGGTAGTATTAATATCACCGATACTAATATCACCTGTGCCGTCACCAATAGTTATTGTAACACTTCTATTGCCTACATCAATATCTCCAATATCTCCGGTTACAGGAGAAGAAGAAGCAGGAGGGGGGCCAATTTGTATACCTTCGCCGGGATTGTCCGGATTAATGGTTATAGTGCCGCCGCCCATTGTAACAGGGCCGCCGTTTGTTCTAATTCCTGCAGTGCCTGGCGCTACTTTTAAATTTTTAACAGTCATTGATGAAGTAACAGGAACCTGCATAATATTATTTAATTCTAATATTCCTGTAACATTAATTATTGCATTATTAAAAGAAAATTGCGAAGATGTAAATGTTCCGCCAATAGTTAAATTTGTAACAGTTAATGTATTGTTATTTAAATTTAAAGATCCTGCCCGCTCAATTAATAATGAATTTAAGGTTAATGGAAAAGTGACATTTATACCCCATGTATCACCGCCGCTAGGAATAATTGCGTTATCATTAGGGTTAGCTCCAGGATAAGTACCGCCTACAGGGACACTTGTCCAGTTACCAGGTGTATCCCAATTTAAGTTACCTCCGCCGCCATTCCAAGTATAATCATGCTGCCCCCAAGCAACCCCAGCGAGAAAAATAAAAAATATCAATAAAAACGTAACTTTCTTCAAATAATTGTTTCCAATCCTTAGTGCCTTTGTGAGAACTTCTCCCCTAATGTGATTGTCGGCAAAATCCTCTCCCTTCTATATCATAGCATTGTATTTAGCGGTTTACCACTTGGCTTTTATACCTTAAAATGTTAGCTCTGGGGGAAGCATGAAGATACTTTTTATAGGTGGGACAGGTACCATTTCGAGCGCGATCACAAGGCGGGCGGCGCAATTGGGTTGGGAAGTCCATTTGCTCAATCGAGGCAGCCGCAAAAATGAGTTTAAAGGACAGGAATATAAGCATATCGAGTGCGACATTAGAACCGAAGACCCTCAAACTGTACAGCAGAAGCTTAAAAAAGCGCTTGGGGACTCTAAGCAATTCGATGTAGTCGCCGATTTTATCGCCTTTGTCCCCGATCATGTTAAAAAAGATTACGAAATTTTTAATGGCTTGTGTAAACAGTACATTTTTATATCATCAGCATCGGCATATCAAAAGCCGCTTTCCTCATACATTGTAAACGAGAGCACTCCCCTCTCCAATCCGCTATGGCGATACTCGCGGGATAAAATCGCGTGCGAAGAATATTTAATTCAAAAATACCGCGATGACGCTTTCCCCATAACGATTGTCCGCCCGAGCCACACTTACGACGAACGCTCTGTCCCGCTTGGAGTTCACGGCGCCAAAGGAAGCTGGCAGGTTTTAAAAAGAATGTTAAACGGCAAGCAAGTAATCATTCACGGCGACGGAACAAGCCTTTGGACTCTCACCCACAACAGCGATTTCGCTCTCGCCTTTGTCCGCCTCATGGGAAATATTCACGCGATTGGTGAGGCTGTCAATATCACTTCAGACGAAAGTCTTACATGGAACCAGATTTATCAAATTATAGCGGAAGCTCTGGGTGTTGAATTAAAAGCAGCGTATGTATCGAGCGGCTTCCTTGAGCAATGTTCCAAAGGGAAATACGATTTTGAAGGAAGTCTGCTTGGAGACAAGGCAAACTCGGTAGTTTTTGACAACACAAAATTAAAACGGCTTGCCCCGGACTTTTGCGCAAAGGTACGCGCGGACGAAGGAATTAAATTGACAATCGCAAATGTGCTGTCCCAAAGCGAGTTGCAACAGGAAGATACTGAATTTGACGAGTGGTGCGATAAGGTAATTGCCGCTCTGGAAAACGCAGGCAGCAGTTTTAAATAATTAAGCCTTCTTTTTTTGGCGTGTTCTTTTTATGCTCCTTCATGGCAAGAGCCAGAATTATTACAAAAAGCGCTAAAAAGAAAAAGATAGTAGCAACAATAGCGACAGTACCAGCGGTGTCTTTTTTAGCCGGCTCCGGGGGCGCGTCCGACACAACATAGGTAGACCAATCGACAGGAGCGTCGCCTCCGTTCACATATGCAACAACGCAGATTATCAAGGTTAAAATCATAACGGCGAGTGAGCCAAGACTGGCAAGACGGACATGGAAGCTCGACCCCTTATTGAGGGCAAGGTATATCATACCGCCCATGCAAATAATTCCCAGCAAAATACCTAAAAACATATTAAATTTTCGGCATAATTGGCAAGAATCTTAGGTAGCGGCTGCTCCCTTCTTGCAAAAACGCGAATATACTGCTATAATTGAATAAATTTACGAATAGCGAGGTAATAAGATGGCTCATAAAATTAGTGATGCTTGTGTAAACTGCGGTTCATGTGTCAGTGACTGCCCGTCTGAAGCGATTTCCGAGAAAGACGGACAACACCAGATTGATCCGGACAAATGCGTTGATTGCGGCGCGTGCGTTTCAACCTGCCCGACAGAAGCTATTTCGGCGGCATAAGTTTTGCCGTTAAGCAGGATTGGCAAGGGTACAACCCGACAGGGTTGTTTAGCCCTTGCCTTTTTTTTATTATTTTTAATTTTACCGCTGTGCCACGCGCAAAACGCGGCGCAAAGTGCAGCGCAAAGTGCAGCGCAGCTCCACGCGCAGCTTCCCGCGGATTTCCCGGTAATCACGCGCCTCGATCCCGGTGATACAGGCTTTAAACAGTTTATGAGTGATGTCGAGGGTAACAGGAGATTCCTCGTAAACCCAAGAGCGCAAGCCGAGAAGGCGGCGGAACGTTTAACAATTTACCAATACACAGTAAAACCAAGCGACGATATTTTTTTTCTTGCCGCCCGCCTTAATATGCCCTACTCCGCTCTCGCGAGTTTAAACCGGATTAACAGCCCTTCCGCTCTGGAACCGGGTTCTTTAATCCTGCTGCCGTCATGCCCCGGAATATTTATACCTGAATCAATAGAAACAGATATAGAAAAAATTCTTGGAGCGGCAAGAGAAAAAAACGAAAATTCTGTCGAACTAAAAATTAACGCGAAAGGCAAAATGAATGTTTTTTTATTTTTCCCCGGAGCCGATTTTACTCCAACAGAGAGAGCGTTTTTTTTAAACGCCGGTTTTCGCTTCCCGCTAAAATCGTATCGCATAACCAGCCGTTACGGAATAAGAAATGACCCGCTCGGCGGACATCAGCAAATGCACCGGGGGATAGACCTCGCGGCTCCCGAAGGAACCGAAGTATTCGCGGTCGCGGACGGCACTGTCGCGGCGGCTGGATTCGATTCCGTTTTTGGAAATTATGTTATAATAAATCATACTAATAATTACTCCAGCCTGTATGGACACCTTCAAAAAATCGACGTGGTATTGCGATCAGATGTAAAATCAGGTACTCTTATAGGAAAGGTAGGTTCTACAGGTCAATCTACAGGTCCTCATCTTCATTTTGAGCTCAGGCTCGGCGGGAGATCCTTGGATCCTTCGGGGAGACTACGTCCATAGCGGCAAATAAGGAAGTGTTATGCCAAAAGCCATTGTAATATTGGCTGTATTCCTGATCCTCCCCATTATATCTCTCTATCCGGAATCTTTTAAAACCGAAGTTGAGGGCACAATCGAAGTGTCTCCCGGCTCGGCGGAAAATCCAATAACAATCGGTATTAACAGTTCTGTAATTATCAATCTTGGCGCGGACGCGCGTTTTTTAAGAGGCATAGAAATCGAGATAACGGCTCCCCAAAACTGGCTGCCCTACAGAGGTGCGCTCGCTATGATGATATTCAATAATTTGACTCCTCAGAGCGCGAGCGGCGTCGCGGACATGGTCGGCAACCGCATAGCCTTTGAACCCTTGCCTTCCCGCTTAAGAATTGTTTACCATGTGCCAATCCGAGGCAGCCACGGGCTTCGCACTACCACCACTGTCTCAGTTCCTTCCTCTGTCGCGCTCCCCGCTACCTTCCCAATAATGCTGCGTCTTATGCCGGTTTCCAAGGGGCAGCCCGATTCCTTCGAAAACATGAAATTTACCATGGTAGCCCGACCGATTTTAAGCGACGAGGGAGCTGTTAGAATAGTGCCCCGCTACCCGCCCCAGCTTAGAAACAAGCCTTTTACTCTCCTTATTAACGATAATGTTGTAAGTAATATAGCGGATCAGATTTTACTTAAAGAAGGCGAACATCATCTTGTCATTCTTTCTGAGGATTACCGCAACGAAAGCCGCCGTTTTGTCGTGGAAAGAGGGCGCGTTATCGACCTAAACATCGATTTACAAGACCCCACCCCGAGTATCATATTCGAAGGGCCCCAAAATTCTACGGTTTTTTTAAATAATTCTCCCGCCAAAAAAGGCGAGGCTATCAGCCTGGAACCCGGCCCCCATGAGATTAAATTCCAGGTTGGCGATTATACCGTAATCCGCAGTTTGAATGTCCAGCGCGGGAAGACCTACCGGGTAGCCCTTGCCGTAGACCTCACTGTGCAGGAAGAAGAATAAGCCAGTAAAATAAATGAAAACTCCCTGTTAAGATTATCAACTAACCTGACCGATACTGTAACTGTCGGGATTGTAGTTCCCCTCCCAAATCACTACGATTCCGATATGCCTCAAGGGCATGGAGCTGTTCGAAACACAAAATTCGGGCAGCTCTTTTTATTTTTAGGGCTTTATAATATAATGCCCTATGCCTAAAACAAAACAAACAGATGAAGACAGCGAAATTCAGGTAAAATTAAAACCATTCGCGGGGATTCGCCCCGGCGTTTACCTTGTTATACTCTATTCATTAGTTTTACTATTCATAATGTTTTTCTTTTTGTTCCTTCCCGGCATAAAAAATTACGGCTCAATGTTAATCGTTAAATCAGAACCGTCGGGCGCGGCAATCAGGGTAAACGATATTTACATGGGGCTTTCCGCGGGTAGCTTCGCTGGACTTTCCGGCAGTAAAATATTTGTGCCCAAGGGGACTCATAATATTGATGTTGTAATGCCGGGTTTTAAAACCCAAAGCGATGTTATTAAAATAGACGGGCGCGTTTTCGCTTCGCTTTTTTTTCCAAAAATTAAAAAGGTTGAGTATACATTAAAACCAGCGGATCTTTCGGCTGACGGGATCGCGGCGACCTTCGCGCTGTACGCCGCCGATTTCGCGTCATGGACCTTCGCGGGCGAGCCCACTGTCGCGTGGCAGGTTCCAATGAGTCTTTCCGAAGGCGCTTACAGAATAGGCCCATACACCGCCGAGGCGAAAGATGAGCTTAACGAAATTTTAAAGGCGGCAGCGGGCTTCGCTGTAACAAAGGCTGCGTTACGCGACATTATCCGCGCGAAGGTCTTATTGGACGGCAGGGGAAGCTCTCCTTCCCCGCTTACGCTTCTTGGCTCAATGAAAGACGCGTTGGTTTTTATCAGCGAAAACCCTGAAGGCGCGAAGGTCATTTTCGATTTACTGCCGAGGGAAAGCGTAAAACTCATTACAGATTCAAATTGGTATAAAAAAACCGCTTCGCCGCGGACCGGGGAAGAAACAAGAATTCCTTTTAGACAGTTTTCTGTTTTAGGTCTTAATTTTATAAATACAACTTTTGCCTCTTTAGCGGATGTAATGATATGCGCAACGCCCGTTCCGCCCTCTCTCTTTGAGACATTTTTAAATGAAAACCCTGAATACCGGGAACACAAAACGGATTATTACCCCGACGAAATCGCCAGCCTACCTGAAATGGACAGAAACTCGGTTACGGGCGTTACATGGTACGCGGCTAAAGCCTTTTGCGAATGGCTCTCTTTGCGTGTTACCCTGCCAAATATGGAAGTAAGGCTTCCAACAGAAAATGAATCCATTTTAACCGCTTACTATAACGGTATTTACAGAGGTCCCGGCTGGGAATGGTGCGCCGACCCTTACGCTCCCTTAAAAATTAACGCGTCTCAAAAGGCGATAGAGACTGTGGGTTCTCCCGAACGCGCCTTATTCGGCATCGCGAGCCAAACTCAAATTAAAAGAGCGAGCCTGCCGCCGGATTTATCGTCTCCTTTTGTTACATTCCGCCCGGTAATCGCGCCGAAAGAGTAAAACATGGGTGAATCAATTAAAATAATCGCGCAGAACCGCAAGGCCCGCCACGATTATTCAATAGACGAAAGCTATGAATGTGGCATAGAACTCCTGGGAACAGAGGTAAAATCCTTCCGTGACGGTAAAATCTCCTTCCCCGACGCGTGGGCGGAGGTAATAAGCGGCGAAATCTGGCTGCGTTCCCTAATAGTATCAGAAAACCCATTCTCATCGATATTTAACCATGAACCTGACCGCAGAAAACGCCTGCTTTTACACAAGGAAGAAATCAAAAGAATCAACAGAAAAGTCGAGGAAAAGGGCTATACGCTCATTCCGCTGTCATTTTATTTTAAAAAAGGCAGGGTAAAAGTGGAATTGGGGCTCTGCAAGGGTAAAAAAGCATATGATAAGCGCGCCGGAATACGCGAAAAAGACCTAAAACGCGAAATCGCCCGTGAATTCCGTAATAGAATTAATTGATTCTACCACGAACCACACTAACCACTCGAACTTACCGTCCGCCTCTTCTTCTTAAACCTAAGAAATATCAGATAGCTGTCATATATCTAT
>Ga0209755_10004653_pt1 | contig 16100 bp, 17 predicted proteins | sample TergutCo191P1_FD_187301 | JGI IMG/M metagenome (GOLD analysis project Ga0209755, IMG submission 187301) | Cornitermes sp. P1 segment gut microbial communities from Petit-Saut dam, French Guiana - Co191P1 (SPAdes) (version 2) | ecosystem: Host-associated > Arthropoda: Insects > Digestive system... | reverse complement strand
GGGGGGGGGGGGGGGGGGGGGGGGGTAATCTTAAAATAATACATTTTTTCGAAAGATTCCCCTTTTGTGATCAATGGCCCAAAACCCTTCACAAGGGAACCGCTGAATGAACATCGGAGAAATGATAAGATGAAGTGCCGTCCCATGGGATTATTTTCCTGGGTTTCGGCGTAAAGATCAAGACGCTTCCACTGGAACCAGTTTCCACCGAATAGCGAGCCCAACGATTTCCAGCACGCAAATCCCTACCCAGGATAGCTCAAGTTTTCCTCACCGGGGTTTTCCAGAAGCGCGGCATACACGCGGCACTCCGATTTCGCCGTCTGCAAATCCTGATCCTGCCAGTTGCCGCATTCGACCGCCGATGCGCCGGGGATTGGGCCGTCGAAATTTTCCGCAAAGGCCAGCATCTCCCGCAACAGGGGCAGGATTTCCTGGGGGCTGCGGTCGCCTTCGACAATCAGGTAAAAACCAGTGCGGCAACCCATCGGCCCGAAATAGACGATTCTGGAAGCCCACTCGCCGTGGGAGCGCAGAAACGTGGCCCCCAGATGCTCGATAGTGTGCATCGCCGCGATGTCCATCACGGGTTCCTTGTTGGGCGCCTTGAAACGAAGGTCAAAGGTGGTAATAGTCGTGTCGCCGAAACGATCACTGCGGGACACGTAGACACCAGGCTTTAGCCTAAGGTGGTCTATCTGAAAACTGGCAATCTTTTCCATGGTTAACTGTTCCTTATTATGCGTCGTACGATCTCCGCCGAGTTTTTTGATGCAACAGGTAAGAATTCCTCGAACGTAACCGGCGATTCCGCACCGGCAATGTCGGAAAGGGCGCGTATGACCAGCGCGGGTACCGAAAACAACCGGCAGCAGTGGGCAATCGCCGCGCCTTCCATCTCCACTGCGACAACCTCGGGGAAAACGCGGCGCAGTTCCGCGATGTCCTCCGGGCGGTGCATGAAGGCATCGCCGGAACCAATGAGCCCGCGCTGGTGCCCAAGATCCGCGGGAAGCACCTTCTCCCCCTTCAATTCATCGAAGGCCCTTTCCGCCCCGGAAACCATGTCATCGTCCACCGGAAAGACCTGCGGCTGTCCCGGCATTTGCCCGGGGGCGTAACTGAAGGCGGTAACGTCAACATCGTGGTACAAAAGCCCCGTGGAAATAATCACGTCCCCGAACTTAAGCCCGGGGGCTATCCCGCCCGCGGATCCGGTGTTGACGACAAAGCGCGGTTTGAAAATTTGTATCAAAATGGAGCACCCCACCGCGGCGTTCACCTTGCCTATGCCGCAACGCAAAATGGCGACATCTTTCCCCTCCAGCTTTCCTGAGTGGATTTCGAACGCGCCGAGCTTGGCGATCCCGGAACCCTCAAGAGAATTGCGAAGGAGATCCACCTCCTTCTCCATTGCACCGATTATACCTATCATTAACCCCGACACTCCTTATATTTTACATTCGACATGGATGGTTCCCAGACTGTGGTACAGTTCCTGCCATTCGCCTTGGAAACGTACAAAGCTTCATCGGCCCGGCGGATTACGTCATTTGTTTTCAGAGTGCTGGAAGAGTCGAACGAGAACACCCCCAGACTGATGGTTATCTTTGGCAAGGGAACTTCCCATGGAACATCCATTTCCGACACACTGATCCGCAACCGCTCCGCAACCCCCAAGGCCGTCGAAATATCGGTGCGGGGAAGAAGCACGGTGAACTCCTCGCCGCCGAAACGGGAGGGAATGTCGTCGTCGCGGACGTTCTGCCGAATGGCCTGCGCCAAGGTCGTCAGCACCTGATCCCCCGCAAGATGTCCGTAGGTATCGTTGAAATTCTTGAACTTGTCCACGTCTATCACGATTATCGAGGACACGCAGTCGGAGCGTCTCGCCCTGGAGATTTCCTCCTTAACGCGGGTCATAAAGAAACCGTGGTTGTACAGCCCGGTCTTTATGTCGTGCAGCGAATGCTCGTAATGCAGGTGGTTTTTTATCGCCTGGGACACGATGAACATGAACTGTTGCAGAAACTTCATTTCCTCGTCATTGTAATCGCCCCCGGCGGTTTTGCGGCCAACCAAGATGATTCCGTAAAGGTCGGACGGGCCCATGATGGGAACGACGATTTCGGGCCTCACATCCCTCAACAGGGCAATGGTGTTTTCGCCGCCCAGTTTTTCCTCCATCTCGGCAAAAGCGACCGGTTTGGGAAGTTCGGAAAAGAAGGACGCGAATGCATCGATACTGTCCAGTTTAAGATCCAGATTGATGGGCTTGTAGTCGCGATAGGATCGCATGGTGATGTCCATACGGTTTTGAATGGGCTTCCATACAAAAGCGATGAACGACGGAAGGTAGAAATCCGACAGCAACTGAACCGTGGCTTCCAAAATGTCGTCTATGCTGGTACGATTGAAAATGTCCAGCCCCCTGGAAAACAAGGTTTCATAGCTCCTGATTTCCTCGGTAAGACCGATGACATAGGAAAGAACCCCAATCTCCCCCAGGAAATCAAAGTGATCCACGATTTTGGGGTTCGATAAAAATCCCCCCTTGCCGTCATTCCTCATTTTTATGTAGCCGAAAAGTGCTCACAGAGCGCCACTCGCCACTCAGAGCGTATTTCGTTTCTCTCCCATTCGAAGATTTTTTTTATTTGGAACTTCCTAGGGTTCTGGGGGTTGCTGAAATGAATTATGCCAAAACGCCCCCCTCCAATGTAGCCTATCGTGTCGCCCTTTTCAAGCCTTTCCCGTTCGGCGATCCTGCTTACCGTGCAGTCAAAATGCGCGGGCTTTCCCGTCATCGGATCGCAGACCGCGGTGGCGAACTCCTTGATCGGCTTTTCGCACAGGATGCACACGGCAGGATCCACTTTAAGGGCGGGAGGCTGCGGCGACGTCCACTTGAGGCGGTTGACCGGCCCGACCCGCTTTCTAACGAACTTTCCTTCGTTGATCAGCGAAACGATGGTGGATTTCTTGCCTTTTTTCGACCCCTCGCCCTGCTTGGCACTCTGTTTGGCAGCGCCCTGCGCCGAGCGGTTTTGAGACTGGGAGTTTTCCCCCCGGCGCTTGTTGTTCTTTTTGCGGTTTTTTCTAGGGTCTCCCCCTTTTCCGCTGCCTTTCATTGTTATGCCCCCCGTGCGACATGCCCATCAACCTATCGCTCAGCACCAAGGCGATCCTGTGGATAGCCGCATGCACATAGTCCTTGTCATTGATGCTTTTTCGCAACTGTTCAAGTCGTGTGGAACCCGATGTCTGTTCCATTATTATCATACAGTCTCCATAAAGGCAGATGCAAGATGGGTAACCGCCTCTTTATCCACAAAAACCACATCGAAGCGGATTGCCCTTCGATAATATTGTCGATGCGTGGCAAGAAAATACTTAGCTGTTTCTATAATCCTGCCCTGCTTTTTGCGGTTCACGCTGAGGGACAGATTTTCGATACCGAAAGCAGTCCACGCCTTTACTTCAACGAACACCAAGGTTTCCCCGTCAAGGGCGACTATGTCGATCTCCCCCCTTTTCCAGCGGAAGTTGCGGGCGATCACGCTCATCCCGGCCTCTTCCAAGGCTTTGACGGCCCTGTCCTCGCCCTCTTTCCCCGGGTTAGCCGGCGGCTTAGTCTCGCACATTCATTTCCGCAAGCTCCTGAAAGTCCATCGCCTTGGTGATGAACAGCTTTTTTTCCATAAGGAGATCTATGAAGATTCCATCCGCATATGCGTGCACTTTCTTATTTTGATCCACCAGAACCTGAACCTTGGGGCGAAGTGGCGTGCTGGCCCGCACTTCCGATATCCGCGCCACCGTGCCGTTGTTGAGACGCACGATGGAACCGATGGGATATATCCCCATGGTAAGTATAAAGACCCTGAGGATGTCCGGATCGAAGCGGCGGGAATTGTCGGCAAGAAGGCTTTTGTTCGCCTCGTACCCAACTATGGAACTTCGATAGGGTTTGTGGCTGACCATCGCCTCGAACGAATCCGCGATGGAAACAATCCGGGCGCCTATGGTTATGCTGTTGCCCGGCAGACGGTGGGGATAGCCCGTGCCGTCCCAGCGCTCGTGGTGCTGAAGGACTATGTTGCCTATCTCTTCCGGATAGGCAAGCTCCCGGATGACGATTTCCCGGGAAAGCAGGGGGTGGCTCCGCACCCGTTTGCGTTCCTCCGGGGTCAGGGTTTCTTTTTTATCGAGGATTTCCTTTGGCAGCCGGAACATTCCCGCGTCGTGGAGCAGCGCGCCGATGATAACATAGAGGATTCTGTGGGAGGGAAGTCTGAGCTCCTGAGCGGTAAGGCCGGAAAGTATGGCGATATTCGCCGCGCTTTTGGCCATTTCGTATTTTTTCACCTCGCCTCCCAGAACAAAGCCTATGTACTGCTCCCGCTGGGTTCTTAAAGCCTGAAGCAACTGAGTGCTGATCGAGTTGACGGAACGACTGTCGATAGTACTGCCTCCGGATATTCTTATGAACAACTCGTTTATAAGCTCGATGAGCGTCCTGTAGGCACGATACGCGCCCTTGTTCTTTGGGATTGCCGCAAACGAATGTGTCTGATTGATTTTAGGTTCTTCTTCCGCCAAGACTCCGTCCAAGGGGTGGGGCTTGGCCGCTTTCCGCAGGGTGGTTCCCACGGGCCTGCCGGCGGTATACACCGTGTCGATGCCCAGAAACACAAGCTTGTCCAAGTCCTTCTGTAGAATGGCAATGTGGGCGGGAACAAAAAGGTTTTCATCGTCGATATAGACCGTTTCAGAGAAAGTTATTCCCGCCCTAAGGTCGCTAACAGGAATGCCCCTTAGCCCGCTCGTACCGCCTCTTCTTGGATCCATAACGCCACCTTGCATTTATTCCAATTTGGCCGACGCAGGTTTTCTGCCCTACCTTGTCATAATATACCAATTTTTCAGCCGAATTCAATAGATCGTGAAACCTTCCGCCGGGACAGATTGGCCTTGACACCCAATCTGGTATGGCCTAACCTACAATCATCAGGAGGAAGTCTTGGGCTTTTTTAGGAAGCCGCTGGTTAAGGGAAAGCCGTTTGTTACCGATAATGAGATAAGGATTCGTTTGGGATCCTACCGCCACAGGAGGGAAGGCTATTTTGGCATATAAAAGTGCGTTATCAACCTACAGGGAAACCAAAGTTACGACAGCGGGACAAGGTCAGCTTATCATCATGCTGTATAACGAGGCGGCAAAGCACCTTGATGAGGCACTGCAGATCCTGGGGACGGACGATGAGGGCAGGAAATCCCCGCGCAATATCGAGAAATTCGGCAAGGCCGTTGTGAAAGCCCAGGAAATCATTACCGAGTTGATGGTTTCGCTTGATTTTGAGCAGGGCGGGGATATTGCCAAAAACCTCTTTTCCTTGTACACATGGTTCAACCGCGAGCTTGTAGAGGCCAATATCAGCCGGGATGCCCACCGCATTTCCGACGTGCGGAACTTTATCGACGATCTTCGTAACGCATGGCTGACGATAGTGTCCACGGGCGCTTCCGATGCCGTCAAACGCGAGGTCGTGGGTATCAGTATAGCGGGATAGGCGAGGGGGAACCATCGATGAGCGCGGCAATAAGCCAGGCAGAACTTAGCCAGCGCATGGCCATCCTCAGGCGGGTTAAAAATCTTCTTGAGCAACAGCGGGAACGCTTTCAGAAATACCTTGCCTTGCTGGAAAACCAAGAAATTGCCATAAGTTTCGGCAGCGGGGAGGACATCCTTGCCCACGTCGAGCTTGAGGAACAGATTGTCGCCGACATTTTTTCTATGCAGAGGGTCATCAACCCGCTGGAGGAGATGTACCGCGAGGTCATTCCGCGGAATTTCGCCGACGACGAAATTCCCGCGCTAAAGACCTCGCTGGAGGACATGAAAAACAGGGTGCAGACACAATCCGCGAAAAACCGGGAACTGCTTTCGGCCCGCATGGTGGAAATACGCACGGAAATGGACGTCCTAAAGGACAGCCCGTTTGTCAAAAGCGCTCGGCGTTCCGCATACGGCGATGTCGTTACCGCTTCGTTGATAGACGTAAAAGGGTAAGTTATGTACGAGGTTTTTGCGGCGCTCGGCGCGCAGCCTCCGCTTGATATCTATTACACGCCGAAGCACGGGAGTCAGATTATGGAAAACGTTTTGGCGTTGCTTCGCGACTCAGGGGCGATGCTCGAAGGGCATTTTCTTCTAAGCTCGGGGCGACACTCCGACAGGTATTTTCAGTGCGCAAAGCTGTTGCAGTACCCGGACATGGCGGCGGCGGCTCTTGCCGGCATTGCTGAAAAGATAGGGCAGGACATACGTTCCGGCGATCTGGAAGTGGACGCCGTGGTTGGCCCTGCGATGGGCGGTATCATTGTCGCCTACGAGCTTGGCCGGCAACTGGGGCTGCCAGCTTTCTTCGCCGAACGGGACGACACGGGTGCGATGGCCTTGCGCCGCGGTTTTGAACTGAAGCCCGGGCAGAAGATCCTGCTTGTCGAGGACGTGATCACCACCGGCAAATCCTACGGCGAATGTGCGTTCCTACTGGAGGGTCTGGGGGCGAAGGTTACCGCCCTTGCCTGTCTGGTCGATCGGCGGCAGGCTGGCGAGATCACATGGCCCTTTTACCCGGCCTGCAAGGTGGAGGCCACGAACTGGGATGCCGGCGACTGCGAGCTATGCAAAAAGGGAATCCCCGCGGTCAAACCGGGATCGAGGAAGATATAAACCTTCGGCCAATTCAAAAGCATGAAAACAACGCCGCGGTTTAGCGTTATCTACGAAGACGGGGAAATCATCGCCGTCAACAAGGCGTCCGGGGTTGCGGTCTGCCCCGATCGCTGGGACGAGTCCCGGGAAAGGCTGGACAGGCTGGTCGCCGAGACCCTGAACCCCCAGGCGAAGCTGTTCACCGTCCATCGCATCGACCGCGACACCTCGGGGCTGGTTCTGTTCGCCAAGAACGAGGCCAGCCACCGCAGGCTTTCCCTTGCGTTCGAGGGGCGTAGTGTCGCGAAGAGGTACATCGCGGTCGTCAACGGGCGGCCCCCGTGGAAGGAAACGACCTGCGACCTTCCGCTGGTTCCGGACGGCAACAAGCGGCACATGACCATTGTCGATAAGTTCCGCGGCAAAAAATCCGTCACCCGTTTCGTGTTTCTGGGTGGCGCGGGCAACTACAGCGTACTGGAAGCCTTGCCCGAAACCGGCCGAACCCACCAGATACGGGTTCATGCGGCGGCTTTGGGGTTTCCCGTGGCGTGCGATCCCCTGTACGGCAGGGACAAGGCGGTTCTGCTTTCTTCTATAAAGAGAAACTGGCGCGGCGACCCGCACGACGAGAAACCCCTTTTGGCGCGGCTTGCTTTGCATGCGGCAGGACTTTCGGTGCCATCGGAAGTTGCTTCAGGCGAAAGTAACGCCCCGGGCGAAAGCGGCGATACCCTCTCGCTTAAAGCCCCGCTCCCAAGGGACATGGCCGCCCTGATTCGGCAGATGGAAAAAATTACGGAGGCTGTTTTTTTCGTCCAATAGGGTGTATTAAGTTACAATTTTTCGGTTGCACTGTTAGTATATTGAGAGGACAAATTAAGGTAAAAGATACTAGGAGCGTCTATGCCAACTACAAACATCATCCAACGCAGAGACTTGGAGCCTTTATGGATTAAGGCTGGTGAAGTTGCGCGGCATTACGAAAAGGCCGGAAACTGCATTTCCGCCCTGATCGGGCCAGACTATGTGTCAACGGAACCCTCTCGGCACCCCAAGCACGGTGTTTTTTGTGCTCTTTGCAAGCGGTACTATTCGGGCAATCAGGAACTTCCGGTTTCCGATGTTCCCTGTTCCGAGATGCACCGCAACTCCGTAAAGGAGGCATTCCACCACGGCGGTTCGCATGTCTACACTTGTCCGGTGGGGTTTTACTTTTGGACCAGCCCGTTTTTTTCGATGGAGCGTTTCGCAGGGGCGTTTATCGCCAGCGGTGCCATTGCTGTTGAGACGGAGCAGGTTCTTGATCGGATGTATAATGTCTGTAAAGGGAACGTTTCGCGTGCGGAGATTGCCGCGCAGCTTGACGGCATCCCCGAAAAAGACATCACCGACATCGAGGCCCTTGCCCAGATGATGGTGCTTTGCACGGAACATATCTCCCGCCGCGAATCCGCTTGGGACGATTTCATGGAATACGGCTACGGGGAAAGCCTGGGGCGCACGAACGAGAGATATCAGGACTGTCTGCCCAAGGGTTATCTGCCCCTTCTTATAGAAAGGGAAAGGATGCTGCTGGCGAACCTTCGCCGCGGTGACAGCGCCGAGGCCCAGAATATTGCGCGGGAACTGTTGCGCGACCTGTGCGGCGTATTGAACTCCACCAACGGGGAGGATAATGACGACAGGAATTTCGAGTACCTGAAGCTCAAGGCGATAGAGATGGCGGTGATTCTTTCCAGGGCCGGCGCAACGGACGAGAAGAACGAGATGCTTGTCGAGGCGAACATCAATAACCTGAAACGGATCAGTGGTTCAAGGAACGCGACCGAGGTTATCGACAATTTCTGCCTGCTAGTGGAGCGCGCCGCGGGGAAAATCTTCTCGTTTCAGGGAGTTCGCCATGCATCTGCCCTGCGGAAAGCGGAACGCTTTATCTGGGAGAATTACACCAGAAAAGTCAGCCTGAAAGAGATTGCGGACGTATCCGGACTCTCTGCGCCTTATTTTAGTACAATATTTAAGGACGAGATGAAGGAAAATCTGTCGGATTATTTGAACAGGCTGCGGGTGGAAAAGGCCGCCACCATGCTCCTTGAGACCGAGCTGCTGGTGAGCGAGATTTCCTCGGCCTGCGGGTTCGAAGATCAGAGCTGGTTCTCGAAGATTTTTAAAAATCACACGGGAATCAGCCCTTGCAAATATAGAAGGACAGTTGGAGTGGCTCCGGTGGAAATTCTTCCGCTGGAACAAAGTTTAAAAGACAGGCAGGGAAGATTAAATTGAAAGAAAAAAAATTGGTGCAAAACGGCACCTCTGACAACGGCATCGGGTTCTTCGAGGACAGCTTTTCCAGAAAGCGAAAAGTGATTTCGGTTTACGTTCGGTCGACCGGTAGCAACGTGCAGGTATTCGATGACAATTTCCGGCCTGTCGAATCTGACGACGGATTAGGCATCGAGCAGCATGTGTGCAGGTTTTGCGCTTGCGGCAATCGCAACGATGACAAGTGTCAGCAGATGCATGCGAGCGAAATTCGGGAATCGAGTCGCCAAGGCAAGCCGCAGATCTACAAGTGCGAGCTGGGGCTAATGTTCTGGGTAAGCCCCATCTACAGCGAGGGTAAATTCTTCGGTGCCCTGCGCGGCTCGGGTTACGCAAGCCCCGAAGCCGGCAATTACGAGTCGTTTTGCATCGGGGCGATCTCCCCCAAGGAATTCGCCCGCCGAGTATCGGAATTTCCCGTCGGCGACATGGAAAAGATAAAGTCGCTTGCCGAGATGCTGTTGCTGTGCTCCGAGTCCCTATCGATCGGCAACGAGAACTATCACGAGATGTTCCGGCTCCGTTACGAACAGCAGGTTTCCCTTTCCACCTTGGTGGAGGAGCTCAAGGAGAAGCATTCCGAAGGCCCCGCGGTTCTGAATTATCCCTTGGACAAGGAGCGCAAGCTGATCTCCCTGCTTCGTCAGGGGGAAAAGAAAGAGGCCGAGGGAACCCTTAACGAGATACTGGCGGTGCTGGTTTTCAACAACAGGGATCATTTCCATTACATCCAGCTTAGGTCTTTGGAGCTGGCGGTGCTGATTACCCGAACCGGGACGAATTTCATCAGCGCCACCGCGGTTGAAAACAACGCCCGCTACCTGAAGCAGATTCAGGAATCGAAAACGATCGAGGAGCTTACGGCCATTCTTCACGGCATCGTGGAGGACGTGTCCGAGCAGATTGTCTCGTTTCAGGGCTTGCCCCACGCCGCGGCCATGCGCAAGGCGGAGCTCTTTATCAGGGAAAACCTTACGCGGAAGATCAGCCTCGGCGAGATTGCCAAGGTTGCCGGGCTTTCCGCCCCGTACTTCAGCACGATTTTTAAAGAGGAGATGGGGGAAAACCTTTCCAGCTATGTGAATCGACAGAGGGTGGACAAGGCGAGCAAGCTGCTTCTGGATACCGACCTTACCTTGAGCGAGATTGCCGCGAGTTGCTGTTTTCAGGATCAAAGCTGGTTCTCGAAAATCTTCAAGTCCTTTACCGGTATAAGCCCCGGCAAGTATCGGCGTCAGGGTGGCCCGATAAGCGCGCTACGGAGCCATATCGGTCAGTAGATTTGGTGGGAAGTGTGATGGTGATTGACACCATTGCGCTTCCTAGGGAAGCACTGATTTAATCCAATGGGGATTAAATCAAGTGCTACTTAACCGCATTTGCGCACCGCAGGGAGCAAATGCAGGGGGAACCGCTGCTTCCGCTGATTTATTCAGCGGTTCCCTAGAAACCATCCCTGTTTTGCGTTACTTTCGCCTAATACCATGAAAAAACGAACCTATGACAAAAGGCGGATAGCCATCCTTGGTGCGACTGGCTCCATAGGGAAAAGCGCCCTTGACGTTATCGAACGCGGCAGGGGCGACTTCGATGTCGTCCTTCTTAGCGCCCACGCAAACGCCGAAGGGCTTGCCGGAGCCAGGCATTCATGGCCCAATGCCCGAAAGGTTCTAAGTGGGGGGACGGGCGGCAGGGAGCGTCTGCTTGCGGCGATCGCCGACTGCGGCGCGGACATAGTCGTCAACGGCATCTCTGGGGCGGCTGGTTTGGAGCCTTCGGTGGTGGCAATCGACGCGGGCGCGGACTTGGCCTTGGCGAACAAGGAAACTCTGGTGATGGCCGGGGAACTGGTCATGCGGCGGGCGCGGGAAAAACAGGTGCGCATCATCCCGGTGGACTCAGAGCATTCGGCGGTTTTCGGTTTGATCGCCGCGCACGGAGCACCCGACGAGATTATTCTAACAGCATCGGGCGGCCCTTTCAGGAATTATTCCATCGGGGAAATGGCAAAGGTTACCCCCAAGGACGCGCTTGCCCATCCCACATGGAACATGGGGGCGAAAATCACGATCGATTCGGCGTCCATGGCGAACAAGGGGCTGGAAGTGATAGAGGCGGCGCGGCTGTTCGGTTTTCCCGCCGATAAAATCAAGGTCGTGATTCACCCCCAGAGTGTCGTTCACTCGATGATCAGGATGAAGGACGGCGCAGTGTACGCCCAGCTTTCCAGGCCCGACATGCGGCTTCCCATTCATCAGGCCCTGTATGCGGGTGAAACCAAACCCGCGGATTTCGGGCAGCTGGACTTCGATTGCCTTACGCTGGAATTTTCCCCCCCAGATGCGGAAAAGTTCCCCCTTCTGGCCCTTGCCTACGATGCTGCAAGGAAAGGCGGGCTGTACCCCTGCGCATACAACGGGGCGAACGAGGCTGCGGTGGCGGCTTTTTTGGCGGGGCGCATCGGGTTTCTTGATATCGGACGCATAACAGGGTATATTTTAGAGAAGGATTGGAGCGCGGAACCTGTGGATATCGCATCGGTGATCGAGGCGGACGGGCGGGCGCGGGCAATGGCCGAAAAGGAAATGCAATGGTAACACTTACAAATATCGCGCTGGGGCTAATCGGCCTTGGGATAGTCGTTTTCGTTCACGAGCTGGGACATTTCATCGCGGCGCGGCTTGTCGGCATCGATGTCGAGGCTTTTTCCATCGGCTGGGGCAAACCCATCCTAAAAAAGAAAGTCGGCGAGGTCGAGTACCGCCTTGGAATGTTCCCAGTGGGCGGCTACTGCAAGATGCGCGGCCACGATGAGGTCAAAGGCGCAATCGAGAACGACGCAGGCGAGATAGCGCAGACGAAAGGAACGTTCTACGGGGCGAGTCCGCTCAGGCGAATCATCGTCTGTCTTGGCGGCCCCTTCTTCAACCTCGTGTTCGCGGTGCTCGTGCTCTCGCTCATGTGGGGTGCGGGCCGCGAGTTTCGGACGCAGGAAAACCGGATCGTGCTGGCATCGGAGATGGGTCCCAGGGAAAGCTACCCCGCGGACGAGGCCGGCCTGATGACCGGCGACAGGATCATCGAGGTGAACGGCAGGCCGACGAACTTTTCCCACGAGGTCAGGGAAAGCATCGTGTTCAACCCGGACAGGCTGCTGTCCGTGGTGGTCGAACGTCAGGGCGAAATCCTTCACCTATACGCCAGGCCGGAACTTGACCGAAACACTGGTGCGGCGATTCTTGGCATTCACTTCTGGACGGACACGGTGATCGCCGGCATAGTCCCGGATAGCGACGCCGCAATCGCAGGACTTCTGCCCGGTGACAGGATCGTCCGCATGAACGGCGCGGACGTGACCAACACCATAGACGTCATGGCGATCATGAGGGAAAGGCCCACGCACTTGACAATCGACTTCGTCCGCGGCGGTGTCGAGAACAGGGCCGAGCTTCTTCTTTCCCAGGCGGGCGGCGCATTGGGCATCATCTGGTCGGCCGTGCATTACACCACGCCAAGACTTTCGCCCCCTGCGGCACTGGTCAGGGGGGCGCGGGAAACTTGGAGAACCCTGACAATCTCGATCCACAGCCTTTCCCTCCTGTTCAGGGGCATTGATCTTAATCAGGCGGTATCTGGCCCCCTGCGGATAACCTACATGGTGGGCGACATCGCAACCGCAAGCTTCGGGCAGGGCGGTGTCATGGGGATGCTACGCTCGCTGGCCGATTTCCTCGCGCTCATCTCCATCGCCATCTGCGTGATGAACCTGCTGCCCATACCCGTTCTGGACGGCGGGCAGATCGTCCTGTTCACGGTGGAGATGGTTCGCGGCAAACCCACCCCTCTCAAGGCGCTCAAAGTCTTCCAGACCGTGGGAATAGCGCTTATTTTCGGATTGATGCTTTTCGCGCTTTTCGGTGATATAATGTTCCTTGGGGGGCGTTTGGGAAGCGGATAACGGCCTCGCTGGCTTCTTGGGAGGAAACGATATGACAAAATTTAGGTACCCGGTTGCGGCCGTTGGCTTTCTGGTTTTGCTTCTGGTTCCGACTTGTCCCCTCCACGGAAGCGACTGGATATTCGTTCCTGGCACCATGTCCGGCGGACACATCGGGCAGGTAACCGCGGTTCTGGATAAAGGCGATACCGTGATCAGCGCCGGGGAGGACGGCTTTCTGGAGATCTGGTCCGGCGTTTCCGGAAACGCAACCGTGGAACGTTTTCAGATAACCGCGCACCGCATAATTGCGATGGCGGGAAGGCCAGGCAGCAACGAGCTGAGTCTGGTCAAAACCGATGGGCTGGGTCTGTTCACGATTTCGGCGTGGAACTACAGACAGCGGCGAAACCTTTTCCAAGTCGAGTTCAGGAGTCCCATCGCCCACATTTCCTATTCGATGGGCGGAAGCTTCATCATGGCCGGAGTGGCGGGTGCCGCGGGGCTTGTCTTTATCGATGCGGCGAACGGAAACACGCTCCCTTCCCCCACCGGGCTTGGCGGAACCGTCGCCCTTGCCGTTACCGGAAGAACCGAGCGGAACATTATGGTCTATCTTTCGTCCGGCGTCATCAGTTACCGCAATCTGGACTCGGGGGCCGAAACCCACAGGTTCAACGCCCCGGCGAATCTCGTCTCGCCCGTGCTTTTCAGCAACAATCGTTTCATCGCAGGACTAAGCCCCCAAGGGCTAACGGTGGTCAACGCCGTGTCGGGCCATGTCGTGGCGAGAGATGTTTCAATCCCCGTCGCCTCGTTGCTGTCCGCCACAGACGACACACTGTATGCGCTGGTTAACAGGGCAGGATCCGCCGAGCTGCGGCGGCTTTCCATTGATCAGTCGGGGAATCTGATCGCGCTTGCCAGTTTTACGATCCCGCTTCATGGGGGGGGGCCTTTTACGGCGATGGACGCTTCCAGCGACAGGGTTGCCTTGGGAACCTCCGGCGGCGGGCTTGTTCTTGCCGGGGGCGAGGGCGAGCCGCGGGCACTGACCGCGGTCGCTCGCACAAGAATTACCGATGCGGCGGTTTCCGGGGAAACGATAGGTTTTCTTGCGGAAAACAGGACATGGGGGTTTATCCCGCTGGACTATAACGCCCTTACCAATGGGGGCGCGATTCGCATAATGCAGGGCGGAGGGAATTACAACCGGATCACGCCTTTCATTTCCGGGGACGACTCCGGCGAGCGGTTCATTTTCTGGCAGAATCAGCACACAAGGACGTTCCCTTCGATTCGTTCCACGGCTCCTTCCGACCAGACTTGGACGGGGGGGGGGATTGCCCCTCGGTTCCCGTTGCGCTCGGTAACCTCTTTCGCCGGCAGGGCGATGTTCATGGATACCGTGGGGAATATCTCGGTCGTATCCCCGTTTGACGAGGGCGGCAGTCCCTTTAGATTTTCCTCGGTGGGACTTCTGGATGCGGCCTTTATCGACAATGACAGGCTTATTTTGGGACGAAGCGCCATTTCGGGCGGCACCCCGCTTTTGTCGCTCAACGTCATCACGGGCGAAACCGTTCCTATGCCCCTTCCAGCGCAGGCGGCGGTCATTCTGCAGAGGGGGACGGCCGGTGACGTTTACGCAGTTGCAATTTCCCAGCAAGCGGGCGGGAGCGTCACGTCGATTCTGCGGATCGACCCCGAAAACCCCGCGAACTCGGAAAGGGTTTTGTCCTTCCATGGGGAGCACACCCAGTTTTCGTTCGCCGAAACGCCAGCGGGAATCGCCGCAACGGTTAACGGTGAAATCGCCACCCTTCATTCCGCCGTGGCCACCGAGTTGGACAGAACCCCGGGCTTTCCTTACCGGCTTATTGAAGGAGAGCGGCACATTGTCAGCCTGGACAGGGATGGCAACATCGCCTGGCACGATAATCAAAGCGGTAGGCTTCGTGCCATTTTCAGGTTGCACCCTGACGGATGGACTTTGCAGACGCAACGGGGGACCATTGGGGGCGTGCATGAAAGCGCGCAATAGCGGAACTGATTTTTCCCCTTTTGTCGGTGCCTAATATGCGTCATCATGCTTTTAAAATCGAATTTCCCTGCCTTACGTTAAGGCTTGCAACAGAAGCCGAAATATCTAAAGATAGCCCTTCGCCTTGCGTATCGCGGCGCGCGCTCTTAAAGCCCTGTTTTTTCAAATTCGGCGATTTTGTCATACAGCTCGTTTACGCCCATGTCGCCGTACAGATTGCGTTGCCATTCGGTATAGTCGAAGGACTCGCGTAGAACCAGCGTAATGAAACGCTCGGCTTCCACGATACCAAGGTTTTCCGCTAGCACTCTCATGCCATCGCTTTTTATCAGGACATCACTTCTCATTTCAAGTATTCCTCCACAAAAACCATGGGGGTTACAACAGCTACGCCGTTTATGCCCTTGTTCAGTATTTTCCTGTCGGTGGTAACGAAAAAATCACACCCAGAATCAATGGCCGACGCTATGTGCAGGGCATCCTTGGCTTTAAGCCCAAGCGTATGCGAATATCGCTTTGGTCGTCAAAAGGGCGATTATACGCACAGTTGTCCAGATAAACCTTTACCATGCTTCCATTTTACTTCCCCGCGGAACCTTAAGCAAGCCTAAATTCCAGCTCTGTGTCGTGATCCCATTCGATATCAAACACGCTCATATCTTCCTTCATCATTACCACCAACCTGCCGTTGAGCAGGAAGGAGATGTCGTTTTTGCGCTGCGATACCAGCGACTGCGAGGGCTTAAAATTTTGTGCCTGGTCACCGTTGCCAACCCGCTTGACATTCCCCCGCCTTCCGTGGTACAAATATAACCATGCTTGGCGACAACCAAAACAGCCGTATTTACGTCCATTGCCGCTTTGGACACGAAGGAAACACGGTTGCGAGTGAAAGGCACCGGGTTCCCCTTGCCCTGTCGCCAATAGCGATATTTACCCCACCCCCCCCCATTGCGAACGTAAGCTAAACAGTTTCATTCGAAAGCATATCGCCCCGAAAAAAACATTCGGGTTTCGCCGTCACTGGCGAGCCCGCGACAGGAGAACCATGTCATGATTAAATCACGACCCCT
>Ga0209755_10004651_pt1 | contig 16104 bp, 6 predicted proteins | sample TergutCo191P1_FD_187301 | JGI IMG/M metagenome (GOLD analysis project Ga0209755, IMG submission 187301) | Cornitermes sp. P1 segment gut microbial communities from Petit-Saut dam, French Guiana - Co191P1 (SPAdes) (version 2) | ecosystem: Host-associated > Arthropoda: Insects > Digestive system >... | reverse complement strand
TCTGACCAAGGGGCTGCGCAACGTTGCCGGGGAATTCTCGCTGTCGTTTTTGGCGTACAACATAAAACGCGCGGTCAACATACTGGGCGGCGCGAGGCTGGCGGCGGCATGTGCGGCGAGATGAGCCTGGATGCCTCCGCGGCAGGGCCCGCCCGTCTGGATTTTGTTGGCGTACCGCGCATTGTTTCGCTATGCCGCCAGCCAGCCTAAAAAATAAGGCTAGATTTGACACAGCCTCTCCCGTCTGTGACCAACAGGCCACAGACGGGACATCGGATTGATTTGTTCCCTAACCGTTTAGTCGGGGAGTATCTCGATGATTATTACCTCGACACAGCGGTTAAGGCTTGCGTGATTCGGGTCGTTGCTGGTATTAAGGTTCCATGGGTTGAAGCCGACATTGATCATTCGCGACTCGGGTATGCCCTGCCTGATAAATTCCCCAGCCACCGCATCCGAGCGTTTCCTGCTTACCTCCTCCAACTCAGCTAGTTCCGCCTCGATATTCTGGCTGGTGGGGTTGGCATGGCCCGCCAATTGAACCAGGAAACCTGGATTGTCCCTAAGGATTCTCGCAACCTCAGCTATAGTCGCGGTGTTTGCCGCCACCTGCGCAGGGGTAAGGTAGGTTGACGCTCCCGGGCCAGGCCTGGATTCGTTGAAAATGGTTTGGTCCCCCGCAAAGTCGATAAAGTCAACCCTGACAATCCTTACCTGCCTGATGATCGTGTCCGGGGGCACGGTCGAGATTACCGCTTCCCACTTGGCATACAGAACCATGTTGGAAGTCACGGTATCCACGCTAAAGTTCCATTCCCTGGTTCGCTCGAAATCCAAATACCAGCCGACAAGGAGCATCCCCGGGTTCACGATAACCGGTCTTGTTGCCAGTCTGCCGTGCGCGATCCTTTGCACGGGCGGATTCGGGATTGCGGAATCCCTCACGTCGAACGTCACGGTGTAGACGTTCTCGATCCACCTGGCGTAAAGGTAGAAGGGGTTCGCACCTGGGGATACATCGGGTTCCGTAATCCTGTCCCTGGCGAAGTCCCACTGTGTGTTAAATCCCCTGTCAACAAACCAGCCGCCAAAGGAATACCCGGGTTTTACCATGGGGCCGGGATCCTGTATCACGCCGTAAGCCACGGGGATCGTAAAGTGGGTGCGTAGTTCCATTCCAGAAAGGAGCGTTCCGCCGTTTGGCTCGAAGATCACGGTACGGGTTTGGTAGTCGGACCATCTTGCGTAAAGTGTAAAGTTTCTGAAAACCCCATCGGTAAAGGACCACAGGCTGCCCCAGTTATGATCGGACGTGCCATCCTCCGTGTGCCAGCCGGCGAAACTGCGGCCGTCCCCTGTCGCCGGTTTTTCGGGTTTGACCACAACGCCGCCGTGGGCTATCAACTGATCGGGTATAACGGTGTAGGAGGAGGTCGTATTGAAGCTTACCTTGTAGTGGCGAACGTCCCACATGGCCGTAAGGGTGACAAAACCGTCACGGTTCACGTCGTCATTCTCGGTTACAGGGCGCAACGCCAAGTCCCACGGTTCCCCGTTCTCGTCGAACCAGCCCACAAAGCCGTGGCCCTGTTTTTCCACCGACGGCAGTCTTCCTATTACGCTGCCCCAGCTTATATCAAGGTCTCCCAGATCTGGCTTGCCGCCGTCCATGTCGAACGTCACGGTGCCGAAAGTCGATCCGTTTCCGTTGCCTCCGCCGGAGGGTGCGGGCTCCCAGTTGGCGTAGAGGATCATGTTGGAGCTAACCGTGTTCCTGCCAAAGTCCCATTCTTTGGTCAGGTTCCAGTCCGTAAACCATCCGGTCAGAATCATGCCGGGGTTCGCGACCATCGGCATTTCGACCCTCATGCCGTATGGGATTTGCTGCGTGTTTGGCTGCGGCGAAGCCGTCGCGCTTCTTAGGGCGAAGGACACAATGTAGATGTTCTGAACCCATCTGGCGTAAAGGTAGAATGGATTTTCGCCAGGACTTGCTTCCGGTTCAGTCACCCTGTCCGTCGCAAAGTTCCATCGGCGGTTGAAGCCTATATCCTCGAACCAGCCGCCAAAGGAATGGCCTGGTCTGACCAGGGGGCCAGGATCCTGCACATAACCATAATCCACGCTTATAGTAAACTCATTGCGAGCAAGTGCCGATCGGTCGGGGCGTGTGCCGCCGTTTGGCACAAAGATCACGGTGCGGGTTCTGGATTCCCATCTTGCGTAAAGGGTTATGGGGCTGGTAACAACGTCCCTTGCAAAATCCCATTGCCTGCCCCAGTTGCCGCCTGTGCCGTCACTGTCCCACCATCCGGCAAAACCACGACCGTCTTCGGGCGCTTCCGGTTTGAGCGGTTCGACAACCTTGCCGACAAAGCCCACCGACTGGTTAGGTATAATGCTTGGGGAGGGGGTGGTAACGAAACGCACGGTATACGAGGCAGGAGTCCACCTGGCCGTCAGGCTTATAAAGCCGTCCCCGTTCACGTCGTCTTCCTTAGTTACTGGTCTTGTCTCGGTGTCCCACGGCTCCCCGTTCTCGTCGAACCAGCCCACGAAGCCGTCGTTTCCCCTTTCCATGGGTCTAAGCCTTCCGACTACATGGCCCCACTCTATGTCCAGGTTTTGCGGGTTCGGGTTTCCGCCGACTGCGTCGAAGCGTACCACGCCAAAGTTTACTCCGCTGCCGCTGCTTCCACTATCGCCGCCACCGCCGCCGGGAGGCGTAGCTGATTCCCACATGGCGAATAGGGTCATGCTGGAGACCACCCTGTCCCTGTCGAAATTCCATTCTATGGTGCGTTCCCAGTCTTTGAACCAGCCAATCAAAACCATGCCTGGGTTTGTCACCGTCGGCCTTGCAACCCTTTCACCATGCGGGATTTCCTGCATGGCAGGCTGCGAGGCCGCCGCGCTTCTTACGGCGAACGACACGACGTAGACTTTCTGGATCCACTCGGCGTAAATGACCAAAGGATTTTCGCCGGGAACCACATCAGGCTCCGTTATCCTGTCGGTGGCAAAGTCCCAGGGTATTCGAGCGCCTGTGAACCAGCCGCCAAAGGAATAGCCTTCCCTTACAAGAGGGCCAGGATCCTGCACCATACCGAAAATTATCGGCACGGTAAAATGGGTGCGTGTCAGTGTCGATCCGTCGGGGCGTGTTCCACCGTTTGGCTGTAGGACTACGGTACGGGTTTGGTGTTCCCACCTGGCGTAAAGGGTAATCGGGCCGTTGACAGTATCCCTTGCAAAATCCCATAGCCTGCCCCAGTCGCCACCTGTGCCGTCCCTGTCCCACCATCCGGCAAAACCCCGACCGTCTCCCAAAGCCGCAGGGTTGACCGGCGCTACAACCCGACCACCGGTGCCTATCAACTGGCTGGGTATATTGGTGGGGGAGGGGGTGGTCACAAAATTCACGGTATGGGAGATGGGATTCCACCTGGCTTTTAGGGTGATAAAGCCATCCCCGTCCACATCATCTTCTGGCCTTACCTGCCTAGTTTCGACATCCCACAGATGGTCATTTTCGTCGAACCAACCCATGAAGCCATATGTTCCTTTTTCTATGGGCCGCAACCTGCCAACCGTGCTTCCCCAGGTTATGTGCAGGGCCCTCGGGCTTGGAGTCCCGCCATCCGCGTCAAAAATCACGGCACCAAAATTTGCTCCACTTCCGCCTCCGCCGTCCACGTTATCAGGTTGGAAAGTATCGGATTTCGGGTCGTCGCCCCACCATCTTTCTATAATCGGATTGTGGCAGGCCGCAAAAAAAGTGCCGGCAATCGCCAGCAATCCGACAACAAATTTGATATTTCGATTTTTCATGTAAATATCCCCTGTTCTGCCTTTGCGCCTTAGTTAAGATCAATCTGCTTGACTATAAGTTCGACGCGGCGGTTTATGTTCCAGTGATCATAGTCGCTGGCAAGAGTCCTTGTGCCGCCAAAGGCGGCGACAACAATCTGTTCTTCCACCACACCCTTTTCCCTAAGAATCCTGGCGACAGCGTTTGCCCTGCTCTCGCTGAGTACCAGCAGTTCCTCGATTTCCTCCGGCACAAGCGTAACGGGATTGGCATGGCCTTCGATTCGGACGACCAGGTCGGAATTTTCTTTAAGGGTGTTTGCCACCGTATCAAGCACAAGGTCATTGAGCGCCATCGCATCCCTATCCACGCCCTCGTTATAGACTCCTATGTCCGGCCCGAATAGGATGTACTCAACCTGAGTAATAATTATTCTTTTAATAATCTCGACAGGGGGGAGTTCCCTTATGACTTCGACAGGTGGAAGCTCTCTTATGATTTGGACATACTCCGTCCTGGTTCTGGCTTGCTGCTGCCTGATTGGAAACCTTCTCCCCGCAGTTATCGATGCACCCATTATGAATGGGTACCCGGCACGAACCGAAGGCTCGATGTGCCATCTGTCGGATATCGGGATGTTTATTCCCAGGGTTACGTCGCCCAGCACGGAACCGCGAGTCATCTGCACGTCGTCCCCTCTGTACGCCGCCATAAGGCCCACGCCACCCTGGAGGAAAATATTGGTAATTCTTTCGTAACCAAAACGCAAAAAATTCCAGCGCAGGTACGCCTGGGTTTCCAGAGCGACTATCATAATATCATCGCCTTCGGGGCTAACGTTTATTTGGTTCTTGTTCCCGATCATAAACCTGGGTGAAAGGCTTATCCTGGGATCCAGGACAAGCCCGAACGACACCCCTTCCACAAGGATATCGTTTGTGGTAAAGCCAAAGTCCAGAGACCAAAATTGTTGGTTGCTGTCGAGAGTCGTCGTCTGCGCATATAGACCAACGGCAAGTGCCATGAGCACGAAAAACACGGACAGACGCTTTGGCCATTTTTCGAAAGCCTTTGTCCAGGATCTTCCCGGTGCTTGCGAAATCCTTTTTTTTATTGACATCTTCTCCCCCTTCTACGGACTTAAGAGCAAAGTCCGGCGAACAGTGTAATCGCTAGAGCCATTCTTGCAGAGCCAAGCCCTTGCAAGACCTTCCTGCTTTTGGCAGGCAACAAACCGCGGCCACTTATTTTTCAAGTGATACTAAAAGATAATCAAAACATAGCTGAAGTCAAGCGAACAAAGCAAAAATGGCTGTCATTTATCACACCCTGAGCGACAGTGTTGCCGCGCAATTGCCACCCCTTGCATAAACTACTACATAAATGTATAGTAGTTCATGGATCTAGGGGAAAAAATCCTGCTTCTGGCAGGTGCGGCAAAGTACGATGCCTCCTGTGCCTCTTCGGGCAGCGGCACCGCTTCCGCAAGAGGGGCGTTGGGCAACAGAAGATTCGGGGTGAACCTGCCTGCTGGGGTTTGCCATAGTTGGACCGAGGATGGCCGTTGCGTCAGCTTGCTAAAAGTGCTGTTTTCCAACGCCTGCCGTTACGACTGCGCCTACTGCGTGAATCGCGCCTCGGCAGACATCCCCCGAACCAGCTTTACCGTGCAGGAACTGGTTGACATAACCTGCGAGTTTTATCGGCGCAACTATATAGAAGGGCTTTTCCTTTCGTCCGGGGTTTTTGCCGATCCAGACATCGTGATGGAAAAAATGATAGAAACCGCCCGAACCCTCCGTACCGAGGCCGGCTACGGCGGCTACATCCACCTCAAAATAATCCCGGGCACCGGCGGCAGGCTTATCCGAGAGGCTGGCCTGTGGGCGGATCGCCTAAGCGTAAACATCGAGCTTCCCACGGACAAGAGCCTTAAAACCCTGGCCCCCGACAAATCCGGGCAGGAGATTCTTGGCTCGATGAACGACTTTTCCAACCTAACCTGCGAATTCGATGAAGCCCGTCGCAATCCAGGCTTTTTTCGGCAGGGGCAGAGCACCATTCCGGCCTTTGCCCCGGCAGGGCAGAGCACCCAGCTTATCGTGGGGGCCAGCGCCGAAGACGACCGCCAGATCGTAAACCTTTCGAGTTCCCTGTACCGCAAGTTTTCCCTTAGACGGGTATACTACTCGGCTTTTGTTCATCCCAGAGGCCAGGCTTGCGGCAACTCCAGCCCCGGCGATTCCCGTCTACCCGACCTTGCCAGTCCACCCCTGGTACGTGAGCATCGACTGTACCAGGCGGACTGGCTTATGCGCTTCTACCACTTTGCCGCAGGCGAAATCCTAAGCGAGGACGAGCCTTTTCTTGACCCCCACGTAGATCCAAAAACCGCCTGGGCATTGCGGCACCTGGACTTTTTTCCAGTGGAAATAAACCGCGCCGACTACGAGACCCTGCTTAGGGTTCCAGGCATTGGCGCAAAAACCGCCCGTCGGGTCATCGAAACCCGAAGATCTCGCAGCATCAGCTTCGACGGCCTTCGTCGCCTCGGCGCGGTGCTAAAGCGCGCCCGTTATTTTACCACCTGCGGCGGCACATCCATCGAGCGCCCCGACGACCCCAAGCGCATACGCCGCCTGCTTTCGGACACCGACGGCGCAGGTTTGCAACTTCCCCTGTTTGAGTTTTAAGAATGGACTTATAATCATCAGTATAACCGCTCAGCGCATCATGCCGGCCTCCTCCCTGTGCTGGTAGCGATGAGGGGTTTGGCAAGTTAGCCCCAAAATATGGAAAAATATCAAAAAAAACGACCAGATGTCCTTGACAAAACCCCGAACCCATGTCAAATTAGTACAAATCAAGCGGCTGGAAGGCCGTATACTGGATGGGTTTTATGACCGCTTTTGGAAATGATGGATTTTTCGAAAAAATGTCCCATATTACACCAACTAATCCAGTGATATTTACCCCCCCCCCCCCCCCCCCCCCCCCGCTAATTCCTTACCAGATAAGGAATTACGTGATAAAAGTGTAAAAAAACCGCCTAACAGAAAGCCAGCAAAAATACGCCGCTGGCAGATAAATTTAGCGATCCAAGGGCCATTCGTGGCTTCCTGGGCGGTTCGGTTCCCGTCTTTCCCTGTTGTTGTGTGCATCTTTGCTTTTCCCCCTTCCCTTTTTGGTGAAAACCTACCGCCTGGAACCCCAGATGGTGGGTGTATATACCCTGCCCGTTGGGTGGGTTAATCATTCGTGATTGCCCGCCAACTAAAGAAAAAGGCGGGTAAGCCACAAAAAGGAGCTTTTGATGAAAAAAGCAAAGCTTTTAGGGATTATCGCATCAGTGGCGATAATCGGGTTCTTGGTGATGGGATGTGATCAGCCGACAAACAACGATGTACCCACGGCCCTACCGACACCTACAGGTCTCAGCGTTAACGCCGCCGGGGTGTTGTCTTGGACTGCGGTTCCCGGGGCCGATGGGTATCGTGTGTATGCGGGCACCACGGTACTAGGTACGGCTACGGGCACAACCTTTAACCTTAGAACCGCCCCTGTTCCACCTCTTGCGGTTGGTACCCACCAGATATCGGTAATAGCCAGAGGTGTTGCCGGCACAAGCCTCGACAGTGCGAGAAGCAATGCCGTAGAGTTTGTGGTCGCCCCAGTTGACGGCGGCAATGGTGAAGAAAACGGTAATGGAACGCCTGGCCAGGCAGGTGCCGTGCGGAACATCGACATTCGCGGTGCCCAGGCACTCATGATCGCCCCAAGAGGAAGCGTTGAAGGTGCGCGTAGCAGAGCAGGAATTACGGCGTTCAATACTGGTGAAAATGTACTCTTCATGCAGGATGCAAGTGGGGATTGGTCAGAAGTAAGCATGACGGATGCGGCAGGCAATGAAGTGGCCGTGGCACCGCCGAGCGACATAGTGGAACTAACCGACAACCTGGTGATTATGCGGTGGTGGTATCCTGAATTGACGGAGCACTTGGTTCGCAGATCCGACGGTGCCGTGTTTGATGTAAGTGGACGTGGCCTCATGACCACGCAATATTTTCCTTATGGTCTTCCCACCGATTCGCGCCAGGGTGGGTATGACGTTCACCACCTCTTCTACGGCCAGTCTCTGGTTCATGCCGTAAGTGCGAACCGTGTTTTTGTGCTAATCAGGGATCCTACCGCAAGGAATTATTGGAGGGTTGCGGAACTTTCTCTTAGTGGTACCCAGGCAACGATAACAATGATAACATCCGCTGATTTTAATGTCCGACAGTTTGCTGTTGACAGCAGTGGCAATATCCTGTTTGATATCGGTGCTCAGTTTATGATGAGGCTTGCCGCTGGCGGAACCCCCTTCCCGGTTACAACGGTTCCTGCAGGAGGTGCCGGTGCGAACAGAAGAGCTGCCATCCCACAGGTGTTTTCTGGGGTTGACGGAAACATATATTTCCTTGTACGCCAGGTATTTCAGGATACGGCGACTTGGCCCTCACCTCCGGACGCTTATGTGATGCAGGGTGGGGTAAGATACGACTATTGGGCCAGGCAGTTGCGTGCATATAGAGTATCTGTAAGTGGTGTCACGGTTAACTTTACCCCTGTTATAGGCGAAGGTTTTCCAGCAAGGGCAATGGTATCTCCAAGAGCACAGCGTACGGGCGGATGGGACGGCTTCGACATGGCCACCAGCGGAAGTTTTCTAAGTTTGACCCCTGGACCCATTGGCTGGGACGAGCTTAGAACCATGGGCTTAACCCCAGCGGGCGATGACCTTTTCTCGATTGTCGATGACGTAAGGGCAGTTAGAGTAGCCGCCCTTGATAACTGGGGGCATGGTTTTGATATGCCCAACTCCAGATTCAACTTTGCGGCTGGCGACATGGTTTCCGTAAGCGGTACTGTTACGGGTACTCATGCTAACAGACATGTACAGCTTAACAGCAGGCCAGGTTATTATAGACCCATAGCCAGACATTTTGGGGATGGCTCCTTCGAGCTAGACGTGACGCTTAATGCGGATGACGTGTTTGCCATAAACGACTCGTACCCATCGGCTCTTAGGTTTGAGGTAAGGGAAACTGGTACGACGGCAATAGTTCGCAACGTCCGTATCGTAAGGCCTAACCAGGGCGTAATTTTTGACATGGTCAGCAGTGCAGAGTTTTTGGGAGCGGCTTATCATCTCCGCGACGATGATCTGCTTGCTGCCCTAGGACTAGGCCGCGTATATGGCGAATTCTCGTTCGTCGATAACGTAAGGGCGCTTCAGATTACTACCGATGCCACCTGGGGGCAGGGCGTTGACATGAGCCGGACAGACTTTAACTTCGGTGTCGGCGACATGGTTTCCGTCAGAGGTACAGTTGAGGGCCTTGGAACTGGTGGCAGGGTAACGCTCAACAGTAACCTGGGGGGTGCCGGTAACTTTGCATCCGAACATCTTGGGGATGGAACCTTCGAGCTTGGGGTGCAGCTTACCCAGGCGCACATATCGGGAATAGCAAGTGGAAGCCCACAGGCTCTCAGGTTCGAGGTCAGGGCAACAGGCGCAACGGCAAGGATTCACAATATCCGTGTTGTAAGAGCTGGCGATCCTGGCAACGGTAACGGTGGTGACCCTGGTAATGGCAATGGGAACGGTAACGGCGGTGACCCCGGTAATGGCAATGGGAACGGCAATGGCGGTGATCCTGGTAATGGCAATGGGAACGGCAATGGTGGTGATCCCATCGGTGGAACAGTTGTGGCCGCACCATCATTCTGGGCTGGTATCGACAGAGTGTTCCATTTCCCCGACAAAACAGTCATTTTCGAGCGTGATCCCACTCGACCCTTGGGGTGGGATGATGACGGCTTCGCTATAAGCACATGGCCCAGAACTGGCGCACCGAGGCTGTCTATCGGACGGACAGACGGCATAACCCAGCGAATGGTTAATGCACACAATCGTGAGCGTGATGGCGAACCGATGGTCATAGGCATGAGGGACATTTTCCTTCGTAACCAAAATCGTATTGTTGCCATTAATCCGTTGGACGGCACGGCTAGAAACATAATACCTGCAAGCCTTGATGTTCTTAACTTGTTAAGCCATGAGGTGACTGGCAATGACATCGTTGTCGTCGATATCAGAACTACCTTCCTAGACAGGCAGCTTGTGGAAATTTGGCCCGACGGCCGCACACGCCCCATAAGGGTAGCTATTGCTGAAGAAGAAGTCATAACCCTGGTACGATTGCGGTAGCGTAACCGCGGTACCTTTGGGGGTTGTTTCGGGAGCATCAAGTTTCCGAGGCAACCCCTCCCAATTGGAACTCCTCCCATAGGCAGCCTTTGGAGGGGTTCCAATTGTGTAAAAGGGTAGCATCACGTTTTTTGTCTCTTGCCCCACTCCTTCGCTTCCGGGTTAATTGCCACTTACCCGTTGTTTAGGTAAACTGTACGTATGAAACCGAAATTCAGCGCCGTAGCCTTCGACTTGGACGGAACCCTCTACCCCAATCGACGTCTGTACGCCAAGCTCCTGCCGTTTGGGGCCAGAAACTGGCGGCTTCTTATCGCTTTCAGCAAGGCAAGGGAGATTATCCGCCAAGAGCAGGAAAAGTCCCCCACATCCGTCAGGCCCGATTTTTACGACCACCAGGCCAGGCTTACCGCGGAAATGCTGAATGCGCCGTCGGATGCCATTAAGCAAAAAATTGAAACCCTCATGTACCGGGGCTGGGAACCGCTTTTTTCCAACATAAAGCTGTTCCCCCACGTTAGGGAACTCCTGACCGAACTGCGGGCTGCTGGGCTAAAGCTGGGCCTGCTTTCCGATTTCCCCCCAAGGGCAAAACTGGAAAACCTGGGGCTTGCCGGCCTTTGGGACACGGTACTTTGCTCGGAAGAAATAGGCGCGCTCAAGCCCTCGGTCCATCCCTTCAATGTAATGGCGGATGACCTAGGCTGTCCCCCGGGGGAAATCCTCTACGTTGGCAACAGCCGCCGCTACGACGTGGCCGGTGCCTTGCAGTCGGGCATGAAAGCAGCCTTGCTTGCCCGTAGAACCGGTAGTCCCAGGGCTGATTTTACCTTCTCCGACTATCGCCAGTTACGGAGTTTTGTGCTAAAATGAGCCATGTTTGACGTCGGCAACTTGGTAACCATTGGTATCGCAATCCTTCTCATCGTTTTCTTTCGTCTGCTCGATAAAAGCAACCGCTCCTTGGACAAGGTGCGAAAATACGTGGAACGATGCAAAGAGGACATATCCACCTTCATAGAAGACAAAAGCACCGTCATAAAGGACTACGGCATTGCCCTTGACGTGGAAAAAAAGGCCGCCGCGCAACTGATGCGCAGCATCCAGAAACTCACCAGAGAGGAGCTTGCCGAGAAAGTCCAAACCCTCAGCCAGATTGACGATCGTATACAGGGCTACGACGGATCCCTTGCGGAACTTTCGCAGATGACCGCCAGCGTTCAGGAAAACCTGAATAGAATTCGGGACGAGTCGGCTTTTATCGACAGCGTGGTAAAACGGCTTAACGAGGTCAAGGACAAGGTTGAGACCGCCGAAGTGGAAGTTGGCTCGGTAAGCGGTGAACTGGAAGCTCTTGGTCTGCGTTTTGAAAAGGAAAATGCGGAGGCACTCGATAAGATCGTGGAATCGGTCGTTGCCGAGGCCAAATCGGCAATTAGCGGATTGGAGGACAGGCTGGCCCGGGAGGAGGAGCGGCTCGAGGAACTTGTCGAGGAAGCCGTGGACAGGGCCGGCAGTCGCGCGGAAAAAGTGGAAGAGGCGGCCATGGCAAAGTTGCGTGGACAGGCCGAAGAACGGGTTGGTCGTATCAAAACCAGCTTCGAGGAAAGGCTGAAAGCCTTCCAGGAGTTTGTCGTAACTAATCGTGATGAAATGCAGGAACTTGCCAAACGCAACAAGGAAGAATGGAAAACGGAAATAGCCGCCATCGATGCGCAGAAAGAGGCGTACAGTGCCAACGCGCAACGGTTCAAAGAGGAATGGGACAGGCATGTGGGCGAACTGACTTACATTATAGAGAAACAGGTCGGGGAAATTAACGCCTCCATTCAAGGGCAGGACGAAGAAGTACGTGGGGAAATAAACAGGCAACGGGAAGAATGGAACAGGCAGACCGCGGAGTTTGGCTCGCTTGTTAAGCAGCAGGCCATGGAAAACACCGCTTCCATTCAGGAGCATGACGAGGAGCTTCGTGGGGAAATTAATAGGCGGCGCGAGGAATGGGGCAGGCAGGTTGCGGAACTCGGCTCGCTTATAGAACGGCAGGCAGGGGAAACCACCGTCTCCATTCAGGAGCACGACGAGGAATTGCGTAGGGAACTTGGCAAACAGCGTGAAGAATGGCAGGCGATGTACCAGAACACCGGCTTGGAGATAACTACCGCCACCGAGGAAAAGCTTGACCGCCTTAAAACCGGCTTGGGGGAAAAGCTGAAAGCCTTCCAGGAATTTGTCAAAACGAACCGGGAGGATATGCAGGAGCAGATCAGGAGCAACAAGGAAGAATGGAAGGCCGAAACCACCGCCGTCAATGCACAGAAGCAGACGTACAATGCCGAGGCAAAACAGTTCAGGGACGAATGGGACAGACATGCGGAAGAACTCACTTCCCTTATAAGGCAGCAGGCCGATGAAATAAAGGCTTCCATTAGAAAGCACGATGGGGAACTGCAAGGGGAACTTGACAGGCAACGTGAGGAACGGAACATGCGAATCGGGGAGCTTGCTTCCCTTATAGAACAACAGGCAGGGGAAGCCACCGCTTCCATCCAGGAACATGATGAGGAACTGCGTGGAGCAATAAACAGACAGCGTGAGGAATGGGGCAGGCAGGTGTCAGAGCTTGGGGCGCTTATGAAGCGGCAGGCAGGGGAAGCTACGGTCTCCATTCAGGAGCATGACGAAGAACTGCGTGGGGCAATAGACAGGCAACGTGAGGAATGGAGCAGGCAGGTTGCGGAACTTGGCTCGCTTATTGAACAACAGGCAGGGGAAGCCACCACTTCCATCCAGGGCCGTGACGAGGAACTGCGTGGGGCAATAAACAGGCAACGTGAGGAATGGAGCAAGCAGGTTGCGGAGCTTGGCTCGCTTATAGAACGGCAGGTAGGGGAAGCCACCACTTCCATCCAGGGGCATGACGAGGAACTGCGTGGGGCAATAAACAGGCAACGTGAGGAATGGAGCAGGCAGGTTGCGGAACTTGGCTCGCTTATAGAACGGCAGGCAGGGGAAGCTACGGTCTCCATCCAGGGGCATGACGAGGAACTGCGCAGGGAACTTGGCAAACAGCGTGAAGGATGGCAGGCGATGTACCAGAACACCGGGTTGGAGATAGCTGCCGCCACCGAGGAAAAGATTGGTCGTCTAAAAACTGGCTTGGGGGAAAAGCTGAAAGCCTTCCAGGAGTTTGTCAGAGCGAACCAGGAAGAGATTAAGGAACAGATCAGGCTTGGCAAGGAAGAATGGAAAACCGAAACCGCCGCCGTCAATGCACAGAAACAGGCATATGGTGCCGAGGCAAAACAGTTCAAGGAAGAATGGGACAAACATGCGGGGGAATTGACTTCCCTTATAAAGCAACAGGCCGAGGAACTTCGAGGGGAACTCGGCAAGCAGCGCGATGTATGGCAGACAATGCATCAGAACACCGGAATCGAGATAGCCGCCGTCGCCGAGGAAAAGCTTGACCGTCTCAAAACCAGCTTCGAGGAGAGGCTGAAAGTCTTCCAGGAGTTTGTAAGGACGAACCGGGAAGAGGTAAAGGAACAGATCAGGCTTACCAAAGAGGAATTGAAAGCCGAAACCGCCGCCAGCGATGCGCAAAAGAAAGCGCACAATGCCGAGGCAAAACAGCTCAGGGAAGAATGGGACAGGCAGGCGGCGGAACTGGTCTCCTTCATGAAGCGGCAGGCCGAGGAAACAAAGGCTTCCCTGGATGAACAGGACGAGATGCTACGTGGCGAGCTTGACAGGCACAGGGATGAATGGAAGACCTTGTACCATGGTACTGGGTTGGAGATAGCCTCCTCCATCGAGGAGCAGCTTGATGAATACCGCCTTGCCCAGGAGGAGCGGCTGAGTCAGATTATAGGCACCGCCGACGACAGTGACAAGCTGGAAGAAGAGCTTCGCCGTGCCATGCAGGAAACGGCACAGCGTGTCAGCAACGATTTTGCCAACTTTGGGCAGGAAATGCGCAATTCATGGGGAAGCGTGTCCACGGAGTTCAACGACAACCTTAAGGCTCTGCGTGTGGAACTTGCCTCCGTGGAACAGGGGCTTTCCGATGTAAAGAAAACGGCTTACGAAAAACTTTCCGGGAAACTCAGTGCATTCGAGGACGAATTCCTTTCCGGTCTTTCAAAACGAAGTGCCGAAATCGATCGGCAGTTCAATGCCTGGCAGGGGGCGCTGGATTCGCGTTTGGAAGTTATTGGCTCCGATGCCGAGACAAAGCGTAGAAAGACCGAAACCAGAATCACCGACGAGGCGAAGAGGAACTTTACGGCTCTGAGCGAAAAGCTCATGTCCGATCTGGAAAGCCTGAAAACCCATGCCGCCTCGTTCGAGGAAAGGTCCACCAGGGAGATGCGTGAGGCGGACGAGGCCAGAAGGCTTCTTGGCGAGCAGCTTGGGCGCAATCTGGCGGACGCACGGAAAACGATGGACGAGATTCGCCTTGAAAGCGTCGCCATGTCCAAGGCCTTCGAGCGTTCCGGCGCACTCAAAAAGGAACTTGCCCTCCACGACGATACGCTCAAGGACAGCACGGAGCGTCTTTCCCAGCTTAAGACGGAAGTGGCCAGGTTTGAAACCCAGGTTAGCCAGATGAAGCAACTGGAAGACGACATAAACGCCAGAATGAACCGCTTCATTGCGGAAAAACGCCGCATCGAGGGGATGGAAAACGACTTCAACCGCCTTCTCAAAACCTCTCAGTCGGTCGAGGAAAAACTTAACCAGGTTTCCAACTCGGATGATATACTTCAGACCGTGCAGGTCAAGATACGCCAGCTTGACGACGTGATGAAGGAATCCGACGAGAGGTTCAAGCGTGTGGAACGGAAAAACCAGACTTTGCAGGAAACCAACGACGGCATAGACAGGAATTTCAGGTCCCTCCAGGAAAGCGAGCAGTGGCTAAAGCGGCTTGACGATACTATCGGCCTGCTAAAGGCCGACATGGAGGCCATCCAGAACTCGGTCGAGTCCCTTTCAGCCGAAAACGAGAAGACGCTGGAAGCCGCCGAGAAGCTTTCCACGCTGGACGAATCGATCAGATGGCTGGAAGACCGCATCGACGAGATGAACAAGGCCCGGGAGAGCGTGGCACGGCTTGCCACCGAGATAAGCGATCTGGACAAGGAAGCGCAGAACCAGTTGAAGCTGACCCGAAGCCTGCTGAAATCGTCCGGACGCTCCGGCAAGGCCTCGGACGACGGGGCACCGCCGCCTAGGGATCGGGACAACATCATAAGGCTTAAACGCCAAGGTTGGACGGTCGAAGATATAGCCCGTGCGATGGGAACCTCCAAAGGCGAGGTTGAGCTGATTCTGGAGCTTGCCCCCAAGGACATATAATCCCACCATGTAAATTAATTTTAGGCTGACTTCAAGACATGAACCAGCCGTTTTGCGACGGCAGTGGTCGCACCAGAAGCAAGAAGGTAACCGATCATACCACCTCCGTCTGTTTAGACAAGTAAAACGCCATAAGGTTGCAAAAAAATGTGATTTTCCGCATTTTTCTCTTGACAAAATCCCTGGATACGTCATAATGGGGGCAAACACATAAAAGAGGTACATATGCTCAAATTCAGCGATTACGTTTCAAACATGCCCGACAATCCCCACGATAACTTCGCTCAACTTCTTGAACAAATTGCAAGGGATCATGCGAGCAAGGACGCTATTCTGTACCGATCTGGGGGACAAAGAGATTTTACCCGCTGGAGCTTTTCCAGATATAGCGAGGAATGCCGAAGGGTTGCCAAGGGACTGCTGGCGGCAGGCTTAGTCAAAGGCGATCGTGTGGTGTTATGGTCCGAAAACAGGCCTGAATGGATGGCGGTATGGATGGGAACTATTATAGCTGGCATTTCCATCGTGCCGGTGGACTTTCTGGTTACAGAAAAGGAGTGCCTTAACATTATCAATATAACCAGGGCCAAGGCCTTTTTCTATTCCGGGACAAAACGGGAATTTGCCGAATCCCTGAAAGGCGAAGGGCTGGACATGGCGGCCACGGTGTGCCTAA
>Ga0209755_10004650_pt1 | contig 16107 bp, 12 predicted proteins | sample TergutCo191P1_FD_187301 | JGI IMG/M metagenome (GOLD analysis project Ga0209755, IMG submission 187301) | Cornitermes sp. P1 segment gut microbial communities from Petit-Saut dam, French Guiana - Co191P1 (SPAdes) (version 2) | ecosystem: Host-associated > Arthropoda: Insects > Digestive system... | reverse complement strand
CGATCTTCTGAGGATCTCTCCAGCGGCTCGAACCGCCTGGATTGACTTGGTATAATCCATACGCGTAGGGCCAATAACTGCCACAATGCCAGCATTATCGCCTTCGCCATACTGTCTTGCTACCACCGAAACGCCTGAAAATTGTTCGGCAGCATTTTCCCGCCCGATTCGCACCATAGTATCCTCATTGCCAGGGCGTTCATCAAATATATGAAGCAGGATAGTTTCGTTTTCTAAAACTTGCATAATGGGAATAAGCGAAGTTGAGTGGCTGAATTCTGGCTTACTCAAAAGCGAACTTACTCCAGAAACCAACGCAACCTGCTTGATATGCTGGGCCACATCAGTTGGAGCCATAACGACTGAAAGACAATCGGTTAAGCGCGAAAGCGCCTGCGAGGTCTGTTCCAAAAGCGTATCTAATTCGGAAGCAGAAGTACGCAGCTTGTCCACCATTTCACTACTAACGTTTTCTTGATCTAAGCGAGAAATTAACAGATCGTCCACGAAGGCGCGGTAGCCAGAATCAGTTGGAATGCGTCCAGCCGAAGTGTGCGGCTGCTTAATATAGCCTTCGTCCTCAAGCACCGAAAGTTCGTTCCGCACCGTTGCTGGGCTTACCCCTAAGTGGTAGCGGTCTACAAGCGTGCGCGAACCTACCGGCAAAGCATATTCAATATACTCTTCAATCAGCGCACTTAAAACTTGTTGTCTGCGATCAGATAGCAGCAGTTGTCCTCTCAATACTTTTTAATCCCTTTAAACCCACAAACTGTTACTGATGCATTCTAGCAGCCTACAGATGAGAGTGCTAAGCATTTCTACATTTTCCTCACTAAGGTGCCATTTCAAAAATAGCACCGAACATTTCATTTCCACAAAGCCAACCTGAAAGGGTTGGACGGTAACGCCCATCAATGATTTCAGCAAAACCTTTTTGTACTAACTCGTGAAATACTATCTGTACCGTAGGAAGCAGCAGTGCGGCTTCGCGAATTTCATCTTCGCTAACCCCGCGCGTCATGCGCATAGCTAACATTAAATCTTCAGCGCACATTTGGCGGCGATCAAGCTCATCGATTATTCTGTCGTCTTGCACCCGCATACGTTTAGATTCATCTTGAGTCATCGTTACGGCTGAACGCCCCAGCCCCAGATACGCTTTGCCCGTCCAATACGCCTGGTTGTGCTTACATTCATAACCGGGGCGCGCATAGCTTGCTATTTCATAACGCATGAGCCCTTCTTGTTCAAGCACGCTGGCAGCCATTTGCATCATTAAGGCATGGTCGTCTTGCATAACCTCTTCTAGTTTGCCTTTCTTTTGCAATTTGGCAAATTTTGTGCCGGGCTCAATCACCAATGGGTAGATACTTACATGAGTAACCCCGAGCTCAAGAGCGGTTTTCAGGCTTTCGTGAAAGTCGTCAAAGCTTTGTCCAGGAATGCCACACATAAGGTCGACGCTTACATTTTCAAACCGTGACTGAGCAATTTTTACTGCCCGCTTGGCGTCTTCTGCACTATGCACCCGTTCGAGTTTTTTCAGTAAGTCATCGTTGAAGGTTTGCACTCCAATACTCAAACGATTAACCCCTAACGCATAAATATCTTTGACCAATTCTTCAGTCAAGCTTTCGGGGTTTGCTTCCATGCTGCATTCCACATCAGAAGTAAGATGCATCGATACCGAAAGCGCGTAAAGCAAACTAGCAAGATGGCTTTGCCCCAAATAACTGGGCGTACCACCACCCAGATACACTGTTTCAATAGCCCCCAGCTTTTCTTCTTTAGATGCTTTTCGAATGTCCCTGATTAAATTTTCAATATACTGAGTTATCACTTTGCTTTCTACGTCTATTGCTTCAGTTTCAAAATCACAATAAGCGCAGCGCTGTTTACAGAAAGGTAAGTGCAAATAGAGAGCTTTATAAGGGTTGTACACAAGTTACTCCTTCTTTGATACAACAGAGAACGCCGAGTTTCGTTCATGCTCTTCATGCATTTCGCCTAGCATATCAAAAACCCGGCAGAATTCCTCAACGGTTGCACACGCGTTGATAAAGCCTCGTGCTTTGCTGGCACCAGGCATTCCCATCACATAACTCATGGCATGACGGCGCATGCTCAAAAGATTGTTTGAATAAGGATCGGCATCTATGAGAGCCGCATGGCGCTTTGCCATCGCGAGCCGTTGTTGAATAGAGGGTTTCGCAGGCACAGGTTTTCCTTGCAGGACAGCTTTTGCTTGGGCAAAGACCCACGGGTTTCCTTGCGCAGCGCGCCCAATCATGATGGCATCGCAGTTGGTATGGGCACGCATCATGCGTGCGCTTTCGCCGTCTACCACATCGCCATTTCCCACAACGGGAATGGAAAGTGTTTGCTTGATGCGCGCAATGCAATCCCAGTCGGCGGTTCCTTGGTAATACTGCTCTGCAAACCTGCCGTGCACCGTTACCGCACTTGCCCCTACTTCTTCCATAAGTTGCGCAAATTCATGTGACGTATCTTCGCCAACACGATACCCACGGCGAAACTTGACTGTTACGGGCAAAGTTACCGCACTCGAAACTGCCTTAACAATTTCGGTGGCGAGAGTTGGATTTTTCATCAAAGCCGCGCCATCGCCCTTTTTCACAATCTTTCGCGCAGGACAACCCATATTAATGTCGAAATAGATAATCTTGTCGCCCATCTGCTTTTCAAGACGGCGCGCTTGGGCAGCAAGGGAAGCTGCTCTGTGGCCAAACAACTGCACGGCCACCTTGCTTTCATTTTGAGCGAGGTGCAGCAAGTTTTCCGTTTTTGCGTTGCCATAGCTCAGCCCTTCCGCAGAAATCATTTCGGTGCAGCCAAAATCAGCCCCTTGTTCCAAACAAAGGCTGCGAAAACTGGCCGCAGTAACTCCTGCCATAGGAGCCAGCAGCACACAATCTGGAGGGAAAGTGAATTTATTCATCAACTTTGAGAATCGCCATGAACGCTTCTTGGGGAACTTCTACATTCCCAATGTTTTTCATACGTTTCTTGCCTGCCTTTTGCTTTTCAAGTAGCTTACGCTTTCGAGTAATGTCGCCGCCGTAACACTTCGCAAGCACGTCTTTACGCTTGGCTTTCACCGTTTCGCGTGCCAACACCCTGCCGCCAATTGCTGCCTGGATAGGCACTTCAAACATCTGGCGCGGAATGATCGCTTTTAGTTTTTCAGTGAGAATTTTGCCGCGGTCGTAGGCTTTGTCTTTATGCACGATAAACGATAAAGCATCAACTGGTTTGCCTGAAAGAAGAATGTCGAGTTTGACCAACTTTGATTCCTTATACCCATAAAATTCGTAATCGAGCGATGCATAACCTTTCGTGCCCGATTTTAGTTTGTCGAAGTAATCCATAATAAGTTCAGAAAGGGGAATTTCCCACACTAATTCAACCGTAGTGGTTGTGAGGTAGTTCATGTCTTTGAAAGTGCCGCGGCGAGAAACGGTTAAATCCATAACGGTACCCACATAATCAGGCGGAACAAGCACCTTCGCTTTTAAGTAGGGCTCTTCGATAAAGGCAACTTCACCGGGGTCAGGCATTTCTTGGGGTGAATGAATGGAAAAGACTTCCCCACTGGCCTTATGGATACGATATTCAACGGATGGAGCAGTTGCCAAAAGATCGAGGTCAAACTCGCGTTCAAGACGCTCCTTGATAACTTCCATATGTAAAAGGCCTAAAAACCCAACGCGAAACCCGAAGCCAAGAGCGTGTGATTTTTCCATTTCCCACACCAAAGCCGGGTCGTTAAGCGAAAGTTTCTCAAGAGCTTCTTTCAAAGGTTCATACTGGTCGCCATCGATAGGGTAAAGCCCGGTGTAAACCATTGGCTTAACTTCACGATACCCCGGCAAGGGGTCTTTCACACCCCCACTTGAAAGAGTAATGGTATCGCCAACTTTCACCTTGCTTACTTCCTTCAGGCCCGTAACCAGATAACCTACTTCCCCAACGCCTAAATCGGCAGTAGGCGTTTCGACAGGACGGCGCACGCCAACTTCTTCGACTAAGGTGTCTATCCCTGTTGCAATTAAGCGCACTTTGTCGCCACGCTTGATGGCACCATCAACAATGCGGATGAGCGCTACAACGCCACGGTAAGGGTCAAAATAAGAATCGAAAATAAGGGCACGCAGTGGCGCTTTCGGGTTTCCTTCGGGCGCAGGCACGTTGTAAACCACCGATTCTAATAAATCGTGAACGCCGTCGCCCGTTTTGCCACTGGCAATCACAGCATCGTCTGCAGGAATTGCCAGACTATCTTCAATTTCTGCGCGCACCCGTTCAGGCTCTGCCGCGGGCAGGTCGATTTTGTTGATAAGCGGAATAATTTCCAAACCAGCATTCATTGCCATCATGGCGTTAGCCACCGTTTGTGCCTCAACACCCTGCGTGGCGTCTACCACCAACACAGCACCTTCACAAGCGGCAAGGCTGCGTGAAACTTCATAGGTGAAATCCACGTGCCCAGGAGTATCGATAAGATTGAATTGATAAGTTTTCCCATCGTCTGCCTGATAATCCACGCGAACTGCCTGACTTTTAATGGTAATGCCTCGTTCGCGTTCAATGTCCATCGAATCGAGCACTTGTTCCTTCATATCTCTCGAAGAAACGGTGCCGGTCATTTCCAAAATTCGATCGGAAAGAGTTGATTTTCCATGGTCGATATGGGCAATAATCGAAAAATTGCGAATAAAACTAGGGTCGATGCTCATATTGGCGAAAGGCTCCTTAATGTGTTGATATAGCGTGTCGTTTTCTTTATTTGTAAGCGTTTGAATGTATTTTACCAATACACCTTGTACAAATGCGGCAGTTCTGTGATAAACTTTACCAGTTTTCGTCTAAAACCGTAATCAGCATGGAGGAATAAGCGTGGCGAACATAAAAAGTCAGAAGAAACGCAACATTACTAACGAGAAAGCACGTTTGCGTAATCGTGCGGTTCGTTCAGAGCTCAAAACAGCAACTCGTCAGGTTCAAGATGCAGTACAAGCAGGCAATGGTGCCGATGCTTATGCGGCAGTGCTTAAAGCTTGTCGTTTGCTGGACAAAGCCGCTACCAAGGGTGTGATTCACAAGCATCAAGCAGCAAACCGCAAGAGCGGGCTGATGAAACTTGCGAATACCGTGGTAACGGAAAAAGATATCAAAGATTACAAGCCAGCCGAAAAGAAAGCTCCCGCAAAGGGCGGTTCTAAGAAAGCTGCTGCTAAGGCAGAGCGTGTGAAGGCTATGGAAGCTGCTTCCAAGGAAAAGGCAAAACGTCGCGAAAAGACTGAAAAGGATCAAGGCGCGGCTGCCAAGAAGAAAGCTGCTGACGAAGCAAAGGCTGCCAAAGAAGCTGCCGCAGCTGAAGCCGCAAAAGCTAAAGAGGAAGCCGCTGCAGCAACTGAAGAGGTTGCAGAAGCTGCCGAAGAAGTTGCTCCTACTGAAGAAGCAACTGAAGAAAAAGAATAATTTGGTATTTCCTGCTCTTTAGAGCAGTGTGAACTGGACTGAATCTTAGGATTCATCCGCATATCAAGGGAAAGGACCCCGCAACGGGGTCTTTTCGTTGTTCATAAATATGTGTCGGGCACTTCGTACCTCTCAAAATATCTGCTGGTTGCTAACGCAACCTCTCTATAAATACTGCGTTCGCTTGCGCTCACTCCGTCATGGATCCTTCACTTCGTTCAGGATGACAAGAAAGTAGCCCCCTTGTCATCCTAGGTTACCTTGTCATCCTGAGCCCCCTTGTCATCCTAGGTCACCTTGTCATCCTGAACGAAGTGAAGGATCCTTCGGCTGCGCCTCAGGATGACATGCTTGCCTCAGGATGGCATGCGGGAACAAATGTCATTGTGAAGAGCTTTCGTAAGAAAGCGACGTGACAATCCATAGATTCCCCTACTGCCCCCGAACGTGCTATTCTACTTCTAAAGTTATTTCGAAGTTGAGGAGAGCGAAAATTATGTCAATTGGAGAGATTGTCCATTTTGCAACACAAACAGACTTTGATGTTTTTACTTGCCGACAAAGACTTACTGATGAATATCTCGAAACGATGCTATTTCAAGGCGTTCCAATAGCAGGCGCAAATAAACGCTGGCGTTTGAAATTTTTTCCAAAGGATGATGGAACACTAAAAATAAAGTTAAACCCTAATTTTATGCTTCATTTTCTCTTCAAGGTCGCTTTTTCCGAGAAGCCCAATAAAACAATAGTTGAGGTAAAGTTTAATCCTTTCGGGGGTCACGCAATATTTATGCTCCTTTTTGTGATTCTCGGAGGCATTCTTTTCTATATGTTTTTACCTTCTGAATACTATCATAGGCTTCCCCTTATTATTGGAGGTTGGGTGATTGGTTTTGCTTGGGTGGGGTTTCAAAGCGCAAGGTCGGCACGTATGGTATTGATTGAATATCTAATGTACGCCTTAAATTCTCGAAAACCTGATTAGCTAAAACTATCGTAGATTTGCTACAGAAAGTATTGCCCAAGAGTGCATTCGTGCGGTGTTTTACACCATGGAAGTTTTAGCTGTTGACAGTCGAGTTGTCTATGAAGGCTTTCATGGGGAAGAACCAGATTTTGAAGATGGAATAATTGGAACCTGCGTTGACTTAAACAAGATGGATTTTTTGGTTACCCGTGATGCGAAAGCCTTCAAGCGAATAAAAACCAGGACGGTTTCGCCAACAGAGTTACTCGATTTGGCAACTTAAAAGAAAAGCCACACAAAGAACTTCAGCTTTTTTTCCTCAAAAATACTCACTGACATACTTCGGGTTCCTTTCCCACTCATCTGTTACAATTATTTTTCACAGTATTAAAATTTTTATAACAGTGTTTACTTGTGTTTAAGGACTACATTTAGCAGAGTAATACCTGTTAGCTTTTGCGCATACAGGCAAGAAGCCATTCAAGGAAGGTGTTATCGGGGTCTGCCCCGCTTTTCATTGCGCGTTCCGTATCGCGTGCTGAAATCAAAGCACAGCGGAGTTCGGCGGCAGAATAGCGTTGTGCCCAGCCCGCATGGTTTTTTACCCGCCATTCGGGAACCCGAAGTGCCCCAGCAATTTCGCCTGCGCGACCGCGTTCGCTCAAAGCCTTTGCGCAAATAAGTTCACGAATGCGAGCAATACACATAGCAAGCAAGGCGTGAGGAGTGGTTGATTCCATCTTCCCCAAAAATGAAATACATTGGCTCAAGTTGCGAGCTGAAAAAGCATCCACCAATTCCCAAGGCTTCACTTCAGCGGTACGAGCCACTAAATCACGAATGTCTTGTTCAGAAACGGTATTGATACCACTGAAAGACAGTGCCAGTTTTTTAACCTCGCTATCAAGGGCTATAGTGTTTTCACCCAATAAATCAATGAGGGCTTGCGCGCCGCTTTCGGTAATATTTATTCCATATTCCTGTGCGAGCGCACGGGTGGTTTTCACCAGCTGATAGCGTTTTTGTGGAAGGCAATCGATTACCGCCTTCGCTCCAAAGGCGAAAACCGCCTTATAGAGACGCGAATTTTGTGCCAGCTTGTCGGAAACCAAAGCAAGCACCGAAGTTTCAGCAGGTGCCTTGAGATAATCTGCCAAAGCATCCGCGTCGGTTTTCTTCAACTTGTCGACATCGTTTACCTGTACCAGCCGCACTTCGGTCATGAAAGGCAAGGTGTTACAGGCATCAATAATGGCAGCTGCAGTGGCGTTTTCTGCCGAAAAAGAATCAAAATTGAACGATAAATCGCCGCCACCCGCAATCTTGGTTTTCAGACGCTTCATGACCTTCTGGCGTTTCAGAAGGTCATCGCCATTCACCAAATAAACAGGCAGCAATGCGTTATCTTTTTGAGTGGTATTCATGAATCCATTTTACCCTAGGGTGGCAACACTTATCTTCCTATCGCCAATTTTGCACACAACATCCCCCGCTTCATCGCTGCGAAAAATTTCACAACTGTTTGCTTCAAGTATTTGAAGAGCGTCTACAGAAGGATGGCCGTAGCGATTATTAGCACCCACGCTGATAAGGGCAATTTCTGGGTTAAGCCCAGCGGCACTGGCAAGGTCAAGCGCGTTTTTAGAGCCATGGTGTCCTACTTTCAAAATGTCAATGTCTTCAACCACCCCCTGCTCAAGAAGAACATTTAATTCTTTAGCTTCAAGGTCGCCCGTAAATAGTGCCCGCCATGTGGTTACCGCGCATCGCTCAACCAATAGTCCAATACTGCTTTCATTACCACACTTGCTATTAACTTCTTGCGGAAAGATAACTTTCAGGTTGAACTTCCCCACAGTTATCGAATCTTCGTACCCAAGAAAAGTAACGCTTTCTGCCCCTGCCAACTGCCGAGCCTCTAACAGCAAGTTTTCACAAGATGCACAACCGCATTCAAGCACTTCCTTTCCCAGACACACGTTTTTGACGGGCAACACTCCACGCAAGGCTGATAGAGAAGCGCAATGATCATCATCAGGATGAGTAATTATCACAGCATCAAGTGAAAATACTCCATTGCGAGAAAGCCCTGCCAACAACTGTTTATCGCGATTGCCCGTATCGATGAGTACCGCTGATGCGCCACTACGAACAACGAAAGCGTCTCCCTGCCCAACATCAATCATCACAATTTCATCGGCAGTAAAAAGCGGGAAAACAAAGACGAAGCAGCAAAAAGTTATTGTCGATGCCGCTATTACCCTTAAAAAACTTACTTTGGAAGGACGCGGATAGACATACCATAGAACTGCAAGCGTAATGCACGAAAAGACAAGCGCAGGTAAAAAGCCCAAATTTGCGGGAATTGCTGCATAGGGAATTTGCGCAATAAGTACCACCAATTCACAAAAAGCTTCCGAAATAAAGAAAAAGGGTTTCAACAAAAACGAAGCAAGCGGTGGCGCTAAAATCGAGAGGCATAATACCAACAATCCTCCCGTACAAAGCACCGCGAAAAAAGGTACCGCAATAATATTTGCCAAGGGCGAAACAAGCGATGCTTGCGAAAATATTGCCGCCGAAAGCGGCATAACTACCATGTTTGCCGCAAGAGTTAACACCAGCGCGTCTCGCACCAAAGCAGGCAATGCTCGAACAACAGCTTTGCACCATTCGGTGAACAAAGGACTAAGAACAATAATGCTCAACGTTGAAGCCGCAGAAAGAAGAAAAGATACCGAAACTGAAGTAAGGGGTGATATGGATAAAATAATGATGATGCAAAGAGCTAATGCATTTAATGATGAGGCTCTCCTTTTTGCAAAAAAAGACAGGAGAACAATGATGGACATACACCCAGCACGAATTGCAGATATTTGCATTCCCGTAAAAACCAAATAGGCAACGATAAAAGTAATTTGTATCACCAGAGCAAAGCTGCGTCGAGCTTTGGCGGCTTTCAAGAGGGATGTAAGAAATGCACCAACTATTACCAAGTGAGACCCAGACACTGCTACCAGATGCGCTAATCCTACTGCTCTTATTTCAGGATAGATACCTGAAGCGTCAAGCTGCGAACGCTCTCCGGTAAGAATTGCGACCAACAAAGCTTTGCCCTGCCCAGCATCTCTTCCCATTAATTCTAGGGCCCGTTTTCGAAACTGGGTAACATAAGCAAAGAGGTCTTTACGAGGAAGCTTTTCGAAGGAGTTTATCTTTGCAGTGCCCACAATTCCTTGTTGCCAGTAGAACTGCGCACTGCTTTTTTCAGCAGGCCTTATCATGGAAGAAGCTTCAATAATGTCGCCGAAAGTTACTTCGGGGTAATCTTTGCTAAAGGTGAGCTTTACTTGCACGCGCCGCCCATCAGCATCAAGGGTTTGCGCAAGACAACTCTTGCCAAATGCTCCATCGCGCATATCTTCAACAATTTCGAAACGATACTGCGCCCACTGTGCTGGTGAAAGTGCTTCGATTTTTTCTTTTTCCGAAAGTGCTGTAAACATCCCACAAGAAATACCCAGTGCTAAACCAACCAGCAACAAAGCAGCGTGTTGCATAAGGACATGTTTGCTCTTCCAACTCAAGAACAGCCCAACAACAGATACAACAATACCCAACAACGCAAGCAGCCTTAGGTATGTTACCGCGATGTCGAAAGCAGAAAGATATGCAGCTGCCGTTCCTGTCCAAAACCCTAAGGCTACGTTCAGAAGCGGCAAAGGTGACACTTTTTTACGCCAGTTATCAGCAAAAACATCCATAGCGAATCAAAGGGCAATGTGCGGTTCCATATCGGCGAATTTCTTTTCGCCAATTCCCGATACTCGCATAAGATCTTGAGGTGTTTTGAATGGTCCATTTTTTTCACGGTCTACGATGATTTTCTTCGCGGTTGCCTCTCCTACCCCAGGAAGGGCCATAAGGTCTTGTGTGTTAGCCGTGTTAATGTTTATCTTTCCCGATGCTTGCGTCGAAGGGCTGACCGCTTCTGTTTGTTGCACGGCGGCTTCTTCTACGGTAAGAATAATAATCTGCTCGCCATCAACAAGTTTTCTCGCAAGATTTACCGTTTCGGGCGAAGCTTCTGCCATAAAGCCACCTGCTGCTTCAATGGCAGCAAGAACACGCGCACCTTCTTCTAATTCATAAACACCCGGCTGGGCTACTGCCCCTCCTACATGAACGCACAACACGTTTTTTGTTTGAGTAACACTCGCTGTAGCTGGTGCATCATCGTTAGTGTCGATAGTTGTATTTTCCGAAGTTTCTTTTTGTTGATAAATGGCAAAAGAATCTTCACTAAAAATTTCCCATCCTGATTTCAGAACTAGAAAAACTACCACCAGCACGAGGGCAACAATCCCCAAGAGTACGGGGGGTTTTATCGTACTAAGGTGGGCTTTCGCTTTGAGGCTTTCCGCACTTTCCTGAAACGACATATTGCCTATAACCTCCCTCTTTATTTATGAAGCACGGTTCTTTGGCTCCATGATAATGAGGCGAGTTAACAAAAGCAGGATAGATTTCTTGCGTAAACTTCGCTGGAATCTAACAAAATCTCACGCGGATTTAACTAAAAACTTACGCGGTTTCATACATTTTCTTGCGCACCTTATACCCAAAACGACATTTCGGTGAATCAAATAGGGAGAGCGAACAGAATTATAGGGCTTTAACGATTGCTTTGATGTGTATTTGCGCTGTATCAAGCAACAAGGCATTCACTTCACCCTCTTGAATTATGAGTGGCAATTCCGTACACCCTAAAAGCAATGCATCAGCCTTAAAACGTGTAATCAACTCATTCATCAGGTCAAGCATTATCTTCTTTTCTTCGGGAAGCACAATCCCGTTTTCCAAATTGGGGAAAATAATGTTATGAATTATCTCTTGTTCCTCGGCAGTGGGGATAAAGGCTGCTATGCCGCATTTTTCCAAAGCTTCGGTATACAAACCGCTGCTCATGGTAAAACGAGTACCCACAACAACTACTGATTTACAGCCTTTACCCTGCGCATAGGCGCAAGTTTCTTCCACAATACTTATCAGAGGCAGAGGGGATTTTTTCTCCACTTCAGAAAAAACGATGTGGGGCGTGTTGGAAGCGATTGCAGCAAATTCCGCACCCGCATTCGCCAGTTCTTGAATAGCTTTCAGCATCATGCTAACAAGTTCATCCCACTTTTCAGCAGCAACAAGTGCAAGCATATCAGTCATGCTAATGCTGTTGATAACCATGCCTGGATAAGCTGCAGCTTTTTCTTGCCCGCCCTTAATAATCCCTCGGTAATAATCAAGTGTCGATGCTGGACCAATGCCCCCAACTATCCCTACTTTTTTCATATTTTCCCCTTCACAAAACACTTCTATCTTTAGCTATAATTATACCCCTTTGTCATCCTGAAGCCGCTTTTTGTCATTCTGAGGCCGCGTTTTGTCATCCTGAGGCGTAGCCGAAGGATCCATGGATTGTCACGTCGTTCCCTTCGGTCACTCCTCACAATGACATTTACCCCCTCCTGTCACGCTGAGGCCGCTTTTTGTCATTCTGAGGCGTAGCCGAAGGATCCATGGATCCTTCATTTCGCTCACTTCGTTCGCTCCACTCAGGATGACAGGAACGTGACGGTCATTTCACTCAGGATGACATGGTAGTTCAGGATGACAGGAATGTGACGGTCATTGCACTTAGGATGAGATGGGAGATGTCGTCCTGAACGAAGTGAAGGACCCACAACGGAGTGAGCATAGCGAACGCAGTGCAAATAGAGAGGGTACGAAGTGCCCGACAGTTTTACCTCAGGATGTCAATTAACTAAATATTAATTGACAACGATCAACTCTAACATTTATATTAGCGCTTGTTATTTTTTTAGTATTTGTAGTTTTTCCAATGGCCTTTGGGAAAATTACTTAGTTTGGCAAAACTTTTTGTTTTTCCTTACACAACAAAACTGTTCAAAAAAATAATACGGGCAAAGAGGGGTTGATTTCAATACAAAACTACCTAAGTGAGACAATTACTGAACTGAGGTCGCGCCCCCTTATTGCTATTGGCTTTTCTTTTTTCTGGACGTGGGTTTGGGCTATTGTGCAGAGCTCATTTCTGAATCAGCAACTCTTTTTCAGTATGATTCCTTATGTAAATCGCTGGGTTATTCCCCTTGCTGCCTACGGTGGAACCTTTTTATTATTTGGGGTTCTTTTCAAACGTACCGGGCTGATGCTTCATAAAAAGCCGTACCTTATTGTAGTTTGCGTGGCAACAGTTTATGGCGTTGTATCATCTGCTCTCTATTCGTTTTATCCCCTTCCGCAAGAGATGCTCAACATTACCCTACTCGTAATAAGCGGATTAATTATGGGTTCTGGCACCGCTTGTATTCATATGGAATTCGGGCGTCTTCTGGGTCAGTTGGGTCCCAGAAAAACAATTATTCATGTTGCATTTGGAACCATTGGTGCCCTTGCTATCAATATGCTTATCTTTTTCTTGCTTCCTCAAAGCATCAGTTGGATAGCCATTGCATTTTTACCAATTGGTTGTATCGTAGCTATATTAGCTCAGACTCCGAAAATGCCTAAGCAAGAGGCTGTGAAAAACACTGCTCCCCTCAACCTTCCCTGGCGTTTTTTAATCACCTCATTTATCCAAGGAACTTCTTTTGGCATTCTCCAATATATTCTTCCTTCGCATTCGGAAGCTACGCTTACCACTTTCGTCAGCGTCTCTGGGTCTTTAATTGGTGCCTGTGCTTTATTTTACGTAGCCCTGAAAATCCGTTTAGATTTTAATCAGCTAATCTATCAAGTTGGTTTTGTGCTTTTGGGCCTTGGTTTTGTTCTCATGGCTTTAGCAGGACACTTTTTTATTGGTGGCTGGATGCTCAACGCGATTGGCTATCGCTGGATAGATATTCTCATGTGGGCGTTATGCACCTATTTGGTGAAACAACGAGGTCTACCAACAAACTGGGTTTTTGCCGTTACTACCTGTGCTTTGTTGATGGGTCAAGTTTTTGGAGTGCTTCTGGGAACGTTCTCTCAGGACGTTTTTGGCTCAGCATCTATGGGAATGAACACACTTACGGTTCTCATGGTGTTTATTGTGCTTGCAAGCGCATTGTTCCTCTTCAATAAAAGCAACCTCAGTGTTGGTTGGGGAATGATTCGGCCAGGAGACGTCGACGACCAAATTGATGATCTTTATAATCGCTGCATGCTTGCAACAGATGGTTTTGATTTAACCGCGCGCGAGTTTGAAATTTTTGTCCTTCTAGCAAAAGGACACAACCGTTTCGACATAGGATCACAGTTGGTTTTGTCCAAAGAAACGATCAAAACTCATGTGCGTAACATTTATCGCAAAATGGGAATTCATTCCCACCGCGAACTAATTCATTCCGTAGAACGCCAAGGAAGCAAAGAAACCAATCCTCAGGAAGCAACTTCAGTACAAGTTTAAGTGCTTACTCTGCAAATACCCTCTACCTACGGCGGGGGTAGTTCTCAAAATTTTATATTTACCTACCTTTTCGGTTTGAAATTGAACCTCTTCACCCATAGTCTGATTAAGGGATTAGCAGTAGATTGAAAGTTATCTAACTGCTTTTAAAACAACCTTAAGGAGGAAAAGATGGGCAAGGACAAGAATTCAGGGCTTTCAAGGCGACAGTTTCTTGTAGGTGCGGGCTTAGCCGGGGCAACGGTGAGTGCAGCAGGACTTGCAGCGTGTGCGCCGAAAGACTCTGGTGGATCAGGCGGAAGTGGACAATCAGGAAAAGGGCTTGTGTCCTCAAGTGATTTGATTGGCAACGTAAACGGCGCCAACTCTCTCGTTGACTGGGAATTCCTAAAATATCCTGGTGATATTCCAGCTGGCGAAATAACAGGAAACGAAGATATTGATGTTTTGGTTGTTGGTTGTGGGTTTGCAGGAATTTGCGCTTCTACTGCGGCAGCTGAAGAAGGCGCCAGCGTGCTTGCTATAGATAAAGGGCAAAGCTTCTCTGCGCGCGGTGGTCATATCACTGCATACGGATCAAAGATTGTACAGCAGTTCGTTAAGGATGGCTGGATTCCTGAGGCAGACTATTCTCAGTCAGTTCGCCGCCTTCTTCTTTGGGCAACTGGACGCGTTAAAGAGCCTTTGCTTTGGGAAATTGCGAAAAAATCAGGAGCCTGCATGGACTGGATGGTAGATTTAGTTGCCGATTCTGGCTTGCATGCCACCATGTGGTGTGATTACTACAAAGGCCCAGATTACTTTGAAGAACCCGTTACTCACTTCTTCTACAATGACACCACTGACTTTATTTATCTTGATGGTGCGTCTCATGGACTAGGTATGGACGTATTAGTACCAGCAATTATTGAAAAAGCTGAAAAAATGGGTGTTGAATTCCGCTATGACACACCTTGTGTGCGCTTGCTCCGCGATGGAGATGGTCCCGTTACCGGCGCGATTGTTGGCGAAAAAGGCAACTATACCCAGATTAATGCTAAGGCAGTTATCCATGCCGCCGGCGATTATTTAGACGATGACGAAATGCGCAGTCGCTATCAGCCATTTTCTTGGCATGCAGACAGCCGCCTTTATCTCCCTGGTCTTATATCCACGGGCGACCTGCATAAACAAGCTCTTTGGATTGGTGCAGCCATGCAGCCAGCAGAACCGCATGCAGCAGTAATCCACCTTGAGTCAGGAGCACAAAGCTACAACTTCTTGCATGTAAATGCAGAGGGAAATCGATTCATGAACGAAGACGTTAACACGCAATCTAAATCATGCGTGAAGGCCTTCCAGCCTGATGGAGGAAAAGCATTTACCATTTACGATGGCAATTCGTTGCAGTCCTTCGCTAAAGCGTGTGATGAAGGTTTTGCCGGTGGAATTTCTTCGGGGCAACAGTATCGTCGCTATGGCACACCTTTCGATTTTGATCTCGAGATCAAACTTCGTGAAGCCAAGATGGAACAGGGTTTGCTTTTCCAGGCAGATTCTCTTGATGAGCTGGCAAAACTTGCAGGCATTCCTGCTGAGAACCTTAAAGCAACCGTAGATCGCTACAATGAACTTGTCAAAAAAGGAAATGATGACGATTACGGGAAACGTTCAGAAATCCTTTGGTCAATTGATACGCCACCTTTCTTCTGTGGTCAGCTTATTTCGACCTTGCTAGCTGCTAGCGGTGGGCTTCGTCAAGATGCTGCTGCTCATGCTCTTGATGAAAACGACAACGTTATTGAAGGGCTCTATATTGCAGGAGCTGCTGGTGGAGAGTACTTTGCAAATGACTACCCCACCATTAACCCCGGGATCGGACATTGCAAATGCATGACCTTCGGGCGCATTGCAGGCATAAATGCAGCAGGAGGCGACCATAATGCTAAGATTCCTGATCTGGAAATTCTTACAAAAATGATGCCTGAAGCATGGCGAATTAATACCGTAACCCCAAGCTTTCCAACAGCCCGAAAGTAACTCCTCCCCTTTTTCGAATACTTCAGTGCTGATAAGGGGCTGTAACATAAGCCCCTGAAAGACAGAACCAGAATCGCATGAAGATTCTGGTTCTGTTTATTTTTCAATGAGAAAACTTAAGCCATTTGTTGACAAAGTTTTCTCATGT
>Ga0209755_10004649_pt1 | contig 16108 bp, 8 predicted proteins | sample TergutCo191P1_FD_187301 | JGI IMG/M metagenome (GOLD analysis project Ga0209755, IMG submission 187301) | Cornitermes sp. P1 segment gut microbial communities from Petit-Saut dam, French Guiana - Co191P1 (SPAdes) (version 2) | ecosystem: Host-associated > Arthropoda: Insects > Digestive system >... | reverse complement strand
GTAATGTTAGACCGTCTGTTAGAGTATTTATATCCAGTTTAGCTATATTTTTCATATCAAAGAAACCTTCTGATAACATTTTCGCTAAACCATGACGTTCTTCTGGATTAAAACCAGAGGCTGCGGTGCTCTGCACTTCATATTCAGGTATTACTGTTGTTTTTAATTCAACCGCTAATTTTGGATCGGTATCTGAAATCTTTGCATGAACTGATACATTATGTCCTACCGCAAATTCAACTCTTTTCCTGTATATCATCTCTAATGATTGCAATTCACTATCATTTTCATCTGTTCTTGGAATTGGACGGCGATGAAAAACAGGCTGTCCATCTTTACTTGAAACACTCATTTCTGGCTGAAAAACCCACGCTTGATCCTGATTTTGAGGTGGTTTATTAGCCGTATTTACCATAAAAATTGTTACTAGCCTAGTTCCATTTTCTTGAATACTGCTAATATTTCCTTCTATCATTACTGATGCACAATCTTCATCAGGAGAGAACTTAATTTTACCTTCAACTAATTTTATTTCCTTTTTACCGCCTTGAGGTATTCGTTTCCAACAACGGAATGGTTTGCTTCTTTTTTCATCAATTTTTTTACTTTCTGTTCTATCATAGTGTCCCCAAGAAACAGAAAGAATAATAGTATCTGCATTTGCGTCAACATAGAAAGTAAATCCCATTGCAGAAGGAACAAGAGAGCGATTACTTGACGCATCAATTTCTTTTTCTTCATCATCTTCAAAATCTGTGGCTGATGTTTTGTCAAGAGAATTATGTTTATCATTAGCGTAAACTATTAAATTTTCTTTTGCTTCTTCTATTTCTTCTTTAGGAATCTGTATTACTTTTTGATTTTCATCTTTTTCTATGGGAGCTAATTTACCAACAAGATATCTATCTCTTACACTCATTCCTATTATTTCTTCATTGGGACCATCGGCAGGTCCAAGAAGGTCATCTATCACAGCCAATTGCAGCACATTCCTTATATGAGCTTGCTCATCTGCTTTCTCTCCAGAAAACATAGGAAAGTTTTTATGAGAAATACCATAGCCTTCTTCAAGCATTTTTTCGTATGTATTAAATATCATACGTGTAATAGGATTTTCTAAATCTTGAGTTATACCAAATTGCGATATATCTAAAGATTTTTTAATTTCGATGTTACCGTCAAAATAAAAAATAGTTTCGTTTAGTTTTTCTCGTTTACGAAATACTCGTGCAAAGAACATTATTTGACTATTCTCTACAGATACAAAAATATCTCCTTCAAATACTTTGTCTAGATGTTGATATTTATTCGGTATTGAGATTTGGAATTTATTAGCTTGAACATCTTTAGATAATATAACAAGCCATGCATTAGGGTTAGGATTAACTATATCAGACATTTGCAAACTCCTTAAAATAAATCATCTCGGTCATTGGCATCAAAGAGAAAAGAGGAATCATGTACAGCATCGGCAGTATAATTATTTTTACCTTTTTTTGACTTTTTTTTCAATGGTTTGCCCTTTTCGTCTACCAATCCTGCGTTAAACTCTTCTTTGTGACGCTCATGATTAAGAACCAAAAGCCGTTGTAATATTTCACGCCTTGCGTCATTTGAGACGGTATAACGAGTACGATCGTTTTCTGGGAGAAATTCCAGTTCGTAAAAGCCATGTTCTAGTTGTAAATCGTTCCAACCATAAGCGGCTAAGACAGTCTCGTCTATTTCTTTTTGTAGATTACGCAGTAACTTTATATTTTCTACAGCCCAGACTGCATTTTTTTCATCGCAATTTGACACAGACATGACAGCTTGAATATCCAAATCTTTAGTGTGGTATAAGTTATACAGTTTTGTAAGTCCTATATTAAGGCGAGTCATAATTGTTTTACGAGATGTTTCTAATCGCTCACCGAGTTCATCAAGCTTCTCCATATTGGAATTTGAAGGATTTTTATTATTTGGTTCAAGTCCAGAAGGAAATGAGAATGTCTGAAAAGCTGTAGTTGGAGTATATCTAAGATCAGTTTTCATTGTGGTAGAATACTTCCATGCCCAAACGCTATGAATATCACTACTTAAAATTGTAAAAAACCATTCACAATCACTTGAGATTACTCCAACTGCATTGGAAAAAATTATATCTTTTGATAAAAAACTAAAGAAAAGATATTTAGTTGCTTGTGTTCCAAATACTAGAACTTTATCTAACATTGCAATTGCTTTAGTTAAAGCTGGACGAGAACGTAAATATTTCCACCACTCATTTATTTTATCGTCCGAGCATGATGTCGATAATCGTTCTGGCTTCACTAATTCTTCTACAATCTCTAAACAATCTGGATAATCTGCAGCAACAGAACCGTAATAGTTAGGCTTTGCATTTTCTCTGTTCAATGGCCAATCTTTGAAATTTATTACCATACGACTGGGAGTCTGATCAGGTCTAGAATTCAAATCTTCATTATTTATATATGGGTAAATAACATTTTTATTTTTTGGATTTTTTAGTATCATTTCATTACCTTTTTCAATTGATAATATAAATCCATCTCCTAATATAATCGAACCTTGAAAACTTTTATCTAAATTCTGATATAAAGAATATGGATTACCTGATGACAACTGTGTATCAAAAAAAGACGATACATAGGAAACTTCAACTCCATCTAGTTTACAAATTCCACACCATTTACCTTTGAATAATGTAGTTATACTAACGATTACATTTGCAGCTCCGGGCCATGGCATGGATTTAACCACCATAACAATAGTTCCGCCTTGTTTCTCAATTACCTCTAGACTACCTTCCCTTGTTTCACCTTGAGCAATAGTATTTGTAGATAAACATCCAAAACTTCGATCTTTATTTATTAAATCGAAATTCCGTCTAAAAAAGAAACCAACTATGTCTATTGCTCCGGCAGGAGTGAAAGCATATTTAAGATATTCAAGATAATTTTTTCCAAAATTTCCTGAGATTTTTTGTCCACCCATAAACGGCGGATTTCCCACAATGGCGTCAAAGCCGCCAGATTCAAACACTTCAGGAAAATTTAGTACCCAATGCAATGGTTTACGAGGCGGTTTATCATAAGGTAAATCAACAGAAAGTGATTTTGCTGCAAACTTTTGCAATTCAGGAATATATCGTCTATGATTTGTTGATTTATCAATATGCGAATCAAAAATTTCACTAGCCCATATTGCAATTTCATCTAATGATTTAACAATAGCGTTTTCATTACTACTATTTGCCAAAGCCGCTCCAGAAATAGAGTCAGCAAGAAGTTCTACATCGGAAAGAAGCTGGCGGGATTCAATATCCATATTTTGCATTTTTTCAATGTCGTGAATATCTCGAATGCGAACTGTACGAATTTGTTTTCTTATCACAATAGCATCATTTACTAATGCCTCAATATTACTTCCAAAAAGCCGAGGTTTATATTCTTCAGGCTTCATTGTTAAACAGATTAATTGCTTTATTTCATGTAAACCCAAAAGACTGTCACCGGAACGCAAGTTATGATCAAGAAAACCAAAAGGACGTTTTTTTGCTAATGTCTCAAGCCAAATAGAAACTTTTGCAAGTTCTACAGCAAGAGGATTAATATCAACGCCGTACAAACATCGTTCAGCAATTAGGTTTTTTGCCGCAAGAAGTCTATCGTCCGAATCCGTTGCAATCGGCTGGTTGTCTCCCAAGTCATCACATGATGCGCCATCTTCATTAATATACTTACCATTTAATTCTTCTTGCTTCCATGCTTCAACAAGTTTTTCACTTAAATAACGGCACACTTGTACTAAAAATGCGCCTGAACCCATTGCAGGATCGCAAATTTTAAGATCGAGAATTTCAGCAGATGATTTTAATTTCCATTCTTTCTGATCAATTCCTTCCGAAGGTCCGACATAAACTGTAGGTTCAAGAGTTGTTTTAACTATTGTTTCGGTAAATGAACGTGGCGTATAATGAGTTCCTGTTTCACGCCGATCCTGTCCCATTGTAACCATAAAAGCATTTTCAGGATATACAATCGGCTCTCCCCACGCATCCTTACGTAATAACCATGCAAAGGGTTTAATACGTTTAACAAGTTTATCGTCTCCGCGGCAACTACTGATAATTTTTCCATGTAATTCATTATCAATAGGTTTCGTTAAATCTCTCTTTATTGCACTTTTACTGCGTGATGTTTTTTGTTCGATTAAATCAATAAGAGTTGTTTCGTTTTCCAAACTCGCAGATTCTAAATCACCAAGTGATATATTCGGATTTTTAGCTTTTTTCGATCCTACTAATCCCAAAGTGATGCCATTTGATCGTATAACAGTATGTTCCAATAAACCTTCATAAACATATCCAATTTGCTCAACATCAAGCGCCTTGTAAGAAAGAAGCAATGCTCCGCCTGACTGCTCTAACAATTGAAGCGAGTTAAGAAGTAGTAAAACTGTTCTGTTATCAATTGGGAGCGGAGAGGCAGAAACCTTTTTCCAACTTGTTCCTTTTTTCCGCCCTTCTAAAAACGGGAAACGATCAGGATCAAATAATGATCCGCCTAACGCAAGTAATCTTAAATTCTCATGATCGATACCGCTGTAAATGGCACGGAAAATTGCCAGTAATCGGGCGTATGCATCATGGCGGCGTTCAAGCACTTCTTCACCATGCTGATCAGCCGCTTCTGCTAACTGACCTCTTAAAGTAGAAACCGCATAACATTCATCATATTGAGTTTCATTTAATAAAAGTAAACCTCGTTCTTCAGCGCAAAGAATGAACACCAATCTCATCATTATTGTCAGACCTGCTTCATATAGTTCCGAAGCTTGTACATCTTGCAATAGTTCTTGGTTTCTTTCTTCATCTGCCTTACCAAGCCCTTGAATTAAAACTTCTACCGCATGACGTACTTGTAAACCAAGAGTATCAGTAACTTCTTCATAGTGTTCAAGAGATGCTTCAAGCATTGATTCGAGCGTTTCTTTTGGCGGTCCAAAACAACGACGAACACTAAGTAATGAGCGAAAAGCTCTTTGCGTATCCGGTTCAGATAACCATAATCTTGAATACCATGAAGCTTTTCCAGAAGTGGAATTCTCAGGCGCATTGATTAACATCCATTGCTCACCGTTGGTAAGCATTCCTAATCGAACATGATATTTTCTACAAAGTAAAATCATTCGTTCATACCATGGTGCAGCCCAATCATCATCGCATTTATTTGAATTAAAATCTGTATTACACGGCAGAACGGTAATAAACATTCTGTTTTCTTTACTTGTTGGAGAATGTATTATATATTCTGGAGAAAACTTTCCGATATTTTCAATCGAAGATACATAAGGCTCTTCTCCATCCAGGTCATTTATTGATACAAGGGATTTTTCATCATATTCAAGTAATTCAGTTAATATCATACGAATCCATTCATTGTGTAATGCAGGAAGTAATGGATCATCTGTATTATTTTCAATTTCATTCCGCCATTCTTCGTATGCAGCTCTTATTCTCTGACGTAATTGAGTTTCTACAACATCAAGCCCCTGCGGAAAAATATCCTTTAATACAGATACGGAGAGGAATGGACCAGAAGTTTCGATAAGCGAAAGCCAGTGTATATGCGGTGAATATTTCTGGCTCATACCTTGCCTCCTGTCAGAGACTGAGGAACAAGAAAGATAATTGCAACAGGGAAAGTCCTGTCTATAGGATCTGCAAAATGTTTTTCGATAATTGCTTTTTCTTTTTCACGCTCTTCAGGAATTTGCTTTAATCGTTCACTGAGAGCATTAAAATCTCGTCGTTTCTGCGCATATTCTTCTGGAGACAAACCTGCAAGATATAACTGATTATCACTTTCATTTAAATGCAGTTCTTTATGTATATCATTTTCCAATTCTGTAAGGATCATTTGAATATTATCAATTTCTTTATCTTTTTGTCTTTGCAGCGTACTAGACAAATTTTGCAATCTTTCACGGGAACGAGCCTTATAAGCAACTTCAATTTGTTTTTTATTATTATCAAAACGAGTTTTTAATATATTGAATAATTTATCGTTTGGTTCAAATTGAAGAGCAGATTTTATTAATGATTCTACTCTACCAATCTGAGTAATTCTGGCAAAACCATTATGCCTTAACTCGCCGCCTGAAAGCGTTAATTCTTCGTGAAGCCTTTTATTGTCACCGCCAGATATAAGAAGCCGTGACCATATTACAACTGCTATTTCATTTAATTCGTTATCAGGAACAGAACATATTGCCACACGATTTAAATGATTTTTTCCTCCTATACTCCAGAGTTCTTCTCTTAGTAAGCGAAGACACATTTGAACAATCCTATGATTTAAATGAACCAATACAACATCATCCCTGCCTTTTGCAATTTCATGATCAAATGTAACAGGACGTATTTTATGAGTATGAGGATGTTCAAGTCCTGTAAGCGCCTTTCCCCACGAACCAGGTAAAGAAGGAGCGGTAAATACTGATCCTGCTGCAAAATCTGACGTATCTATAGGTATAAATATTTGCTTCTCAGCAAGTTCAAGAGCAACATTAACCGCTTGTATAATGCGTTCAGGTGATAAATGAAAATCATTTTTTGCTTCTAATAATTTATTATGCAAATTAATAATTCGCTCTTTTAATTGTTTTTCAGAAGTAATAAGTTTCTTTGCGGTAGCAGTCCTCTCCTCTGCTAAAGAAATACTTAAATTATGCCTGTCACCCAGCATAGCTTTTTCTATTTGTTTTTCTATAACATCGCCGGTACTTCCAATATCTTCTCTTATTGTATCAACTTTTTTTACAGCTCTCCAAAGATAATCATGATCGATATCAATATTACGAGCTTGAGGATCATTTGGATTTATCTTTGATAAGATTCCCTTGCTTGCGGGATGCCATATATGCACTTCTTTCTCTTTTTGCCCATGCCGATCTATACGACCATTTCTTTGTTCAAGGACATTTGGATTCCATGGAATCTCAATATGTATAAGATAATTACAATGATTTTGAAGATCGATTCCTTCGGATGCCGCATCAGTAGCAAGAAGAATACATACAGGTGATATATCAATATCCGCTTGAAAAGCAGCTTTTACGATCTCTCGTTCTTCAGATGTCATTCCGCCATGAAGATATTTTAATTTCTCGCCGCCATATCCATTCGCAACCAATATTTGCTGTAACCATGTATGAGTTGCGCGGTATTCAGTAAAAATAATTACACGTTTCTTATTCCACTCTCCATTAGTTTTTAAGTGTTCATTGAGCCATTTTATAACTGCCTTTGATTTTGAATCAGGTCTATTCTTAGCTTTATCTGCCCAAGATAATAGTTTATTCATCATTTCTTTTTCTTCGTCTGTAAGAGGCGGAGCTAAGTTTGCTGCCGCTTCTATTGCTTCATTCTGAGCTTCTTCTGCAATTTCATCATCAGAAAAATCTTCCTCGGCTTTTAAAATTGCATTACGAAGAATTCTATCATCCATTGCAAATGCTTCTCTTTTCTTTTTCACAGTAGATAAAAATTCTTTGTGCTTTGCAAGTGTTGTTGCAAACGCAAAAGGAGAAGAGAAAAGCCGTTTTTTCATAAGTATATGTATAAACTCACTTCCATATTCAAATTCTGTTCCCTTAACGGTTTTAGATCGGCTTTTTGTATATTTCATTAATAAATCATATATTTGATATTCTTCCTCTGTATATTCAATTTCAAGAACATTCAATATACGTTTTGGAAAAACTGGATTTCCCTCAGTATCTAAAATATCACTTTTTAAACGACGAATCATAACTTGCCTAAGTTTTTTTTCATCTGGCATAATTGTTCGGGTAAAACGTTGATTGTCTAACAACTCTAATAATGAAGTAAATGATTCTGAATAACCATTGTGCGGCGTTGCTGTTAAGAATAACTTATGGCTAAAATGAGGAGTGAGAGTCCGCACCAAACGAGTTCTAAGACTTGCAAGATCAAGTTTTGTTGCAACTGCAGGAGCTACATTATGCGCTTCGTCAACTACAAGAATATCAAATTTCCTGGGATAAGTAACCGAAGGCGGTAAAATATCTTTTAGTAAGCGAAAGCCTTCACCAGTTTTCATCCAATCCATAGAAGCAATAAGCCGAGGAAAAGATGTCCATGGATTTACATGAATACCTCTGCTTCTACGCAAATTCTTTAAGTATTCAGTATCAACAATACGAAATTCCAAGCCAAATTTTTCCCACATCTCGCTTTTCCATTTTAATTGAAGGCTTGACGGACATACTACAAATACTGTTCTTGCCCTATGTCTTAAAATTAATTCTTGAATTACCAACCCTGCTTCAATTGTTTTTCCTAGTCCAACATCATCAGCAATTAATAAATTTACACGGCTCATATCTATAGCGCGAACAAGCGGATCAAGTTGATAATCTTCTATTGATATTCCGCTGCGAAAAGGAGATTGAAGAAAATTTCGATCTGCATTGGTTACCGCTCCCCATCGTACAGCATCTAGAAAAGCTTCAATCTTTTCCATACTATCCCATCCATTCACGGAAGGAAGTCCTGCTTTTTCCAGAACTTGTGCGCCAGGTTCCAATTCCCAGATAACTTGTATTTCTTCACCGGAAAAATCCTCATCAAGAGATAATAAACTAACAAGGTGTTGTTCAGTGTTTAATGATCGAGATAAAGAACCTGTATTAATATCGGTAACTACCCAATTACGACGACGCACCTCAACTAATTGCCCAGTTTCAGGTATATCAAAATGTTTTATATAAAAAGTCTCATTATTTTCCATGAGGCTGGTCCTTTTTCAATTTTTTCTTTCCAACTGTCTCTAAATGATGATAAAGACTATCCCCAATAAGCATACCTATATTAACCGGAACAGCATTTCCAATTAATACTCCAATTTGTCTTTTACATACAGGAGTTCCTTTCTTAAAAAATTTATATCTTCTTGGAAAACTCTGTAATATCGCACCTTCTCTTAACGAGATGGCTCTATCCTGTTCAGGATGTCCGAAGCGACCATTACCAAAACCATAAAATTGCGTAGTGATAGTTGGAGAAGGAGAATCCCATGACATACGTCCATAAACACTTGGGTATGATTTTCCACTTGCTTTTTTATGACACTTTGCAACTAGATTTTTTGACCAATCTCGCCATGTTCCGCCAGGTTTAGAAGCCTTTATTCGTTTTTTATTTGTTTTTGATAACGAAGCGCTTTGATGAAGAGGATCCCTTTTATAAATTGATCCATCTAAAATTACAGGCAGGTCACCAATTGCTTTTCTTACAGTATTTGACGATACTTTATTTTTCTTTTTTGTCTTCTTGGGTGGAAGTAAAGATATCTCCCCTAACCGTGAAGCAAGGAGAACTAATCGATTGCGATGTTGGGGAACTTTATAATCGGCGCAATTAACAACCGAATGAGTTACACTATATCCATTTTCTTTTAATTCTTTTAAAAATTTCTCAAATACATTATAATCCTTTAATCCTGGAACATTTTCCATTGTAACAAGTTCAGGCTGTATTTCTTTCACCAGTCGTGAAAACTCTAATAAAAGCCACCATCTAGCATCGGAACCTGCTGCTTTTTGATTATATTTAGAGAAAGTTTGACAAGGAGCACACCCGGCTAGTAGTTTAATTCCATTTTTTCGATAATGTTTACTTATATCATCAGCGGTTACTTCATTGACAGATTTTAATAAAAATTTTGATGTATTATTTGCTGTATAAGGGTATTCACAGAAAGGGTCAATATCAACACCCAGACGAACATCTACACCGGATTTACTCAGGCCGTATGTTAGCCCGCCTGCACCACAAAACAGATCAACGGCATATATTTTACGAGGCGGCTTTTTACTTTTTTTTTGCACTCTCACTTTGAATGCCCTTTTATATTTCTGACAAGCTCACGCAAAAGCCCGTCATGCCTAAATTAAGGCATACATTGTTGGTATAAATTATACACTAAGTACTTATCCTTTGACAAGTATGTTTTAGAAGCTCATATAAAAAAGATTACTTAACGATTTAATAATTAAATTAAAACGTATCCCTCTACCCCCTTACCCTCTCCACGCACCACCTAACATGCTCCCTCAAATCTTTTTGGCTGTCAAACGATAAACCAAAATCCCTTTCCATTTTATTGACGCAATAAAGGTTAGGTTCTGCGCTCCAGCCAAGATCGTTTAACACAATTTGCGATTTAGACTCGGGATACAGTTCCAGAGCGATCTTTGCTATTTGCTCCCAGCTTGTAAAAGTATTTCCAAGGGCAAGATAAATTTCTCTGTCTTTGTCGTTTTCTAATAATTTAATGTACAGTTGAGCGATTTCACCGGAAGAAATAAATTGTGTGCCGTCGTGTTTTGTAAGCTCTATTGGTTTATTATTTACAACCGCTTCGGCGATATTTCTAAAACGCGCGTCGGCTTGTGTGGAGCCGTCAGGAAACGGCGGATTTGAATATGTGTAGCCGGGACGGATAATGTTGCGTTTCATGCGCAAATTACTTCCGGCGCCGTCATTGCTGCTGTTACCGCTGCTATTATCACCGTAGTATTTTGTAAAACCTAAAACATAGGCTTCACTTGCGGATTTTGTGCTGCCGTAAAGATCTATGGGAAGGTTCATTACTGTCTCGTCCATGTTTTTGCGCATAACACCCATTGCCGCTGTGCTGCTTGTGTAAATAAATTTTTTAACGCCGGCTTTTTCCGCTATTTCCAGCAGATTAACTGTAGCGGCGGTGTCGTTTGTCAGCATGGAGACAGGCTCATTGCCCCAGCCAAGAGCGATATGTATCACAGCGTCGCAACCTTTTATATAATCCGTTAAAAGTTTGTAATCTGTAATCTCGCCTTTAACTAATGCAGCTTTTTTTGCCAACGACGGATATTTTCCCGGGTTACGTGACAACACTACAGCTTCGTGTCCCGCAGCGACTGCCGCAAGAGTAACATACTGCCCGATATTTCCGGTTCCGCCTGTGATAAATACTTTCATTATTTGCTCCTATTTTCCTAAAAGTTTATCCGCTTCTTGCATATTCGCGATAATTCCTACGCCAAAGGGACAGCGTTTTTCGCAATTACCGCAGCTTGTACACTCACTGCCGTTATGCGCAAGACTCTGGTAATGCGATTTAATCGAAGGCGCGATATTCGCTGTGTCAAGTTTTGCTATATCTAAATATTTATTAACAGCCGCAATATCTATCTCTGACGGACATGGCTGACAATGATTACAATACACGCAGCTTCCCTGCATTGTGTTAACAGATGTTAAAACGTCAGTGTAATCAAGCTCAGCTTCGCTCTTTTTAAAATATTTTACAGCTTCATAAATCTCCTGCGGCGTTTTACAGCCAAGCAGTACGCTTGTTACAGCAGGGCGGGAAAGAGCGTAATGAACGCACTGCGCAACAGTCAGCGGTCTTGTAAAAGGCGTATGCTCAGGCGAGATTAATTTGCCCGCTCCAAGCGCCTTCATTACCGTTATGCCAATATTTTTTTGCTCGCAAAGCCTGTAAAGCTGCGCGCGCTTCGGCTCTATCCCGGTAAGATTTTCCGCGTTTATGCCTTTTTCCATGAGGTTTAAAACATTTTCTTCTGTTGGAATAATATCAAACGCTGGATTTAAACTAAACATCATTAATTCAGGAAGCCCTGTGTTAATTACTTTAATCGCCGTAATTGGGTTATGAGAACTAAAACCAATGTATCCAATATCACCCTTTTCTTTTAATTTTCGCGCGTAATCGGCAACATCGGTTTCAAAAACTTTATTATAATCTTCGTCGGAATCAATAAAAAACAACATTCCAAAATCTATATATCCGCCGCACAGGCGCAAAAGTTCTTCAAAATATTTTTGAACCGTAGGCATATCACGGCTTATGTCGTATTGCTGTCCGATGTTTGTAGAACAAATGTGCCCCTGAATCAAAACATCTTTGCGGCGAGCGCCAAGCGCTTTTAGTATATTTTCCCGTACTTCGCTTCCGGGCATAAAAATATCAAAAATATTAATGCCACATTCAAGCGCAGCATCAATTGTAGTTTTTACCTGATCATAAGGTTTGCCGTCCAAGTGCTCACATCCAAGCCCAATAACGCTCGCCTGTTTCCCTGTCTTCCCAATTTCGCGAAATATCAATGTTGACTCCTTTAATGTAATTATTATATGATGAATCAATTAACAAGTGAAGAACTATTTTCCGGCACTACTTATCAATATAACATTAATCGCGTTTCTAATTGCAAATTTGTGCGGCTGCGTAAAACAAAAACAACATGGGCTTACAATAAAACAAGGCGTTCTCTCAGTCGGCGTTGAAGTCGGCTACCCTCCAATGGAATATTACGACACCGACAGCACGACTCTTCTTGGTTTCGATGTCGACCTTACAAACGCTCTTGCTAAAAAACTTGGATTAAAAATCCATTACATCGACACGGCATGGGAAGGTATTTTAGCGGGATTGGACGCAAACAGATACGACATCGCGGTTAACATTACAATTTTACCGGAACGCCAAAAGCGTTTTAATTTTACAAAACCATATATCGACAGCTCAATGACAATCGTTACGCGAAAGAACTCAGAGAGCGTTATTAATAAACCTGAAGATATAGCTGGTTTCCGCACCGCCTTTCAGGGCGATACCACAGCGCAGTATTTTACAGAAAGATTATCAAAGCATGGGATTGTTTTTACGCCGTATTCTTACGAAAAAATAATTTATTGTTTTAACGATCTTTTATTGGGGCGTGTAGATTTAGTCGTTGTAGATAACATTGTAGCATCAAATTACATTGGCAAAGACAACAGTCCTTATAAAATTGTATGGCAGGGTAAGTCAGACGAATATATCGGCTTCTGTTTAAAAAAAGGAAATGACGATTTAACTGCCGCTCTTAATAGCGCATTAGACGAACTATTCGCCGAGGGCATCATTCAGGAAATTTCGCAAAAAATATTTAAAAGGGATTTGATTACTCACGTTTTTTCTGATACAATTAATAATCATTATGAGTGATGTTAATAAACTTTATAATCTTATAAAAAATGCGAAACATTTTATCGCTCTCACTGGCGCTGGCGTAAGCACGCTTTCGGGCATTCGTGATTTTCGCGGTAAGAACGGGCTTTACAAGGAAATGGACGCGGAAAAAATATTCGATATAAGTTATTTTGAGAAAGATCCTTCTCTTTACTATAGTCAGGCAGGTTCTTTCATTTATAACTTGGACGAAAAAGAAGCGTCGATTGTTCACCTTGTGTTAGGTGAACTTGAAAAGCGCGGTTACCTAAAAGCGCTCATTACGCAAAACATCGATCTTCTGCACCAAAAGGGTGGAAGCACAAACGTGATAGAAATTCACGGCTCTCCTGTTATGCACTACTGTCTCCGCTGTTCAGGTGTCAGGGTTGGTTATGAAGAAGCCGCCGCTGTTGTCCGCAAAGGGGAAATGCCAAAGTGTCCAAAGTGCGGCAGGGTGCTAAAACCTGCAATCACTTTTTTCGGCGAATCGCTTCCTGCGGACGCACTAAGACAAGCGGTTACAGAATCGCAGGATGCCGATTTAATGCTCGTGCTTGGAACAAGCCTGACAGTTTTCCCTGCCGCCGGAATGCCTGAGTATACCTTGCGTAATGGCGGAGAAATTGCTATCGTTAATAATATGCCCACTCCGCTCGATTCAAGAGCTGTACTTCATTTTGACGATCTGGGCTCAGTCTTTGAAGAGTTACAAAAGCTGTTATCTGAAAATTCATAAAAGGAGATACTTATGAAAAAAACATTTACAATTGTTTGTTTTATTACTTTTGCATTGGCATTAGTTCCATCTGCTTTAGCGCAGTCAACGAATGCGGCAGGTTTTAGAGGGCAAAGTATAAATGGATCCACAGGACTTTTTTCTATTCCATCAGGACGAGTTGGATGGGACAGAACAAAAAACTTTGGTATTGATTTTGGTTACCGTGCTATTATTAACAATGATATGGGAGTCGCTCATATACCGGCTCTTACCATGACTTTATTTAAAACAGTAGAAATATCCGGTGCATTCGATATTCAGCCGAGTTTTGATTATCAGGGTAATAAAGAAACAAATAATGATTTACTGCTTGGAATAAAAATAAAACTGCCTACTACTCCCACTACTCCTATTTCCATAGGTTTTAATTTTCATCCTATAAATATCGAAAGCGAACATCACAATTACTTCGCGTATCAGCCTTATGTCGCAATAACATACAGGGGTACTTTTTTTGCCATGCCTGCCGAAACAACTGTTGTGTTCGGAAAGACATTTTATTCAGGCGGTCCTGACAATAACAGCAACATAGATTTTGGAATGGGCTTTGACATCATTTTATTCCCGGATGTTTTTAAAAACACGGTTCATTGGATTATCGACTTTGCCAATTTTGGTTACAGCGATCACGCCTGGCCGAATAACTGGGGCGGCTCTCAAACCTCTGCCGTATGGCGAGGAATATTGAACACAGGTTTTAGAATTGACTTATCATCGATTCCGGCGCTGAATAAATACAAATTTTTGATAGATTTTATTTTTAACGATCTCTTTGATGCCGGACAAAGGTCATTCACTGTCGGCGCGGTGTTTGGCTTAGAGATTTAATTAAGCGCTTACGCTTTCAAGCTAGATAATGCGCGTTTCACCCTTTGCTCGGAACAATCCGCGCCAAGAATTCGCAGCGAGCCAAAAAGCGGTGGGCTTACACGGCTGCCTGTAATTGCGACACGAAGAGGCATCATTAGGTCGCCGAGTTTTGCTTCGCGCTTTTCTGCCTGCGCTTTGATAAACTCTTCCGCTTCTTCATCACTTGCCGCTTCTGCCATTGGGCGCACAAGTTCAAGCCCTATTTGTAAAAGCTCAATCGCTTTTGCAAGGTCGCACTTTTTAGGAATGAACTCTTCTGCTGCCGGAACCTCGGGCTCCTTAAACAAGTAGGCAATTTTCTCCGGCGCTTCGTTTAGAAAAATCAACCGCTCTTTTACCAATGACATCGAAGCGAGAAAAAGTTTATGCTGTTCTTCAGTCGGATCATCGCCAAATAACTTTGCGTCTTTCGCGTAAGGCAGACAAAGTTTCGCAAGCTCATCATCGCTCATCATTCTGATGTACTGGCCATTGTACCATTCCAGTTTTTTATAATCAAAAACAGCTGGCGCCTTGTTCAGTTTCTCTAAACTGAAACGCTCTGCAAGTTCTTCCAGTGTGTAGATTTCTTTGCCTTCTTCGTACGAGGCGCCGAGGAGCGCAACGTAATTTATCAAAGCGGCGGGGAGATAGCCTGCCTTGCGGAACTCATCAATACTTGTCGCGCCGTGGCGTTTAGAAAGTTTCTTGCCGTCCTGCCCCATCACCATTGGAAGGTGGCAGAACTCAGGCGGTGTCCAGCCAAAGGCTCGGTACATGATCACATGGAGCGGAGTTGAGGCAAGCCATTCTTGGGCGCGAAGTACGTGAGTTATTTCCATTAAATGATCGTCAACCACATTCGCAAGGTGGTAGGTGGGGAAGCCATCGGATTTTAACAACACAGGATCGGGGTTTACATCGTCGTTCTTCCATTCAATGTCACCGAGCAGATGATCATTAAAAACCGTGGTCTCGCCAAGCGGGATTTTTAACCTGACAGTGCAGGGCTCGCCAGATGCGGCTCTTTTCGCTGCCTCCTGCGGATCGATACTGCGGCAGAGGCGGTCGTAACCTGTTTCCGATGAGTGGGCGGCTTCGCGCTGTTTGCGCACTTCTTCGATTCTTTCGGCGGAGCAGAAGCAATAATACGCCTGCCCCTTATCAAGAAGTTCCTGCGCGTATTTTTTATAATGGGCGGTGCGCTCGGATTGAACATAGGGAGCAAAGGATCCGCCGCAGTCGGGTCCTTCATCCCATTTAAAACTAAGCCAGTTGAATGTGTCGTAAAGGTTTTGCACATAACTTTCGTCAAAGCGGGTTCTGTCGGTATCTTCCAGACGCAGGATAAACTTCCCCTCGTTGGCTTGCGGGGATTTGGCAAAGA
>Ga0209755_10004648_pt1 | contig 16109 bp, 11 predicted proteins | sample TergutCo191P1_FD_187301 | JGI IMG/M metagenome (GOLD analysis project Ga0209755, IMG submission 187301) | Cornitermes sp. P1 segment gut microbial communities from Petit-Saut dam, French Guiana - Co191P1 (SPAdes) (version 2) | ecosystem: Host-associated > Arthropoda: Insects > Digestive system... | reverse complement strand
GTGACTGTGGTGTATATAGTGAGGAAACGGAGTATACAAAGCTGATGTAATAAGAAAGAAACTAAGTGTTGTCATTTGGCTTACAAATCTCTTCATCAAAGAATATACCTGCGTGTAAAACAGAGCAACTCTTGACTTCTAATACCCTGTAACATAAACAAACATTTCTGTGGGAAACACCAACATATTCATTGTGAACCTGGTGATACTTAACTACGGTACAGTACAAATTCTGACTCTATATGCTATAAACTGTATCCCCAGCTCTGGCTAGAGTACACAATTCCACCGTCCTTTGGTTGTCAGTCCTCAATAATGAGAAAGCAAAGCCTGGTTTATTACCCTGATTTGAACACCATAAGCAACGTCATTAATGCTGCACATTGCTTGACCTAACACCCTTACAATTATACATATCAACGATAACAATTTACATGACAGTGCATATTGTTAATGCATGTAAAGCCAACTGTAATCTCTTATCAATGTAATGTTCGAACATACAAAGAAGTTACATTACAATTACCGGAATCATAATTTGGTCTACTACACACAGTTAATTAATCATAGTTCCAAAATCACACGCACACATACACACACATAAACAGCAAACTTAAATTACATGGCAACACAAAATTGAATTCTTCACAGCTGTGTCACAGTTCTGCTTGTTACTGTCATGAGGACACAGAAAGAACTAACATGGCTGATGCAGCTTTGGAGTCCTTCCCACCTAATGTAGTAAGTCTCTCGAGCTCTGTCCAGTTGGCCACCAGCCAAGTTATCACTGCCAATATTCCTGTGACCCCAATGGATAGATGCTAAAAGGTAAGGGTAAGGTTTTGTCCCATTCCATGCCATGAAGCCACAGAGGTGAACAGAGGTATACCGCCATTCAATCTTAACTTCATATGCCGGCCACTTTACTCCAGGGAAATGACACCAGCACCCACTGAACAGGATGCTTGCTGTGCCCCAGAGCTGGTCTGGACATTTTGAAGAAGAGAAAAACTCTTTCCTCTGCTGGGATCTGAACCTTGGCCTGTCTAGCCCGTAGCCCAGTTGCTACGCACAGTACGCACGAGCTACCCTGGGGCCAGATAACTGCATGGATATATAAGGAAGACCTGAGGGTGGGGGGGACCAGCAGACAACACAACAGTTGCAGGAAGATGTGCAGCAGAGGCAATAAATAATCTATGGGAAATCTTTCTGTGGCCTCTGTGCAATTAATAAATACACAAACAAAAAAAATATTTACAACTTCATAAGTTCAACACATTAGTAGCAGAGTTCTCAAATAACACAACATTCATTTCAATGTGGCATCAACTTATGTCAACAGTCCATCAGTACCACACTCAAATAACATGACAAATGTAATATTGAGCACCAACTGTAAATTTCTGCTTCTCATAAGATCTATATATTAATAAAAAATCTCACCAAATGAACACATCATTGACTGCCCATACCTGAGGCATGCTTGATACTCACTTCATCTGCTCAGATAAGAAATACTTTGCTTGGACATAAATCATGCTACCACAGCTAATGCGCATCTGTTCACTTTAATTCACAATTACAGCACGTGAGTTCTGCGTCCGTCCAATTTGTTGCGCCAACCTCTGTTTTTATTAAACAAAAGAGAATGTGCATAAATCAGAATGCTTCCTTCACTCCCCTTCCCATGACGACGAGGACAACTCCTCAGTAAGTTTAAAGTTTTCTGATCATGACTGATTAAGAGCTTGGAGACTTTGTGTTCATAATTCCAACTTTTTAAAATCAGTATGTTGGTGTCTGATCACAATCTTACGGCACCTGCATGTGCAGACCTTGATGTACAAGAAGTGTGGCGATCATAGCACAATCAGGCGTGGGGACCATAGCACAATCAGGCGTGGCAATCATGGCACAATCAGGTGTGGGGATCACAGCACAATCAGGCATGGGGATCATACCACAAACAGGCGTGGCGATCGTAGCACAATCAGTAGTGGGGATCATGGCACAATCAGGTTTGGGGATCAAAGCGCAATCAGGCATGGGGATCATAGCACAATCAGGTGTGGGGATCACAGCACAATCAGGCATGGGGATCATGGCACAATCAGATGTGGGGATAATAACACAATTGGATGTGGGCATCATAGCACAATCAGGTGGAGGCAGAAAATATGATGGAAATGGTAATACCTATCTTCCTGCTATTGTTTTATGTCTTTAACAAAGTACATCATTTTTATTCCATTTTATGCCACTTTGGACTTGCACTTCCAAATCTATGCACTACTTCACATCCCTGACTATGGCTAACACTGTGGTTCCCTGACCTTGACTGTTCCAAGTTACAGTGCAATTATGCAAAAAAGAACTTTTCTTTGTTTAGTGGCGAAAAAAAAAAAGGGTGATCTGTGCTCTGCAACTACCTGCAACCAACTGACAACCCTCTTGTGCCTCCAGTGGGCAAAGCCAAAGCAGAGCAATCCCAATCAGTATTCTGCACAGCCCTACAAGCTTGCGGTTAGACTCTATTCTGAAAGTCACCTCCAGATCTCAAAGTTACTGTTTGCGAGTAGCTTAAACTGGGAACTCAGCAATGTAAGCTTCCATTCAAGTGACAAAGAAATTGAGATTTCCAAAACACATTGGTTTTAAAATGGGAGCAACAGACAAAATGCACACGAACAGTATTAATACATGGCAAATTCTGATAAAATTATGGCTTGGGATGTGACAGTATGTACAGTGGTAGACACAAACCAACATTTTGGAGAAAACTGCTGCCCCCAGTTCTGCAAAGGTCTTTCCTACATGTCAGTACCTATCCATGAAATACACCATTACATCCAACAAAACCACAATAATAACTTCTGTGCCATGAGCAACAATTCACATTAACATGTTTCACTAGCACCTCTGCCAAGTATCCATAACCAGCCGCCAGACACTAAGGAATGGAAAGGACTGAAACTGATCTGGCAACACAGTGTGATCAACCACAGACACATCAAACAAATAAATTATAAACAGCCAACACAGTAATAGGGGCTGCAGAACCAACAACCATCTGCTTCTTCTCCAATACATTTCAACCCTTTATGAGTTCATCTTCATGGAGGCTTATTTAGAAAAAAACATACATCAAATACCAAAGTTTACATCAGTGAAAGTAAAAGAGTTACATACTATATACCTGTGTACACATTTGTATCAAAGCATGGAGACGAAAATTGCTATCAGCATGGAATCGAAAAAGCAGAACGCTGTCCTCACGTAGAGCAAAAAACGAGGCAGACACATACCTCACCATTAAAGAGCCCCATTTATTTGGTGACTCGACACCACAACCCACACAGCTTCAATTCTGTACTGGTTGCAATACAATAATGACTACGGTACATTAACAGCAATGCAGTGATACTTGGAAAACAGAACATAATAGCAATATACAACTGTACACATTACGTACCTGTATAATGCATGTGACTACATAATGTTCACAAGGATACCAAACAGAACTCATATTTTGTAATTTTTAACTGATTGTTATTCTTTATATCCACCGAGGCTTGCAACGTACAGAACAGAATGCATACATCAATCTGCAATACAAAATGTTCAAGAAAGAACAAACATGAGGACAACATAACCAGCACATCTCATATGAATGAACATGCTTTTACACCAATGTACATTTACGGTATGTGTAACTATTGTAATCTGACAATTGTAAACTTCAATATATGACCTCTGTTTTCTAAACAAGTCCCACTGATGATGACCTTATAAAATGTCAATGTATGTCAAAAAGGAAATAAATGGTTCTTAATTCAGCAACTCATGTGCACATGTCGCTGACTCTTTGTGTTTATCATAAGACTTAACATTTACTCTTCTTTCTTTTGGGTACCTGAAGAAAAACTCACTGCACAACTGCTCCAGCCCTCTGAATCATATTTATTATAACTTTTATTTCTTCAGTTTCTCTCCCACATTTTAATGAGAAAAAGCAAAATTTAAATCTTTAGTTCCTAATGGTATAGCCAAGCCTGCAAAACTGAGTGCGCAAAATCCAAACCACGACACGTACGTCACTGTATGCGCAAACTGAAGAACCCATCACAACGTATTTCTTACCTGCCTGATACACAGTACCTGTACAGGCATTTATTCATTCACTTATAAACCCAATGCATGACTTCGCCAAGCTTTCACAACCCTTCCACATATTTTGTTTGTTGCTGGGTTAGATGCAAGACTCCATCATGCAGGGTGGGGAATCTCAGCAACCCTCTACAAAACTGGCTGGGAAGAGTCCGGTGCGGCCCGTACGTTGCTGCGTGCCCTTGTACCAGCCATCGTCACGCTTCTTGTGCACATAAATTATATCTCCAACCCACAGCTCTAGTTCAACTTCACTGTTGGGAGGATAAGGCACAATGCAACGGAATCTGTTGAAAAACAGGTGCATCAGTTGCCAGAACAAACATATATATTTAGAGATACAGCAGTACTAAAGAACAAGGTGTCTGTGAGACTGGAGATTCTCAGTGATGCTGCTGAGGATTCAAGTCTTCTTGGGCGTGACACTATGTCACTGGGTGAGTGGTGCCCTGGAAGGTCATGTGCACCTTCATATTCAGTGTCAAACAGTGCAAGAAGAATTCGTCTTACAATGCAGCACAGTGTGTGACATTCCACAGGTATGTGGCCGCACTGCAGTGTTGTACAACACACAGTTACAATAAATACAGTGTCAAAGCAGGCAAAAACTGTAGATTTTTTAATCCTGGCAGCAAAAGAGACAGCCTTCAGGTGCTACCCAGATATAAGTCCAGCAGGTACCAGACAATGTCTGGGAGTAAAGAGGTTGATGAATGACTCCACACTTCGGTCTAGTATCGAAGTGAAGAACGTGTAAAGCTACAGTTTCAGTTTTCTGTACATCTTCATGGCATGGTGCTTAATTAACCTCTCTGGTGCTACACGCTACTATAACAGGCTTCTTTACTGGTGAATTTTAGCTTCCCAATCAGCCAATTTTAAAGTTTGTTCAGTATTAGGAAATGAAAGGACCACAAAATTCCACATCAAATTGAAGGTGCTCATAAAACTACACACAGAGGTATCAAAAAGGGATAACAGTAAATGCCTCCTTACTAATCAAATTCTGTGTCATATACTGGAGCAGCAGCAGCGTCACCAGTGAAGTACACTTTGTTAATCCTGGCCATGATTTTCCCTTAAATGGAGCTCATCTCTAGCCTCAATACAGCAGTCAGCCATTCTTTGAGACTTCCTTGCTTATCCCCATGTGGATAAACATTATCTGTTACAGTAGGTAAAAGAGTACCCACTGGTGCACAATCAAGAATTGACCTAATCACCACGTGAGGCATCAACCAGTTGAGGGAGTGAAAAGGAACGGTTGTAAGTGCGATGCTCAACACAGAATGTCAGACTAAGATGACGGTATTTAATGGACTTTCTTTATGAAAATTTCATTTACATTCTGGTCTTCTACTGGTACTACCATGCATTTAATTCTAGCAGCAAAGGATTAAGTCATTTTCTGAGATGGTACTCATGTTCCACAAAGACGCTCCTTTTTTTACAACCAACTGAGGGCAGAAAGTGACAACAAGTAGCTAAAAAATTGTATAAATTGTCACCCATCACATTTAGTGTCACCAACTGGTACAAATAAAAAATAGTGTGACAGAAAATAATCACAGGTAAGTTGTGCAATACCTCCGTAAACTGATGTTCATGACAGCTGGTACAGTAAGGTAGCGATAAAATTGTAGTCCCACAGAAACAATAAAAGTGTAGAAAATTCTAGCAATGGAGGACGTACCTTAAACAAAACACAGCAGTTACATGGCAAAGTACAAAGACAAATCTTCAAGCCACAGCATCCAATTCAACACATGTATCATCCACTTACCTTTCCCTTACAGGTGGAACAAGAGGCTTATTTGTCTTCCTTCCTGCTGTACCATCTGCACCACTACTAGCATCCAATGAGTTTGACTTGCGATGATTCCCACTGCTACCACACGCAGTGCTTTCATTCGACCTATTACAAACAAAACGTAATCCTGTTAAAAACAGAATTAAAATCTCAAATCTTGAATTAAGTTAAAAACAAAAGAACACAGTGAATTAGAGTCTTCTGCAAGGTGACACTGTGCTGCAAGTTGACTGCATCCTGCCTTCATTGACATGAGCTGACTACGCTCAACAACGGAGCCACAAACCTTCGCAACAGTGAAACTACTTGCCCACTAACACAGTGCCACATCAAAGATGAACTGAATCCTTACCGCTGGTACTATAAGAACCTCAAACCTTGAAAAGTTACACAAGTGTGAGATTTAAGGTTCTTACAGTGCCAGAGCTGAGGATTCGTGTTTTCTGAGATGTCACATCCCAGCAAATATGGTTTTAAAATCACCGTGATCAGGATCATACATTTAATGACACTTGGTGGGTCAGACTACTCGCTGTCAGAAGGTTGAATGATAGCAAACAACAAACTTAAAAGGATGTGGTTAAGTACAAAGTGGTTTTATCCTAACTTGAGATACTGCCCTGGATTTTCCTAGCAAAATGTCCGTCAGGACACCTGGACTCAAAGTTATGATCTGCAACCCACACCACCCAGACACAAGGCAGGACTGCTAACCACTCAACCACAATATCCAGTACTAAAGAAACTGCAAGATTTGTCATTCTCATAGCAGTAGTGCTGAAGATTTCAGACTGCTGGAATGTGACACTGTCAATGGGTGAGTGGATCCTGATGTCTGATGGATCTACTGCTTTGTCTTCTGCATTGCTTCACAATCCTTCAAAATGCCAGAAACTACCTTACCAATAACAGTGTCTCATCACAGAAGACTTCAGCGTTCAATTAAGACGTTGCCTTGACACTATGATTGTAGTAAGAATCGGACTATGTCTGGTTAAGTTCCAAGAAGCTACTGCTCTTCATATCTTTAAATTCATCAGGCAAATGTCTGCTCCAACAGCAACTCTTCTGCACTTCCCCTTTCAAACCATCCACTTACTGCTCAAACTGAGACATTCCTTCATCTGCATTCTGCACCAGAAAAACATATAACATTTGTGGCTATTTTCATGCCTTTGAAAATTAATATTATGATCTTCTGGCTTGGATATGGTACAGTATCACAGGTGTCACTGCCTGGCATCATAACCTTAATTATGCACATTGTGATCTTCCTATCCTTCAGGCATGCAAAAAATAGGATCCTCAGTTATATGGCCCACATTGCTGGTTGCTCCCGGTCAGCCACATTACAGCACACAACTTGGCCTCTGCAGTCAGCCGTATGCCCTCCTGAGTGCTCCTGTTACTCGACGATTCAGTGGGTACTGGGAAAATGGGACGGCCACAAAGCTGTCTGGACATATTCAACAGGAGTTACACCTCCTGTCCCTGCCAGGAATTGAACCACAAATCCTCAGGTGTCCAGTGCATAGCCTAGCCACTAGACTGACTGAGCTATGCTGGGATCTACTGCACTGCATAATCAGCACATTACTGGAAAAGATTTGTCACACTATAAAAGAAAATTATTTCTGGAAGTGATGGTGTGCATAAATAATTACAGAAAGGAATTACAGGGTCAGGGATTACATGCACACACATAATTATTTTTGTGCACAGGAAATACTGAATTAACCATGTACTAGATGTAAGATCTAAAAAAGGAAATTAATTAGTATTCTAAGCTAGCAGTAACACCACAATAAAATACAGAGTGGGACGTGAAACAATCCACATTTACCAACATATTCAGAATGCCCGAAGAACTTCAGGAAAATGCAACATAGTCTCAAGAAGGCAGTGCAGCAAACTGCAGCGTGTGAGGAAACAATGAAAGAAAGAAGCAACCAACCTTGCAAAGTGGGCCAGACTAGCCACGACTACATTGGGTCGTTGCTCTTTATGCTTAATTCTCTGTGAGCCGGAGGAAGCAGAGGGGCCAAAGAGGCGGTGATGTGCAGTACTACCCTCTACTGGCAGAACCTGTAGAAGCTGACTGGGACACGAGCCAGACCTGCGAGTGGCACATGGATGCACAAACAAACAAACAAACTAACTAACAAACACAAAGCGCAAGGTTAGGTTTGGTTAGGAAAGCATTAAGGGAACCATTCACCCTCACACATGAAATTCAGTACACTGTAATTTCTTCTCAAAAGAAATGATTTGGGAAACGGGTAATATTAACCACACTCAATGTACAAGCTATTTACAGAGCCCCAAAATATGAAATATTGTTGTTAAGTCTGTCAGAATACAGCACGTTATTCTTCTAGCAACAGACACATGCCAGGTGGCAATGATGGCTGAAAACAATCTGTCATAATGGAGATGCCAACAAACTTCCATCCCTCTGTTGGAATTGCAGCCTCAATCTTAGATAATACAAAGTTAGCTCTTGGAGGTAACAACACTAATTCCAATAAAGCTACCTTTGAAGAAGTGTTCAGTCAAGTTGGTGACACGCTAACTAAAGGAGTTTATTAATACACAAAGCAGTGCAACTCATGAAACATTCAGGACATGCACAGTCACTGGATACCTGAGGGCTGTAATGTGTAACAGTGCAATAATGAACACATTATGCACCAATATCTACAAAATGAAACTCTCATATTTTGCCACTGGAATTACAACAGCCTTATAACAGAACAGACAAACCCAGTTACAGTGACATCGGTTTATGTGACAACTCACACAGAACATCAGATATTGTGGTACAAATCAATTCCCCACTGCTAACCACAACATTACACCCCTCAGTTAGAACAACACTTGTTTATAGAGACACAAAAGGTTCAGGCCCCTCTATGACGTTATAATCAAGTTTGATTGAGTTTTGTGAACACGTGTATTTTCACAAATGATACATACGCATCGATACTGGGCCAGCTGGTGAAGAGTTACAATCTTCAGAATTTTACACAGTAACAAAATTAAAAATGGTATTCTCCATGACAGTATATAGACTTTATCAGGGCACTGTTTACTTTCAAAATGTTGTCTTGTTCACAGCACAACCTTCCTTGCACAGATTTTGACAATGCAAATGGGAAGTAATCATCTGATCACAGTCACTCAATACATTTAGCAGACATCTGCTGTACCAAGCTTTTTCAATTTGGTAGCTGACACTAGGCCACAGACAGAACAAGGCCTTCAGTTATGGTTTTTTGTTAAACTTCATACACTGATTGACTGACCAACTAACTTTACAGTAAGAGCTGCTACCTCCTTACCAAGTCAAGATATTCCCTGCATTTTACAGAAAACGGAGGTACATGACTTTGTGTACAGCCCACTACACGTTACTGTCCTCAGGCAAATTCATCCAATCCATGAACACCAACCTATTTCTTTAAAATCAATTTTAATATTATCCTGCCATATATGGTGAGGTCTGACTCTTCCTCAGGTTTCCCCACCAACACCCTGCACACATTTCTTTCTTCCACACATGCACCACATACCCTGCCCAGCCCATCCTTCTTGATTTGATTACCCAAATGTGTCATGAGCAGCACAAATCATGATGCTCCTCATGACAGTTTTCTTCACTCTCCCATTACTTTTTCGCCCTCAGACCCAGTACCTTCCTCAGCAACATGCCTTTAATACTATCATTTTAAAGTATCCCATCCTACTGGGAAGTGATGCTGCATCACTGTACATTTGAGTCCCCCCATTTTCAGGCAGCAGTCTGGGTTTCATCTTGCAAGGGTTAAAATCACATTAGATTGGACTGGTCAGCCTTCATCTCATGCAGTTTACAAATTAGTGGAGCCATACCTCCCCTCCACTCTTTCTGGCAGCATGGCATGACCCTTAAATCCCTTAAATGTCTTTTTTTCAAGAAGAAAACAAACGTGTTTTATATTTTGGGCCCCTGTTTTAGAGGTGTGGACAGTATATGTTAACAAGTTCATTTATCATGTTCTTTAATGCTTTGTGAATTTAGTGCTTGTATGTCAGAAGTTCAATTCTATGTCCTGTCACGTTGTGTCATGTCCCATCATGCCATATAGTTTCGTAGATAGGTACCAACATTTCTGAGGTACATGCATCATCCAACGACAGGCGGAAGATGGAAGCAGTAAGTTCGTCCAAAATGTCGGTACTAACCTACAAAGTGTATAATGACATGTAACCTGAAAACACAAAAATATTTTCATCTTTTAGCTGCAGACAGACATGTAGAGTACAATGCGAATATCAAAAGCTTTGTAGCTGCGCAACTTTGCAATAGAAGATAAGAATTTAAGATTTTACATTCTTACTGCAGCAGGTTACTGGAAAATCAATATACAGGTGCACAAACACACACAACAAAAAATGCAGTTAGGATGTCAAGCCACAACATTCAAATATGTTACAACATACACATACCTTGAATAAATATATCTGTGTCACAATTCCCAACAGTATTACCAAATTTATGGAGGGAAATTCATGCCTGTCTTCTTACCTGACGTGTACTGGGTGCTGCGGACTCACTGCTACAGTTCCATCATCAAACACGGGATTGTCCATTGAATAGGTGGCAGGTGGTGGGGATTTGGACTTCTTTATGCTTGTGAAACGACTAATAAGCCCTCCTTTTGCTTTCTTTTCTTTAGCCTGCACAATTAATAACAATCCGTTAAGGAGTAAGACACTAAGCTCACTTTCAGAAGAGTTTCTCATCTTTACCCAACTGAAACAGTAACGTCATCAAAGTTTAATATGACAGCAGAAAAACCAGCACATAGGTCTGACCAGGGATCAAACTCAGAACCCTGTGAATGGCACACCTCTTCAGACACAGCATGTTGATCTCATAAACAACATGTTCTTCTTTTTCTGGAAGGAAGGTAGGCTAAAAACAAGGTCTTTACAACATACACTGTAAAGATTATCAAGACATAAACGAAACATCATCAAAAACACCTACAGATCATACAGCAGTTCTGAATGAAGTATGTGCAACATTACACTTTCAGATGAAATGAAAAAAATTGCATTAATATTCCGTAATAAAACACACTTATATTTTTATCATGCCGGTGATGATGCAACAGTGCCAGAAACTACAAAAAACAGTTATCGTCACCATTTTGACTGGCAACTACCTGCTGCCACTTCCTGTTGGCTCATTTATCACATCAAGCTTTAGGTTCCTGTGACTGTGCATTGTGAGCAAAGTGTGACGAGAGAGAAAAAACCAACAAGATGTAGCAATCAGATGTTTATTATCAACTTCTGTCTCAACATGTTTCGGGCATCATTATGCCCATCTTCAGGAGAACAAAGACTGTGTTAATGCATATGGTGTACTGCGCTGGTTCTGCCGGATGTGGTTGGTAGCGGTTGTGGGGCGCAGCATTGTAGGATGCAAGCACTGCTCGCATCCTACAACACAGCGCCCTACATGATGCCCGAAACATGTTGAGACAGAAGTTGATAATATTTCTCTCTCTTCACACTTATCAGATCAATTTAATCCAATCAGCTGCCAACTCACACATGAAACATACAAGCAGTAGGAAGTGACAAATGACAGCTGTCAGATAAAATAAAGACCCTGTATTATTCCTACTCTACAAAATGTAAAACACTAATAATTTCGATTTAGGGGTCACATCATATTAATTTTTAAATGTCCTTTTTTACCATATTAAGTAGGGCCCCTGTCTCCATGGCTGGGGCATCCTCCAGTCAGGAAGGGCAGCTGTGAATATGCTGCATAAAGTCATGAACAGATAACATGTGGAGATCCAGCAGTTTGTGGGCAAGGCAGGTGAGTAGCAGCTAAGCATGTTACATATGAAGAGCTAGAAGTATATGAGGAAAATATTAAAATCAATCTTGAAGGACGATGCTGTGGGCAGGAACATCTGGCTGGTTTTATCGGTAGCACCAAGCAAGGCTGACGCTTTCTGGCACAACCGGGAAACGAAAGCTTCTCGAGAAGTCTGTCCCATGGGTTTGCCAAGTTGCTTTTGTGAAAACAGTGCAGTCAAAGAACACGCAACAAATTTAGAGCGATAACGAGCTACCTGGTTAGAGCTATCACATGCCATGGGAGGGCAGTGAGAGAAAGGCTATGGAATAATGGTGGAATGATAATTAGCAGCGAAAAACAAAAGAAACTGAAAGGAAAACCAAATTCATTTGTCCTTTTATCCACCATAAATTTCATATGAAGTCACAGATGACTAAACCCAAGACTTCACACTGCCAAATCAATGCCAATTGCTTCACCTATGGAACAAAAACCTACACATTTCTTGTAAGTATTAAACCTCGTCACATATGCAACTACTACACAGTATGAGACTTGACATTCTCATAGCAGCATTTCTGGGATGTGACACTGTGTGGTTAGCAAGTGATTCCTGAAGTTACACCACAACATCAGTAACCACTCAACCAAAAACACAGCATCCATCACAGAAGACCTTAATTTGCTACTACATTGTATTCCCTAACAATAAAACAAAACAGAGACAACAAGAAACCTGAAATTGTTATTAATTTGCTATACCTTATCTGCAGGTCTGCTGCTTACGGCTGTAACGGACACATTTGGTGGTGGCGCAACTGTTGTGGACAAGTGCCCACCACTGCTACGCCCTAAAGTACCGGCTGCAGTGTCAAAACTATGAGTCACAGCACTACCAGATGCCATGACAGCACTATGGCTGCGACCAAGGGCAACTGGGGTAGAGTTTGAAGCTGGCTCTGAGCCCAGAGTTGAAGAGGGCTGGGGCTGCTGTCCATGCCAAGAAGACGAGATAACAGAGCCATGGACAGATGAAGATGCAGGCGTAGAGACATGGTGATGCGACAAGGCGACGGAAGGGCTGCTGTGACCTGGGCTAGATGATCGCGGAGGAAGCTCAGGAGGAATCTGCGATGCTATTAAACTATTGCCAACTGCTGGAAAAAAAAAAAAAGTAAGTACTTGTTAATGCACAAAGCAAAAACACAGTAAACTGTAACATAGCTGTTGTTACTGTCCAGATATGAGTGGTTTTGAAGTGTGTACATAAGGCAGACATCTACTGAACTAACTACATGGAGAAGAAATCTTGCTGAGAAGATAACAGTCAAGACAACGAGGTACTCACGGCAGTGTTGCTGAGGATTCAAGACTTCTGGGATGTGACACTGTTGTTGGGTAACTAAGTCCCATCATGCAGGGTCAATATTGAACTGCTTAATCCTGAAGGCATTGCATCCCTTCAAAATATCAGGAACCACTCATCCAGTGACACAGTGTTACATCCCAGGGGACACGGATTCCCAAGACAAGTCAGTCATTTAGACAAGAAGTTACCTATGAGACACCTGAAGGTTCATTACTATTTGAATAAATTGAACAAACTTGATGTCACTTTATGAAATTTTTTTATTGCTCAACATGTTTCGAATGTTATTACATTCATCCTCTGGAGCTGACGACTGTATGTGGGTGTACTGCTCTGTTTTGGTGTGTACTGGTGTATTGGTGCGGTTCGGCTGGAGTAGGGTGGTATCCGAGTGCAGGTTGGAGCACTACTGGTTTGTGCATGTCAATTTATTCAACTAGTAAGATGATGCACGGTCCAATAAACATAAGGTTCATTACTATCTTCATAACCAGCCTGTCACTGTGCCTTCTACCAAGCCAAATAAATCTATTCACACAGCCTCATCCCATTCATTTAAAACCAATTCTGACATTAATGTCACATGCATGCCTAGTCCAGTATGTCATCCTGTCTCTTCCTGTTGTTTTTAATCTCTACCATCCACACTGCAAGCAGTAACTGCCTCTTCCTCCGTAACGTGATCACACTATTGACACATTATCAGTGGGCTACACTCAGTTTAATCAGCCCTGCACTTTCAAGACATGCCCCATAATCTGTTTTATTGTCCACAAAATGTCATTTATTTCTCAGTTTATCTTTTCTTGCTCAAATATTATGTTTTCCATAAACCATACACTATAATTTAAATACCACCCCAGCAGGCTAAAGGTAAGTGTAGTACGACGGCCATGCGTAGCTGCCACGACACGTTAATTTCTGCTTTAGATACATGAGTTGTCCTGTATCACTGCTGTCCCATCTCTTGGTGTATTTTAGAAGTATGCAGGAGTTGGGCTTGGAGCAGAAGTTGTAAGATATGTAAGGTATACGTGTTCTCTTCCCAATTCCCTCTATTGCCAGTAAGAGAAGTGACAATGTCTTTTTGGGTTTTAACATGCTTACAGATCCACAATCAAGGAAGGGTCAGCCACAGCATTACATCTGGTCACCTTTAAAGACTGAAAACGAAAGCAATGCCCCATCAAATCTAACTCTTACCAGAAAAAAAGGGAAAAACATCATCCTATCCAGGTACAAGCACAGGCACATGAAAATAACTCCAGCTGTCAGTGGCTACACGGCACCAGCAAAAAGTAAGAACCCATCACTCATAGCAGACCTGCATCACTTTCTGTGATAGTCATCTTCTTCGTGTCAAGCGGCACATGTACTGCATTAAAGTATCATAATTTTCCCCCCATTTTGCTGCAGTCATTAAAGATGGAAACAAATCCTCCTACATGTGCAGTGCGGTCTGTGGTACAATTTTTAAAAGCTAAAAATGTTCATCCAGCAGAAATTCACAGGCAGATTGCTGAGGTGTATGGTGATGTGCATTGAATGAAGGGAATGTGGAGAAATGGTGTCAGTTGTGCAAAGAATGCAGGACTAATGTGCAAGATGAGAAATGAAGTGGGGACCCATCTTTGGTCATGGATGATTTGAAAGAAAAGTTGACTCCAAAAATTAAATTCATAAAACAGGTGATTCATGTTGTCACTGCCACCGTTGCCTCCTCCTCCTTCTTCTTCTGGTACTACAGTCCATGGTGGATCTTAGCTTCTTCCAAAATTGTCCTCCACTGCTCTTCGTTCTGCAACTTACGTCTCCAATTCCTTATGCCCATGTTCTTTACATCTTCTTCAACTGACTCAAGCCACATCAACTGATGCTTTCCTACAAGTTGAGTGCCTTCTAGTTTAAGAACAGTAAGTTTTCTGCAAGGATCCACTTCTTGCATTCCAAAGAGACGTCCTAGCCACCTCAGTATTTCTATGTTTCTCACTTTATATGTCTATATTACATGAACTTCTATTGGCTGCCAGAGTCTGAGTAGTGTTGAAAGACACCAGACACTGTGCAGGAATGGCTGAAAGACCTGGTGGCCATCTTTTTCAACAAAGGCATACAAAAGCTGGTTCTTCGATATGACAAGGCCATAATTTCCATGATGACTGCAAGTGGAATTAGCTTAATGTAGGTACAAACATGTTGCAATTAATATCTTCTTCTTCTTTCAGCTCTATAACTCTTTGTGAGTTTTGGCTTGCTCAATTATTTCTTTCCATTGCTTCCTCTCCTGTGTCCTTTGTTTCCAATTGGTCACCCCCATCTTCCTCAAGTCATTCCTCACATCGTCCTCCCATCTTACTCTTGGCCTTCCCTTCAGTCTTGTTGCATACGGTTTCCATTTGCATATGGTCTTGGCCACTCTTTCATTGCTCATTCTTTCTACATGCCCCAACCAGCTCAGTCGTTTGTATTTTATGTATCTTGTTGCAATTAATATATTTCTCCAAAATTGTTTAAATGCAACTGGTTCATACTTTCTTGTTGCACTGCATACAAAGAAATTTAATGGCCAGATGATAAAGGTTAATATACAGTGAAGAGTATACATTATAATGCAGACTACATGAAAAATAAATAAAAGCAGGAATATCTAAACGATGTCAGTAACTGAATTAACCATTATCATATGTCAATTTAATTTGACATACGTGGTCTGTCTCAAAAGTAAGTGTACTGATTTTCCTATGTACGAACTGGTAGCGTAGCAGCTCGTTGATGTATATTGGCGTGTTGGTAGTGACCTTGGCTACATGTTCATACTTGTTTCAACTGGATTGGTCGGGTCAGTCGTGCGCTACTGCTGTTTGTGTGTGGTCGTGTTTTAGCACCCCGTTACGTTT
>Ga0209755_10004647_pt1 | contig 16109 bp, 20 predicted proteins | sample TergutCo191P1_FD_187301 | JGI IMG/M metagenome (GOLD analysis project Ga0209755, IMG submission 187301) | Cornitermes sp. P1 segment gut microbial communities from Petit-Saut dam, French Guiana - Co191P1 (SPAdes) (version 2) | ecosystem: Host-associated > Arthropoda: Insects > Digestive system... | reverse complement strand
TTAGTTCCTTATATTGATAAAATTTCTTATAAAAAAGCATTGGGAGGGAAAAAATGAAACTTTGTTTCCTGTTCAATTTTGATGTGAGGTTATCATGAGCGTTAAAAAAGATTTTGTATTACCGATTATTGTTCTTTCTGTTATTTGCCTTGTTGTGTCGGCAGCTCTTGCTGTCGTAAACAATTTAACTAAGCCTGTAATAGAGAGCAAGGCTGCGGAACGCGCGGCGGACGCAAGAAAGAAAATTATTCCGCAAGCTGATAATTTTGAATTATTGGCAATTGATGACCTTCCTAAAAGAGTCACCGAAGCATACAGGGCGACGAATGATACCGGCTTCATCTTTATGATAACGGTAATTGGCTACGGAGGAGAGATGCAGCTTATTTGCGGCGTTGATCCTGACGGAAAAGTTATTATGAGCGATGTACTTGCGCATAACGAAACTCAGGGACTGGGTACGCCTATTTTCGCCCAGCCTCACGCAGGTCAGTACTGGGGCAGAGATAAAAACGGCATTGAGGGCGTGGAAGCAATCTCGGGCGCGACTATTACCTCTAATGCTTATAAAAACGGCATACGCGACGCTTTATTGGCTTTTGAAATCCTAACAGCGAAAGATTCTGAGGAGGCGCGGAAATGAGCAGAGTTTCAATTCTTTTAAGGGGATTAATAAAGGAAAACCCCATTTTAGTTTCCGTTTTGGGCATATGTCCGCTGCTTGCCGTATCCACTCAGGTTTCAAGCGCGTTAGGAATGGGAATTGCGACAACCTTTGTTTTAATCGGGTCGAATACGTTAATCGCTCTTTTTAGAAACGTTATTCCCGATAAGGTGCGCATACCGTGTTTTATTGTTTTTATAGCGGGGTTTGTAACAGTTGTGCAGATGACACTTCACGCATACGCGTACCCTCTGTATCAGGCGCTAGGCATCTTTCTTCCGCTGATAACAGTCAACTGCATCATCTTTGCGCGCGCTGAAATGTTCGCAAGAAAAAATTCTGTTATTAACTCAATTCTGGACGCAATCGGCATGGGCGCGGGTTTTACAATGGCTATTTTCGCGATGGGTTTGTTACGTGAAATAATCGGCAACGGCACGTTCTTTGGTTTTGAGCTGCCTTTATTAAAAGATTACAGTATCCCGATTCTTACTATGGCTCCCGGAGGATTTGTCGTATTCGGAGTTCTTATCGCCGTTGTAAACAAGATATCGAAAGGAAAAGCCGTCAAGAGGAAAGAATTCGGCTGTACCGGATGTCCTTCCGCTGCCGCGTGCCGCGCCGCTTCAGGCGGTGACGTAAATGGAGGCGCAAAATAATGGATATAAAAGCGTTAGTTGTCATTTTGATGAGCACAGTGCTTGTCAACAATTATATTCTGAGCCAGTTTCTTGGTATTTGTCCGTTTTTGGGCGTTTCAAAAGTATTAAAAAACGCAATCGGTATGGGCATTGCTGTCACATTCGTAATGGTGCTCGCGACGGCAGTTACATGGCCGATTCAAAAATTTGTTCTTGATACAAACGGTCTTGGCTATTTGCAGATAATCGTTTTCATTCTGGTAATAGGAGCGCTTGTACAATTTGTAGAAATCGTATTAAAAAAATATATACCGGCGCTCTATCAGGCTTTAGGCGTTTATCTTCCTTTGATCACCGTAAACTGCGGTTTGTTAGGTGTCACGATTGTGAATATCAATAAAGAATACGGAATTATTGAATCGCTTGTAAACGCGCTTGGCGCGGGACTTGGTTTCCTGCTCGCGATGGTGATTTTTTCCGGCATACGCTCTAATACAGAAAACACGGATCCGCCGGAATCTTTTAAAGGTTTGCCGATTACGCTTATTTCGGTAGCGATACTTTCATTATCATTCTTTGGATTTGCCGGGGTGATAGAAAACCTGTTTGGATAAAAGGAAAAATTTATTATGGATACAAATACAATCTTAACCGCCGTTTATTCAGTAACAACAATCGGCGTCATAAGCGCCGCCGTACTCTGTGTTGCTTCCAAATTTATGTATGTAAAGGTTGACGAGCGTTTGGCGCAGCTGTTAGAAATAATGCCAGGAGCGAATTGCGGCGCCTGCGGTTTTCCCGGATGCTCAGGTTACGCGAAAGCCATTATTTCAGGCGGCGCAAAACCAAATCAATGTCCTCCCGGCGGCTCTGATTTAGTCGTCAAAATCAGCGAAATTTTAGGTCTCTCCGGTGTTGATACAGGAAGCATCGAAAGGAAAACAGCGGTTGTTCATTGCATGGGCGATAATAACGCGCAGCAGTTAAAGATGGAGTACAAAGGTTTCCCCTCATGCTCCGGCGCGAAACAGCTTTTCGGCGGGCAGCAGGCATGCGCGTTCGGCTGTCTCGGTTACGGCGATTGTCAAAAAGCCTGCCCAGTCAACGCAATCTGCATAGAAAACGGACTTGCGCATATCATATCAAATCTTTGTACCGGCTGCGGATTATGCGTTAAAACGTGTCCGAATAAAATACTAACGATTGAAAACGCGGATATGCCGGTTGTTGTCGCCTGTAAAAACATCGAGAAGGGAGCTGTAACAAGAAAAAAATGCTCATTCGGCTGCATTGCATGTACCAAGTGCGTCAAGGAATGCCCTGAAGGCGCAATTGTTATAGAAGATAATCTGGCGAAAATTGATTATACGAAATGCAAGCTTACCCGTGACAAGCAAGACTGCGGACGATGTGTTGAGGTTTGTATGACGAAGTGTATCAGGAAAAGATAAAATTACAGTTCTATAAACACATTTTTATCCAATCGGGGTGCCTTCTTGCTTCGTCTAAAAGACGCGCCATTATAGTTGTGTATCCGCTCCCCAGGGATTTCCACCATTCGATTGTGGAAGACTGTAACCGTAGCGAAAACATTTGCTTTTTGCGCATTTCGATTGCAAGTCGCCTTCCTTCCCGCATTTCTTCGATTGTTTGCGCGGGAATATCGCTGTAATCAATCGGCCTGTCATCGAGAGCGTTCAGCCTTGCGATAGATTCCTCGGAAAAATGGAAATTATCAAAATCAACTATTCTTTGAACCATGCCCATAGATACTCCTTCTCATCATTTTTATCCGCTTTTCTTGCAGATATTATACGGATTATGTCATTTCTTTCTGTAAAAATGACCTTTAGCATCTTTAATCCGGCTAACCCTATTATGATCCATCGCTTTTCTATTAAACTATGAATCCCATCGTACATTTCATAACGCATTGGATCGTTGAAAACCGCTACCGCTTCTTCAAAAGAAATACCATGTTTCTTTTGATTGATGATATTTTTCTTTTCGTCCCATTCAAACTTTAATTTCATTATAATCCTCCTGATTATATTTGTCAATACATTTGTAAAGACATTTTGTCATTACATTGAAATAATATCCCATGGATCCTCCCCCAGCCGCCTATGCTGTACTGCTTCAAGAATATGCTCTGTTTCGATTGTTTCTTTGCCCTCCAGATCGGCGATGGTTCGGGCTGCCCGTAAAATCCCATGATAGGCTCTGGCTGAGAGTCCCAGTTTGGCGACTGCGGTATGAAAAGCGTTCTCCGCCTTTTCATTCATGGGGCATAAAATGTCGGCTTTACCCGCCGGAATCAGGGCGTTGCGTCGTATTCCCATCCCTTTAAAACGGCATCGTTGAATTTCTACAGCCGCTCTGACACGGCGGGCAATTTCGGCTGAGCTTTCGCGGGCTTCACTCTCCGCGCCTGGAAGGCGTCTGCCCATTTCGTCAATTTTTGGCGGGTGGACGGCAACTCTAATCTCTACACGGTCGAGCAGAGCGCCTCCAAATCTTCGCCAGTAGCGGTTGATTTCTTCCGGTGAGCAGAAACAGGCGGCGCCGGGAGTTGTACCAGTTTCCCTCATACCGAGGCGGCCGCATGGGCAGGCGTTAGCTGTCATCAATAATTGAAATTCAGCGGGAAGGCGCAGCGGCCCTTCCGCTCTGACGATGCTGATAACCCTGTCTTCAAGCGGCTCGCGAAGCGCCTGCAGCACATTGATCCGGAACTCCGGCGCTTCATCAAGAAAAAGCACTCCGAAATGGGCCAGGCTGATTTCTCCCGGGCGCGGAATCCTCCCGCCGCCAAGGATGCCCTCAGCGCTTGCTGAATGGTGCGGAGAGCGGAACGGCGCTCTTGTAATGAGGCGGTCAATAAACCGGTACATATTGCCGTCAGCGTTATGTGAAAACGGACCCGCAAGGCTGTAAAGGCGCGTCACTTCTACCGCCTCATCGGAGGTAAGCGGCGCCATTATTGTTGGAAGCCGTCTTGCAAGCATTGTCTTTCCCGCGCCGGGCGGACCGAACGCAAGCACATTATGTCCCCCAGCCGCGGCAATTTCCATGGCGCGTTTATAAATTGCCTGTCCCCGGACATTGCTGAAGTCATTAACTTCAGCCTCAAAGCCGCCAATGCCAACGGTATTTTCTGTTGTCATGTTGGTATTTACCTGAATGCTTTCCAGCGATGCGGGCAGAACACCTTTTTCCTCCCTGATGAAAAGCGCGTGTACCGCGCCTTGTAAGGTTTCCGCGGCGGAAAAACGCGCGCCTTTGCCCGCCAAAATTGCCGCTTCACCCGCGTTTTCGGCAGGGACTATGAACTCGGTAATTCCTTCCGCCAGACCAGCCGCAATCGCGGCAAGCACGCCGCGTACCGGGCGTATTTTTCCGGAAAGTTCAAGTTCTCCCATCACAAGCAGATTGCCGGAAATTGGCACGATTGCCGCCGCAGCCATCACCGACAGAGCGATTGGCAAATCAAGCGCGGCTCCGTCTTTTTTCATCCCGGCCGGCGCGAGGTTTATCAATATCCTGTCCAAAGGAAAACTAAACCCCGAATTCCGAAAAGCCGCCCGTACCCTGTCACGCGCTTCTCTGACTGCGCCTTCGGCAAGTCCTGTAATATCAATGCCGGGTATCCCCCTGCGTATATCCGTCTCAACCCGGATAATGATTCCGCCTGCTCCATAGGGCATGTAAGCCATCACACTCATAATTTTCTCCTTCGAAAATGCTGCGCAAAACGGCGTTTCTCCAAAGGTGAAATACCGCTTTCACATATATATGGGTGCGCAGATGAGCGGCGCTTTACCGGAAATAAAAAAAATTGAAAAGAAATTGTAAATGAGATAAATTGTTATGTAAGAGGTTGCTTAAATGAGGAAAATACTTCTATTTGTGTTAATATTAATATTAATTTCAGTTTTTTCCGGCTGCTTTTTCATTGAGACAGAGCAGAGTTTTCGGGTGTACTATCATAGGGGCAGTGCGGGTAGCGGTTCAGCTCCTGTTGATACTAATAAATATAATTATGGTGATGTTGTTATTATTGAAGGCAAAGGCACTTTAGAAAAAGAAGACCATATGTTTTTAGGATGGATGAATTACGGTGATCTTCATTGGCCTGGCGAGCAAATACAATTTTTTGGCAGCGGTGATTTGCATTTTACTGCCTCATGGAATGACGAAAAAAACACTACTTTTGAATTTATTATCGAAGGGGATGAAGTAAAAATAACCAAGTATAAATATGCACATGAAAATATTATCATTCCATCAACATATTCAGGTAAACCTGTTACCGAAATTGCAGATGGAGTGTTTCAAAATAAGGGTATATACAGCGTCACTTTACCCAAGAATTTAAAAAGAATAGGTTCTTATGCTTTTGCTGATTGTAGAATAACTTCGCTTATTATTCCCGATTCTTTAGAATCAATAGGCCCCTATGCTTTTGCTAATTGTAGGATAACTTCGCTTACTATTCCGGATTCCTTAGAATCAATTGGATTTGGAGCATTTGAAAATAATAATATTAATAAAATAACTTTTGGAACCGGCCGTACGTCAATAACAAGAGGAGTGTTTAAAAAAAATAAAATAATATCTGTTAACCTACCTGATAATATTACGTTGATTGAAGATGAAGCGTTTTCCGGCAATATTATAGGTCAAATTATAATCGGCGATGATGTTGAAATTGAAAGCGATACTTCGTTTGGAACCAGAGGCGCGTCGTTTAAAAAGTTTTACGACGATAACGGCAAGCAAGCCGGTGAATACGGATATACAGCTAATTTTTGGGTGAAACTATGAAAAAGTTATTTTTATTATTTCTGATAACCGCGTTAATGACATTGCTTATCAGCTGCGGCGACGAATATTATCCCACAGAATTTCGCGTGTTTTATGAAAAGGGTACTTCTAAAAGCGGTGATGTTCCTGTAGACCCAAAAACTTATCCTTCCCATTCTAAAGCGATTGTTCTTGATAAAGGTACTTTAGAAAACGGAGATTATATATTTTTGGGCTGGATGGGTTATAAACTTTATCAACCCGGCGATGAAGTAACCGGCTCCCAAGATGTATATCTTGTTGCCGCATGGGATGATGATATTGATGATGCTCTTTTTAATTTTCTTTTGGATGGTAATGAAGCAATAATAACCGGGTATACCGGAGATAACAATGTTAGTATTTTATTACCGCATTTCTTTTCCGGCAAACCGCTTACAGCAATTGAAAATAATGTGTTTCGCGATAAACGAATATATAGCGTAACTTTATCAAAGAATTTAAAAAGAATCGGTCATTTTACTTTTGCCGACTGTAAAATGAGTATGAGCACATTAACTATTCCCGATTCGATAGTATCAATCGGAGCGGGTGCGTTTCAGAATAACTCAATAAAAAACATTAATTTCGGAACAGGTCTTACATCAATATCAAAAGGGACATTCAGCGGGAATGAATTAAATTCTGTTAATCTGCCTGAAAATATTGTTTTAATTGATGACGGCGCTTTTTACGGCAATGAGATCGATCAAATTTTTATCGGCGCTGATGTTGAAATCGGAAATGATACTTCTTTAGGAACTAACGGAGAATCTTTTAATAAATTTTATGCAGATAACGGCAGGCAGGCCGGTGAATATAATTATACTGCCGGTATTTGGTTATTATTACCGTAATTAAGGGAGAGAATATGAAGAAATTATTACCGTTGATTTTTATTTCTACACTAATCTATGTGATAACAGGCTGTTTTTTTCCGGCTGAGGAACCGGAAGAATATTATGTTTATTATGTAAAGGGCAGCTCTAAAAGCGGATCTGTCCCGGTAGATAATAATATTTATACCTCCGGAGACAGAATTACTGTTCTTGGCAAAGGTACTTTAAAAAATGAAGAATATGAGTTTTTAGGCTGGGAGTTTAACAGCAAACTTTATAAACCCGGTGAAACTTTGTCTTTTTCTTATTCAAGGGATGTATATTTTATTGCTGCATGGGATGACGGATCCGATACTCCTTTTAATTTTAAAATTGAAAATGATGAAGCTAAAATAATTAAATATACCGGAAGCAGCAGCTCTGATGTTACTATTCCGTTAACATATCAGGGAAAACCTGTTACAGAAATCGGAAATGACGCGTTTCGCAACAGGAGTATAAAGAGCGTAAAACTGAACGAAAATATTAAAAAAATAGGCACATTTACTTTTTCCAACAGCGGACTTACTTCTTTGGATATTCCCGATTCTGTAGAATCAATCGGAGCGGGAGCGTTTCAAAATAATAAGTTAAACAAAATAAGTTTTGGATCGGGGCTTACATCAATATTGATAGGCGCTTTCAGCGAAAATAATTTATTAACTGTAAATATTCCCGCAAATATTGTTCTGATTGAAAACGGAGCGTTTTATAACAATGAGATCGAGCAAATAATAATAGGCGCCGGTGTTGAAATTGTAAGTGATACTTCGTTTGGCACTCATGGTGCTTCTTTTAAGGAATTCTATGAAGACAACGGAAAATCAGCAGGTGAATATAATTTTGTAATTGATATTTGGGTAAAAACCGAATAGTTTTTACCCATTGCTAATCTGATGATGAATACACGACATAATTGAATCTTGCTTTTCGTTCCACATGTGCATGGCTCCGCCGTTACAATTTTTAAAGGCGTCGCAGTTTTTGCATGTTCCGGTTTTTGTCCATTTGCGGTTTCGCATAACATCAAAACGGTTGTTCCATACGTCAAGAAAATTATCGCGGTATATGTTTCCCTGAATAAAACTTCTGTTGATATTCGGACATGCTGATATTGAACCGTCAGTTAAAACCGACGCGATTTGTACTCCGGCGCGGCAGAAAAAATACGCGTCTCTTGCTTTTAGTTCATATTCGCCGAGATATGCTTCGCAGCTAAAGGTTGTTTTAATGCGGTTATCATTGCGGACTGTAACAATAAATTCCATTAGCCGCTTTAACTGCTGAGGTGTTAAGCATAGATCGTCATTTAGCGCCGCTCGTCCAATCGGCGAAATGGTAAATAACCGCCATGCTTTAACCTGTTTTGAAATTAAAAAATCTTTTACCGCTTCAAGTTCGTCTATATTCTTCTTGTTTACGCAGGTTACAATATCGTAATTTAAACGTTTGGAGGAAGTAATCAGGGATATCGCGTTTACCGCTCTTTCAAAACTATGTTTGTTCGCCCTCAGCCAGTTGTGGGTTTGTTCCAACCCGTCAAGACTGACTGTTATTGAGCCCATTCCCGAGGCAAGCAGCTTGCCGTGAATCTCCTGTGTATAATCGTATCCATTTGTTACAATTCCCCATCTGAAACCGTTTTTTCTTAATTCAAGTCCGCATTGCGGCAGATCTTCACGTAACAGCGGCTCTCCGCCTGTGATGGCCACAGTTATGCTGTCGCTTTTAAACGCTTTTTTCAGCGGTAAAATTGCCTGTAAGAAATCTTCAAAGGGCATGTCTTTCATCGTGTTGTTCGCGGCGCAATCGGAACCGCAGTGCAGACAATTTAAGTTACACCGCAGGGTGCATTCCCAGAAGAGATAGTTCAATTCATGAAGGTGAATTTCATTTTTTCTGAATTGGTTGAACAGAAATTGTGAGAAATTATTCTTCATCTGTTTCCTTTTCCAGTTCGATGATTAAAGGATTTTCTCTCAATGCTTCGGCTTCTTCTTTTGTTAAAGTTATTATTCGCTGTTTAAAGCAGCCGCCGTTTTCTTCGGCGTCAATATCGGTAAATATAATAGTGTAGCTCTCCCGCTTTGGAACATAGATGTAGAATTCTCCGCTGTTGCTGTAGGTGTTGGCCTGGTAGTTTATTTCTTTTATATAAACGGCGATGTTTTTGATACCGGCTTCATTGTATTTTACAAATCCTCTAATTAGAATTTCTTCTCTGATTATATCAGGGCCCGGTCCATACATTGCCATGCCGTATTCCGGAGCTTCAAAATTAAACCATGGAGGAGGGCATGAGCTTAGAGTCAATGCCGCTGCTGTCACTCCAACACCCCGATAAATTACCCGTAAAATCCTGCGGCTTTTCTCTGTAAGTTTAATCATATGAAACTCCCTGTTTTAACAAAGCGTATTATTTTTCGCTTTTCGACTCTTCTGATTCTACAGGTTGTTTTGTTTGTTCTGTTTCCTGACCTCTGGGTTCATTCTCTTCAATAGGATTGTAGACCGGCGCCGGCCCATAACATGCCTGGAAAATAAGAGAGATCGCCGATACTCCAAGAAAGATTAAGAATTTTCTTATCAATTTTCTGCTTCTTTCAGATATCTTTTTCATATCAACCTCCGAAAATTTATTTGTCTGCGTTCTTATTCTGTCGGAATTGTTCCGGTATCATCAGGTCTATTTCTGTCATGCCGGCAATTATAGCAATCACAGCCATTATAGCAATCACAGTCTTCCCCTCCGGTACATTCATCTATCGGCATACCGTAACAAGCCTGGAATACAAGTGAAATCGCGGCTACTCCCAAAAATAAAAAGAACTTCCTTATCAGTTTTCTGCCTTTTCCTAAAATCTTTATCATAACAGCCTCCATACAATTTGTTAATTTCGATTTTTATTCCAAATCTCTTTGGCTTCTTTCGCTCTTCTTGTGATCTCTGTCCAATTTTGCGCGTTGATCAGGTCTTTCGGCGCTATCCAGCTTCCGCCGATCGCCAGGACGGGTTTGAATTGCGCGTAACCGGGAAGGTTGTCTACGGTGACGCCGCCCAGAGGAATGTACTTTATTCCCAAATGATTGTAGGGGCCGTTGATGCTTTTCAGATAGCTGAGCCCCCCCATACCCTCGGCGGGGAAAAACTTTACAAGGCGGCAGCCGAGAGAGATTGCCTGTTCCAGTTCGCTTGGAGTCGCGATCCCAGGAGCAAAGGGAAGATCAGCCGCGATTGCCTCTCTTACAATTTCCGGATTTATTCCCGGTGAAACGCCGAATTTAACACCGCTTTCTTTTTTAACCGTTGCCGCCTGTCCCGGCTCGATGATGGTTCCAATACCGATGTACATTCGCGGAACTTCTTTCGCGATCAGCGAGATTGAGGGGACAGCGGCGGGTGTGCGAAGCGCCAGTTCTATTATGGTTATTCCGCCTTCAAGAAGGGCCTTTGCCAGCGGAACGGCGCTGCTCTCAGACTCAATTTCCAGAACAGCGATTATTCCTTCTTTCGCGATTTCTTCCTGTATCTCTTTCGGCATTGTTAGTTTCATCATATAATATTATACTACAAACTATGTGGCGTGTCCAATTATATAAGTTAAATTATAACGAAAGAGAGCACCAGGCTGTCAAAGAAACGCTCGATTCCGGCTGGCTTACTATGAGCGAGAAAACCAATGCCTTTGAATCCGCATTTTCCGGCTTACTTGGCGCGGAGACAAAGTGTTTAGCGGTTTCAAGCGGAACTGCGGCTCTTCACATGGCCATCTTAGCGTCCGGTATCGGTAAAGGCGATGAAGTAATTACTCCGTCACTGACCTTTATCGCCGATCAGAATGCGGTTCTGATGGCTGGAGCGGAAAACACGCTTGCTGATATCACCTCAATGGATGACTGGTCGATGGATCCCGATGATATCGAGGCGCGGATCACGTCCAGGACAAAAGCCGTAATGATTGTCCATTATGCCGGTTTTGCCTGCGACATGGAGCGTATCACAGCTATTTGTAAAAAGCACGGATTGCTCCTTATCGAAGACTGCGCCCACACTCCGGGAGCCGATTATAACGGACAGCCTCTCGGCACTTTCGGCGACATAGCGGCTTTCAGTTTTTTCGCGAATAAAAACATCGCGGTCGGCGAAGGCGGCATGGTTGTTACGCGCAATGCTCAGTTATTTGAAAAACTGCGGCGTTTGCGTTCTCACGGAATGTCTGTCGCTTCATTCGACCGTTACAAGGGAAGAGCCATATCCTACGATGTAGAGCAGCCCGGTTTAAATTACCGCATCCATGAGATTAGTTCCGCTCTGGGTCTTGTCCAGCTTGAGAAGCTGCGTGACGCGAATGAGAAACGTAAAAAGCTGGTTGAATGCTATTACAGCAGGCTTGACGCGGTTCAGGATATTTCAATACCATATAGAAATTTTTCCAGGGGAAAACCTAATTATCACATAATGCCGATTTTACTGTCAGAACAAATTGACAGATTAACGGTTATAGAATCCATGAAACAGGACGGGGTTCAAACAAGCATTCATTACCCGGTGATTCAAAATTTCCGCGCGTATAAAGATAAGATTAACTCCACGCCCAAAGCTGAAAAAGTTTGCGCGCATGAGCTGACGCTGCCGCTCTATCCTGATATGACAACCGGTGAAATTGATATTGTATGCGACGCGCTGATTAAAGCCCTAACAAATACCCGTTAAGTACATTCTCAAGGTATTCCTGCTTTCCGCTTGTTAAGCCGGTTCTTCCGTATCCGGCGTCAGTTCCTATTTTAGCAAGCTGTTCAAGAGTGAGCTCGCCTTTGGAGAACTTCGCGCCGTCTCCGCTTGTGAAGGACGCATAACGATCCCTTACAAAGTTAGGGATTACGCCGTCGTCGATGACGCGCTGCGCGACTTCAAGGCCGACCGCGAACGCGTCCATGCCGCCGATGTGCGCGATGAATAAGTCTGCCGGGTCTACCGAGTTGCGGCGGATTTTCGCGTCAAAGTTTAAACCGCCTGTAGTAAAGCCGCCGGCTTTAAGGATTGTGTACATCGCCATTGCGGTTTCGTAGTAGCTGATCGGGAACTGATCTGTATCCCAGCCGTTTACCCAGTCGCCGCGGTTAGCGTCTACCGAGCCGAAGAAACCGGCTGCTGCTGCTGTTTCAAGTTCGTGAACAAAATCATGGCCGGCAAGCTCGGCGTGGTTGGCTTCGATGTTCATGCGGAAATCTTTATCAAGACCGTAGTGACGCAGGAAGCCGATGACGGTTTCTGTGTCAAAATCGTATTGATGCTTTGTCGGTTCCATCGGTTTTGGCTCAATGTAGAAGACGCCTTTGAATCCCTGCTTGCGCGCGTAATCTCTTGCCATTGTGAGGAAGCGGGCGAGGTTGTCTTTTTCACGTTTAAGGTCGGTGTTTAAAATGCTCATGTAGCCTTCACGCCCGCCCCAGAAAGTGTAGCCTGCGCCGCCAAGTTCGATGGTCGCGTCAATCGCCGCTTTTACCTGAGTTGCCGCAAGAGCGACTACGCCGAATTCGGGATTGGTCGCGGCGCCGTTCATAAAGCGCGGGCTGCTGAAAACATTGGCCGTTCCCCAGAGGAGTTTAACGCCTGTTTCCGCCTGAAGTTTCTTTGCTTTTGCGGTCAGCGTCATAAGGTTCTTTTCGCTTTCCGCCGGGGTAGCGCCTTCGGGAGCAATATCTCTGTCATGGAACGCGTAGAATTCCGCGCCAATCTTTGTGAAGAATTCAAAAGCCGCGTCCATCTTTCCGTCAGCTGCTTCCATCGCGCTCTTGGCGTCAACATTCCACGGGAAGATATGAGTGCCGGGCCCAAAGGGGTCGCCGCCGTCTCCGCAGAAACTGTGCCAGTAGGCAATTGCGAAACGAAGATGGTCTTTCATCTTCTTCCCGCCGATAACTTTTTCAGCGTCATAAAATTTAAAGGCAAGAGGATTCTTGCTTTGACGCTCCTCAAATTTAATCTTGTTAATTCCGGGAAAATATTCCCTCGCGCCCGTGAAATAATCTGCCATAACAGCCTCCTTAAATTTTAAGTATATAGGGGACTTAATGCCCCAAGATAGAGTGAATATACCGCGTATGCGTCGTTATATAAAGCCGTGTTCTTTTTCTCAGGTTTTATAACCGCGCCTAACTCAACGTGTTCGTCGGTCAAAGTTTCGATAGTTGTCTTTCTTCCTTCCTGTATTTCAAGGCACCACAGTGCCTGAATTGCGCCTCCCATTGCGGCTGCTTCCGTGCCAGCCGGAATGCGAACAGGCAGGTTCATCACGTTGGCCGCTATGTTCTGCCATATCGGACTTTTTGAGCCGCCGCCTGTCAGATGAATTTCTTTTGGCTTGAAGCCGAGTGAAATAAAACCGTCAAGACCGATTCTCATTCCGAAGATTGCCGACTCAAGCGCCGCGCGGGCAAGGTTTTCTTTTTTAAAATTTGCCGAGGTTATACCATTGATGCTCGCTCTTCCGTTGGGAAGGTTGGGTGTTCTTTCGCCGTTGAAGAATGGAAGGACAACAATGCCGTCCGCTCCAATCGGCGCTTTTGCCGCTTCCGCGTCAAATGTTTTTACGTCTAATCCCAGAAGTGCGCGCATTTCTTCGCTTGCTACGGTGCAGTTCATTGTGCAGAGAAGAGGAAGCCATCCTCCTGTGGACGAACAAAACGCGGCGAGGTTTCCTGTTGGATCGATTACAGGCGTTTTTGAAAAACCAAAAAGAGTGCCTGAAGTACCAAGGCTCATTGTTAAAAAGCCGTCGCGTACCGCGCCCGTACCGATGGCTGCCATCATATTGTCCCCGCCGCCTGAAGAGACAATTACTCCCTCATTCAGCCCGTAAAGATCCGCCGCCGCTTTGCTTACCTTTCCTGCGGTTTTTTCTGAAGTTGTCAGAGGAGGAAGGTAAGTTGCCGTCTCCGGGGAAATATACTTGCAGACTGCCGATGACCATTTGCGTTCTCTGACATCAAAAAGGGCAGTGCCCGAGGCATCGCCGTATTCTGCCCAATATTCGCCTGTCAATAAATAGTTGATGTAGTTGTGAGGGAGTAAGATGCGGCGCAGTTTTTCAAAAGCTTTGGGTTTATTTTTTTTCAGCCATAGAACCTTGGGCGCTGTATATCCCGGGCGCATCGGAAGTCCGGCTTTGGCGATTAGTTTTTTTTCGCCGCCCGCTGCTTTGGTTAACTCGCTGCATTCTTCGGCGGTTGACGTATCGCACCAAAGTTTGACATTGTAAACAGATTTTCCTTTATCATCCAGCGGAACAAAACCATGCTGTTGGCCGGAAACGCCGACCGCTGCAATGGTTTTTTTTATATTCTTGTCGATTTTATCAAAACAGGTTTTAACGACTTCATCGTACCATTCGGTTTTTTGTTCTCTTGTTCCGTCATTTTGGGCAATAATGCCAATAGGCGACTGTGATTGGGCTATGACAACCTTTTTTTCGTAATCATAAACAATCAATTTACAGCTCTGGGTTCCCAGATCAATTCCGCAAACAGTTCTCATCAGAGCCTCCTAGTTTTCATTCTATTATATAAGCGATTAATTGTCTATAATTTTTTTAAACCATAAATAATCAAAACTTATCAGTCCGAAAACCAGAGAATAGATAACAATCTGCATACGGTTTTTCAATTTTGTCTTTCGTTTAATTGCTGTTAAATAATTTTTAATTGTGCCTGTACATAAATGCAGATGAGCAGCTATTTGATCATCGGATAAACCTTGCGCGATATCCGTTACAATTCCCCGTTCTATCGGAGAAAAAATTATTTTCTTTTGTTCTGTCAATTGAGCCGGAAATTGACTCATTATTGTCACTGCGTTAAAAACTCTGACAGTGATAGAAGCGCTTATAAAGTATCCGTTTAAATAAATTATTTTTATAACATGAGCCAGTTTTTTAATATCAACGTCTCTGAGCAGAAAGCCCGCGATTCCGGCTTTAAGCGCAAGACACGCGTAATTATCTTCATCATTTTCACAAAGTAAAATTATTGCCGATGAAGGTGATTTTCTGTGTATTATACTAACCAATTCAGATCCGTTTTTACTTGATAATTGCAGATCGATAATTATAATATCCGGCTTCAATCGTTCCGATCTGATTATGGCACCTGTTTCATCTTTTTCTTCGCCGACAATGCTGAATTCATTTTCCGCCGACAGTATGTCGATGATTTGTTTTCTGTCATTATCACGTCCTGATATAACAAGTATTTTTATCTTTTCATTCATTTAGTCCTTTCCCATAAGGTTATATTTTAAAATTATGAATTGGTTGATGAGAAGTCAAGTAAAAAAGGGCAAAATATTATAATTCACCAGTATTGCACATCCCCTTTAATTTTTTATATACTGAATCTTATAAACAAAGAGGAAAAAATGGCGAAGAAAGGAAATATTACAATCGATCGTGAAATGTGCAAAGGATGTCTTCTCTGTATCCGCGCGTGTCCTGTTAAAGTGTTAGAAGAAGATTCCGTGATGAACTCGACCGGTTCATATCCTGTAAGAACGGCTGCGATTGAGAAATGTATCGCCTGCGGTAATTGTTACGAAGTTTGTCCCGATGCTTGTATTGAGGTTTTCGAGGTCTAGTATTCGATTTATATGCGCGGTTATACAGCCGCGCTGAAATGAGGTTAATATGAGTGAAAAAGTCTTAATGAAAGGAAACGACGCAATAGCGGAATCCGCAATCAGGGCGGGCTGCGGCGCGTATTTTGGCTACCCGATAACCCCGCAGAATGAAATACCGGCTTACATGGCAAAACACATGCTTGATCGCGGAAGAGTCTTTATCCAGGCCGAGAGTGAAATCGCCGCCATCATCATGGTTTACGGCGCTTCCTGCGCGGGTGTAAGGGCGATGACCAGCTCATCAAGTCCAGGTATCAGTCTGAAGCAGGAAGGAATGTCTTACGCTGCCGGAGCGGATGTGCCGCTTGTTCTTGCTAATGTTAATCGCGGCGGGCCGGGACTTGGCAATATTTCTCCTTCACAAAGCGATTATTTTCAATCGACACGAGGCGGGGGACACGGTGATT
>Ga0209755_10004646_pt1 | contig 16109 bp, 12 predicted proteins | sample TergutCo191P1_FD_187301 | JGI IMG/M metagenome (GOLD analysis project Ga0209755, IMG submission 187301) | Cornitermes sp. P1 segment gut microbial communities from Petit-Saut dam, French Guiana - Co191P1 (SPAdes) (version 2) | ecosystem: Host-associated > Arthropoda: Insects > Digestive system... | reverse complement strand
TGAAAACGCATCAGGCGGAATTCGCAAGGTACAGCTTTACGGAAAAGCCCGCCCCGCGCCGGAAGACCCGCTTGCCTCGCCGCTTCCGCGGGAATATCTTGAAAAACGCGCTGCCTCGCTGAGAAATCTTTTTTCACAAAACAGCCTGTCAATTCCTGTAGAAGTTTATCTTTAAATATAAAATATTATATGTTATAATTGCATTATCATAAGGAGATTGTATGGAAGCTCTAAAGAAAAATCCGGTGTGGAAAGGCAGAACGGGGCCTGTTGTTCTTGTAATTATGGACGGCGTAGGCTACGGAAGATATAAAGAAGGCGACGCTGTCGCCAATTCCAAAATGATCAATCTGACGGAAATGACGGAAAATAATCCTCACACAAAGCTTAAAGCGCACGGGAAGGCAGTCGGGCTTCCGTCTGATGATGATATGGGCAACAGTGAAGTCGGACACAACGCGATGGGCTGCGGAAGAGTTTTCAATCAGGGCGCGGCGCTGGTGTCAAAGTCGATAGAAACAGGCGCGATGTTTAACGGTGGTGTATGGAAGGAAATAACCGCTAATGTAAAAGGAAACGCAAAGTGCGCTCACTGCGAGCAGCCGGGGTCTCTTCACTTTATCGGGCTTTTTTCTGACGGCAATGTACACAGCCACATGAATCATTTAAAAGCGATGATAACGCAGGCTAAAAAAGAAAATGTTAAACGAGTCAGAATACACACGCTTTTTGACGGGCGCGATGTTGGAAAATTAAGCGCGCTTGATTATATCGATCCGTTTGAAAAATTTTTAAGCGATCTTAACACAGACGGCTTTGACGCAAGGATTGCGTCAGGCGGCGGGCGAATGTGGATCACAATGGATCGTTATGGAGCAGACTGGTCGATGGTAGACCGCGGCTGGAAGACGCACGTTCTTGGAACAGCCCGCCAATTCGCGTCGGCGCGGGAAGCTGTTACCGCTTACAGAAATGAAATACCGGGAATCATCGATCAGGATTTAAAAGAATTTGTTATAGCGGAAAACGGCAAACCTGTCGGTACGATTAATGACGGAGACTCTGTTATATACTTTAACTTTCGCGGCGATCGCGCGCTTGAAATTACGGCGGCTTTTGAAGAAGATAATTTTAACAAGTTTGACAGAATAAAACGCCCTAAAGTCTGTTACGCGGGCATGATGGAATATGACGGCGATTTGCATGTTCCGCGCCGCTACCTTGTTGAGCCTCCATCGATCGACCGGACAATGGGCGAATATCTTGCAAAAAGCGCAGTGCGCACGCTCGCTATTTCTGAAACCCAGAAGTACGGCCATGTTACGTATTTTTTCAACGGAAACCGCACAGGCAAGTTCGATGAAAAACTTGAAGAGTATATCGAAATTAAAAGCGATGTAATTCCGTTTGAGCAAAAGCCTCTGATGAAGTGTAAGGAGATCACGGACAAAGTTGTTGATGCCATAAGTTCCGGCAAATATGATTTTATAAGGCTGAATTTTCCCAATGGCGACATGGTAGGACATACCGGCGTTTATAACGCAGTGGTTGAATCAATGGAAGGAATGGATGTCCAGCTTGGCAGATTAAAAAAAGCCGTAAAAGACGCTGGCGCTGTTATGGTGATCACTGCCGATCACGGCAACAGCGATGATATGTATGAGCATGATAAAAAAACAGGCAATGTTATTCATAAAGAAGACGGAAGCCCTGTAACAAAAACAAGCCACAGTTTGAATCCTGTTCCGTGCATAATCTATGATCCGCAGTATAAGAATGAATATAAAAACGAGCCAAAAGACAGTTGTTTAAACACAGGTCTTGGAATAAGCTCTATCGCGGCAGTTTGTATTCAGCTATTGGGATTCATTCCGCCGGATGATTACGATAAATCGGTATTAAACGCTATGTGATGAAAATATAATACATTTATATTATTAAAACTAAAATATATTATTCTATTTAATCCTAATTAATCGGGCAACCCGGATTTGAACCGGGGACCCCAAGTCCCCCAGACTTGTACGCTAAACCAACTGCGCTATTGCCCGAATACTGAATTTTTTCAGAGTAAGGTTGAATCTATCAAAAAGACATGCTTTTGTCAATGTATAGAAATTAGAGTTAAAAATTTTCAGTTATAGGTTCGGTTTGCGGGTTTCTAAGCTGGCTTACCGCGCGGCTTTGCCATTGTCCTGCCTGCGGCTGCAAAGCAAGAAATTCCCATAAGTTACGCGCTATCGCTGTTTTGCCTCCGCGGTAAAGGCTTGCAGCAAGATAATAGGCTGTTTTAAAATATTCAACTTCGTTAATATACGATAAAAGAACACTGCTTTTATTTACTTCCTGCATCAGCGCCTGAAGGCCTGTAAACGCGTAATTATACTGACGCTGCCTGATTTCCTCGATGATAATCGTGTTTTGAATTAAAAAAGCAAACATCAAATGCTGCCCCGCCGAGCTATGGCCAAGATTGACATGATAAAGCCCTAAAATCCTGTGGGCCTGTTCTACGGTGCTATTGTTGTATCTGTACAATTCCAGGAATCTGTTTATTCCGTCATTTTCAAGCGTTCTTGTCATCGCGGTTCTTTCAAATGATGAAGACGCCTGCGCATAAGGAAGCCTTTCTGACGCAAGGATATTTTCCTGCGCGAGGTTTGCGTTTATCCAGAGCGTGTCATATTCATTTATTATATAAAGCAGCGTTCTTTCCATTTCTACATACTCTGCTCTGGTCCGAAGAATAGCGGCAATCTTATACTGCAGCGTTACATTAAAATGCCGGTCTTCAAAATTTGCGCGCATCGCATAGGCTTTTCGAAACTGAGACAGGGCAAGGGAAAGCTCGCCTTCAATGCGGTAGACTTCGCCAATCCAGTATTCAGCTTCAGGATAATCTTTTAATGCGCCGATTGCCAAAAGAGCCGCGTTAGCTGAATTATTCAGGCTTGATTTGGGAACACGGTAGAAAAGTTCATCAAGGGCGGCGCTGGCGGCTGTGTAGTATCTTTCTTTAGAATACTGCTCTACTCTATCAAGGGAATCGCCTAACCTTCGCACTTCGTTAACCGAAAGCAAAAGAATTAAATCGCGTTCCATTTTTTCATACATACTGCGTCTGTCGCGCCTTGCGTCTTCAAACAATAAAAGAGCATCTCCGTAAGCTCCGGCGCGGAATCTCTGCTTTCCATATTCAAGAGACAGCCACCACGGAATCGCTTCTAATTGCGCAAAAACAGGAACTGAGATTATTATCAGCAATAGAAAGCTCATCAATTTAAAATATTTATTCATATTTGCTCTAGTTCCTCTTCAAATGCTTTATCAGCTTCGCTGGCGCTTATCGTCTTAATAATCTTTCCGTTTTTAAAAATTAACACCTTGTCTCCCGCTCCGGTAATTCCAAGATCGGCGTGTCTTGCTTCCCCTGGGCCGTTTACTTCGCAGCCCATTACGGCAACAGTCGCGTCTTTATCGATTGAATACAGCCTTTGCATCCATCGTTCTGTAAACCCGTGGGTATCAAACCCGCTTCTTCCGCACCGCGGACAGGAAATAATGTTTATTCCCTTGACTTTCAGCCTTTTATTATCCGGCGCAAGATCGCTTGCTGCTTTTAAAATTTCCCTTCCGGCTATAACTTCGCTTTCCATAGTATCGGAAAGCGACACCCTTACAGTGTCTCCTATACCCATTCCCAAAAGCGTTAATATTGCCGCGCTGTTTCTTGCAACGCCTGCGGCAATAGGACCTGCCTCTGTTACGCCGATGTGCAGGGGCGCGTCTGTCTGCCGCGAAAGAATTCTATTGGCATCTATAGTATCGGCAATTGTGCTTGCTTTCATTGATACAAGAATATCCGAAAAGCCAAATTCATTAAAAATACCGATTTCCCTCTGCGCGGCCAGCACAAGCGCCTGGCTTAGGGAAAATCCGTCCGTGCCTAATTTTTTTTGAAGATCAGGCGGCAGGCTGCCTGCGTTCACGCCAATTCTGATTGGAATTCCGCCAGATGCGGCTTTTTCGATTACAGCGCGCACTTTATCCCTGCCGCCGATATTGCCGGGGTTTATGCGGATTTTCGCGATTGGAAAATCCATGCAGCGAAGAGCGATTTTATAATCAAAATGAATATCAGCGCACAGCGGCATCGGCGTATTCTGCGAAAGAGCGCCAAGGGTTTCGGCGGATTTAATACAGGGGACTGCAAAACGCAGCAGGCTGCATCCCATTTTTTCCAGCGTTTGAATTTTTTTTACAGCTTCATCAATATTTGAGCCGGTTAATTGATCTTTATACATCGTCTGAACAGCGACAGGATTATCACCGCCGATATAAACAGGGCGGACATGAGAGAAGCCGCCGATTTTTACAACTTTAGATTTTATTTCTTGTTTCATTGGAAATATACATTATAATGGATAGATATGGATTTTACCATTACAGAAGACGAGCGGAAAATACTGCTCTCTCAGGCAAGAGAGTCGATAACCTCGCAGCTTGAAGGACGCAAACCTTCATGGAACAACGATATTGTCGCCTCTTCAAATATTAATAAATTGTGCGGCGCGTTTGTAACGCTGCATAAGGCTGAGGCGAACACGCGCAATTTGCGCGGATGCATCGGCAGAATGACAGCAAATCTTCCTTTAATAGAAACTGTCCGCGTAATGGCAAAAGAGGCGGCGTTCGGCGATCCTCGTTTTCCCCCTTTAGAAAAAGACGAACTTCCATTCATAGATATTGAAATTTCCGCTCTCTCTCCAATGTCGTTATGCCCCGATCCAAGACAGGTAAAAGTCGGCGTTCACGGACTTTTGCTATCCGCGCGCGGAAGATCGGGGGTTCTTCTTCCGCAGGTCCCTGTTGAGCAGGGCTGGAATCTTGACGAATACCTTGATTATATCTGCGTAAAGGCGGGACTGCCTTCAGACTCTTATCAAGCGCCGGGCGCGCAGCTTTATACTTTTACGGCGATTGTGTTTTCAGAACAGGAGAATACGCTAAAGCGCGGAAAATAATTTATGTGCACAGATCTTTGTTTGGGGCAGCGTCTTTCGCAATTTATTACGCAGGAAACGGCAGAAAAAGCCGGTTTAATAAATATACGAATAAATGAAATCATAGAAAATAATTTTAATGATATACAAATTTTTAAAACTTTCGATCCGCGGATTAATTCTCTTGAATACGACTCGCGCTCTGTAAAACAGGGAAGCCTTTTTTTCGCGCTTTGCGGCGCACATACCGATGGAAGCCTCTTTATAAAAGACGCGGTAAAAAACGGCGCCGCCGCGGTTATTCATCAGGGTGAAATAACAGAAAAAGAAAAAGATATTGTTTACATAAAAGCAAAAGACGCGCGTTTTTCTATGTCTGCGGTATCGGCGGCTTTTTATCAGCATCCCTCGCGGCGTTTGCGCGTAACAGGCGTTACGGGAACTGAGGGAAAAAGCACGACGGTTTTCCTTATCTTTCAGCTTTTAACCCTGCTTGGAAAAAAAACCGGGTTTATTTCCACTGTCCAGCACTGCACAGGCGGCGGTGTGCTGGAAAACACCGAGCATCAGACAACGCCTGAAGCGCCTGTTGTTCAGCGTCTTTTAAGGGAAATGGCGGATAACGGCTGCGAATACGCGGTTGTAGAGTCAAGCTCTCACGGGCTTTCGGCGAAAACCAACCGCCTTGGCGACATCGATTTTTTCTGCGCGGTTTTGACAAATGTAACGCATGAGCATCTTGAGTTTCACGGCACATGGGAACAGTACAGGTATGATAAAGCGAACCTTTTCCGCGCGCTGGAAAAATATCCTGTAAAGGAAGAATCTAAGATGCCGTTCGGGGTAATCAACGCCGATGATAACAGCGCGCAGTATTTTAAAAAAGCAGCTAACGCAAAAACTTTTACATACAGTCCCGCCGGAAGAGACGGAGACATAATCTTGGAAATGATCGAAAGCGGCATCCGGGGAAACTGGTATTCTGTTTTTATTCCGTCATTGAATGAACGAATCAATATAAGGGATTCCCTTCCCGGCGCGTATAATTGCGCTAACGTACTTGCCTCTCTTCTTGCGGTCAGCGGACTTACAGGTCTTTCTTTCAAAGAGACTGCCCTTCATATAAAAGATTTAAAACCCGTAAGAGGAAGGATGACAACTATTTTAAAAGAGCAGCCTTTTGACGTTGTTGTTGATTACGCGCACACTCCTTCTTCGTTTAAAGCTGTTTTTCCGCCATTAAGGGAAAGAAAAAACGCCGAAGGAAAAAAGATAATAAGTCTCTTTGGCTCGGCAGGCGAAAGAGATACGCAAAAAAGGCCGCAGCAGGGAAAAATCGCGGCAAAGTACAGCGATATAATTGTACTGACCGACGAAGATCCGCGCACAGAAAATCCGATGGATATACTTGAACAAATAGAAGCGGGAGTTACAGCGGAAAACGAAGGAACAGTTTTTAAACGCGGTGAAAACCTTTTTTTAATACCGGACAGGCGCAAGGCGATTCGCAAAGCGCTGTCTCTTGCAGGCGAAGGCGACATTGTAATCCTCCTTGGCAAAGGCCATGAGAACTCAATCATTTACAAGGATAACGCAATTCCGTTTGACGAAATAACTGAAACCGGAAAAGCGTTAGCTGAAATGGGTTTTAATTAGTTTTAAGGCAGTCTGTCTATAATGTGTTTACATTATAGACAGACTCTAATTAAAGATTTTTCAATTTCATCAATAACAAAATCCGGCGTGGAAGCGCCGGCGCATATACCGACTGTATTAAAACTAAAAAATTTTAGCGGTATTTCCTGCGCGCTCTGAACAACGGCGCATGGCTTGCCGCTTTGCCTGGCTATCATAAGCAGACGGCGGGTATTGGCGGATTGTTTCCCGCCTGCGACAAGCACAGCATCTGAAAGCGGCAGCAATTCGCGCAGCGCGTTTTGCCGTTCGCCTGTCGCGGCGCAGATTGTGTTAATAATTTTTAAATCAGGGAAATATTTTTTAATTTTTTTCGCAGCCGCATCATACTCTTCCATGGAAATTGTAGTCTGTCCTATTAAAGCGGTTTTCGCGTCTTTGTTTTTTTTATAAAGTTTTTTAGCCGCATTCTCCGCCTGCCGCGCGTCTGCCGCTGTTTGGCAGAAAACAGCTTCGGCGCAGTAACCTAAAAGCCCCGTAATTTCCGCATGCTCTTTTTCACCTGCAAGAAAAAGATGGTATCCGCCGCGAGAAAGCTCCTGCGCCGTTAACTGATTTTTTTTTACATTGGGACATGTAGCGTCAATTATCCTGCAGCCGTTTTCTTTTAAAGCTTTTTCCGTATCAGGGCTGACCCCATGCGCGCGGATAATTACATCAGAATCTTTTAATCCGGATACATCGCCGGCTGATTTAATACCCAGTTTTTCAAGATTAGATAATACTGCCGGATTGTGAATCAACGGTCCTATGGTATAAACAGGATAACCGCGCGCAGCGCCGGATGCGATATCCACAGCTTTTCGCACCCCCATGCAAAACCCAAGCACGCTTGCCCGAATAACTTTCATTTATTTTAATGCGGGATTAAAAATGAGGAGTAAGGAATGTAAACTCATTTTACATTTCACACTCCTGACTCCTCATTATGAGACTATTTGGCAAGCGCTTTTTTCTGCTGGCGTTTAATTTTATTATTCTGCCAGAAGTTTACAAAACCGGAAACAATGAAAAGCGTTGTGTAGACGCCTGACAGCATGCCGACAAGAAGGGCAAGCGCGAAATCCTTCATTGAACCTGATGTAAAGATAAAAAGCGAGAGAACAGCCAGCATTGTAGTAGCTGTTGTAATAATTGTGCGTCCTAAAATTCCTGTAAGCGAAATATTTAAGACGTCAACAAACGCGTTATCGGGATACAGGCGCAGGTTCTCTCTTACCCGGTCAAAGAAAATGATCGTGTTGTTGGTTGAATAGCCAAGGATTGTAAGAATCGCCGCGATTGTTAAAGTTGTAAATTCCATCCGCGTCCAGACAACAAAGGCTACAATTACAAGCACATCGTACATAATCGCGATGACCGCGCCGACAGCGTATTGAAGCTTAAACCTTATTGCCGAATAGGCAAGGATCAAAAGTAAAGTAAGAGAAATTAAAATACCCGCCTGATCGGTTAAATCTTTTGAAAACCGCGAGCCGACATAATCTGAGCGAATAACAGCGATGCTTCCCGCGCCGAAAAAAGATTCCAGTGTTTGAATAATTTCCGCAGAGCCTACGCGCCCTTCTTCCTTATCTTCCACGCGTATCATAAAATGGCGATCAGAAACGGCACCGATGCTCTGTACAGCGATACCATGGTTGAAATTCGCCATCGCCGAGCGCACTTCGGAAATATCAATCACAGCGGTTTGTGAACTAAGATATTGAACTACAAAAAACTTGCCGGCGCTTAAGGACTGATCATTTTGTATGCTGATTATTATGCTTGAAAAAGGCGTACTGTCGCCTACAGCCATTGTAATATCAAGATTCGGAAGCTGCTGCCTCATCGCCCTTACAAGAGAGCCGATCGTACTGTGATCGGCAAAAGCGAATGTGTATCTTCTGCTTTCTACGCCAATGCCGGAAATAACAATGTAAATATTACTACGGTCGTGGGTAAGGGTTGCACTTTCAACGCCGTTCCAGCGGAGCGAAAAAGCGGTAGGAGCAATCTGCACTTCTTGTATAAGACCCGCCTGGAAGTCCACGCCGAGCGCGAATCCGCCGTTAAAGATAAATCCGAAAATACTGAACGCGACAAGAACCAGCGAGATTAACGCGGCGGGAATAAAAAATTTAGAAAATTGAATTATTTTTTTCATAGTTTTACCGCCTTAGCGCGGGAAACTTCATAAGCGCCTTCCTGTATTTTAGTTGTCCAGCTTACAGAAAGACCTTTGCTTTTCATTACATCGGTTCCAAAATCGAAAATGAGCCGTGATACAAAGAGAGCCGTAAAGACCGATGAAAATACCCCGATAGAAAGACTTACCGCAAAGCCTCTAATCGGTCCTGATCCAAGCTGGGACAGGAATAAAGCGGCGATAAATGTCGTAATATTAGAGTCCATAATCGCCCAGAAAGCCTTTCCAAAGCCGGCTTCAACAACCGCTTTCCGCGACTTTCCAAGACGCATTTCTTCTTTCATGCGCTCAAAGATAATAACGTTCGCGTCTGTCGCCATACCAATGGTAAGGATGAATCCCGCGATTGCAGGCAGCGTCAGTGTAAAGTTTAATGCCGAAAGAACGCTGAACATGATATAAAAGTTAAGAAGCTGCGCAACAACAGCGTTGATACCGGCTGCTTTGTAATAAATAAGCATAAATACCAAAACCGCAGCGATTCCGCCCAAAAGCGCGTAGAGTCCCTGCTTGATTGTATCTTCACCTAACGAAGCGCCGATACTCTGCTGGCTTGCAACTTCAAGTTCTACAGGAAGCGCGGCTGTTCTTAAAACAAGAGCGAGGTTTTCAGAGCCTTCTTGATCGAAGCCTGTAATTGTTCCCCTGTCGCTTATCCCCTGCGAAATATTCGGGTAAGACCTGACTTTACCGTCCATAATAATAGCGAGGTTCTTGCCTACATTCGCAGACGTAAGATTGAAAAACTGCTCTCCGCCTTCGGGGCTTAACCTGAAAGCGACTTCCGGCCTTCCGCTGATATTGTTTCGCTCAACGGTCGCGTCTTCTATAAGATTGCCGTCCAAACCTATTGCCCTGTGAACGACTATATAACTGTACAATCCGTCAGAAAGGCGGACATGTTCATCAAGTCCGTACCTGTCCTTTGTATAAACTCCAAGGAGCACAGCATGCGCGGGAATTATAGAAGGATTAAGCAGATTACCCGCGGCGTCGAAGGTCTGCGAAGGGTACGCTTTGTAATGCTCATAAAAAGCCGCAGTCGCTTCCGCGTCTTCCAGCTGGAATGTAAGACTTCCCTTTCCCATGATGATGTCATTAATTCTTTCGGGATCGGCTGTTCCGGGAATTTCAACATAAATCTGCTCATTTCCCTGGCGGCGGATAACAGGCTCTGTAAGGCCAAAGCGGTCGATGCGGCTGTTTAGCACTTCCAAAGCGCGGTTCATCGCGTCGGCGGGATCGTCGTCTGTCAATGTGCGGCCTACCTGTAAAACAATGCTAAGACCGCCTGAAAGATCAAGACCAAGTTTAACAGCGTTGTTTTGCAAATCCTTTAAGCCGAAGATCTCGTCGCTGTACTTTTGCTCAATCGCGTCAAGCGCTTCTCTTCTATTGTAGAAGCCTTCAAGGACTGTTCTTGCAGTCCAGCTTTCAGGAACAGTTCGATTGTAATCCCTGTATAATTTTCTGGAAATTGGAATCAAATATTCCAGGTCTTCGGGAACATTGCCGCCTGTGCGTGACACGTCAATAAGACGCTGAAGGTCGGCCTGCGCGGACTGTGACGAATAAGTTCTTATATAATCCCTTGATTCAAGCGCCAGCGCCTGCTGTTCTTTTGGAATGAAAAAATACCAGCGTATTGTAGGCCATAAAAATAAAAAACACACCGCCAGTACAATAAATAAAACAAGTAATCTGTAGCGTTTATTCATAATTACTCACCGTTTTCGGAGGTTTTATCTTCGGTTTTTTTATCCTCAGATTTCTCCTTATCCTTCTCCTCTTTTTTATCTTCTTTTTCTTCTTTCTCTTCTTTTACCGGCGCGGGAATTGTAACACTGGAAATTGCGCTGCGCAGGAATTCAAGTTTTACATTATCGTCCGCTTTTATAATTACGGTTGTATCCTTTACGCTGTGAATTACCCCGTAAAGTCCGCCGATTGTGATTATTCTGTCGCCTTTTTTTAAGCTGGAAAGCATTCTATCTGTTTCTTTGCGCTTTTTATTCTGCGGCCTGATAATCAGGAAGTAAAAAATCGCGATTATCGCGAGTATTGGAATAAAGCTTCCAATCAGGCTTCCTGCTGTACCTCCGGCGCTTGGGTCGGCAGTCTGCGGAACTCCAAAAAGTAACGGTAAGACAAATGAATTCATCGGATCATCCTTTAAAATTATTATTTTAATTACATTACCTTAAAAAAAGCATTTATACAAGTGCCGCGGGGAACTTCGGCGCTTTACTTAATTTCTGCCTAAAAGAGACGCGTATTCAGTCTGATAACGGGTAAGGCGCGGATCATCGGGAGAAATCGCGAGAGCCTGCCTTAAGTAGTAGACAGCCCTGCGTTCTTCAAGGCGGTTATGATAAATCAAAAACATGGCGATAATAGCGTCCAGATTTCGCGGGTCTTCAAAAAGACTTGATCTTAAATCGCCTAAAGCGGAATCTTCGTTTGTCTGAAGGCGGCTGCGAAAGTAAAAATACTGGCTTTTTACCGCCCCGGAAGGAACAGAATTGATTCTGCCCTCCACAAGCCGGGAAGCCTCGCTTCTGCGGCCGTTATCGATTAGGGCGGATATATAAATGCCTGTAAACTCCAGATTCGCAGTATCCCTTTGATATAATTCTTCCGCGAAAGTTAAAGCCCTTGCGTTATTTCCAAGACCTTTTTCTATATTAAACGCGTTTATTAAATCCTGATTGGTCCGCCGTGTTTCCAAAACCCTGTTTAAATACCCCTGAGCTTCCAGCCAGCTTTCGCGGCGCACCGCGTCCCTAAGGCTTAAACTTAATACGTCGATGTTGTTTGCGGCTAACTGCCGCAGTCTTACAAGAAGATCCCTTCCCTCTGTTTGATCCGCCTGACGCTGCGATTCCATAAGAAGGGAGACTGCGTATATAAGAGCTTCCACATCGTTAGGATAGGAGCGCAAGATTGAGCGAAGGTAATTAAGAGCAGAATCGCGGCTGCGGTTGCCTTCGGCCTGCACCTTCGCGCGCATAAAAAGGTAATCCCTGTTATTCGCATTTATGGAAGCGTATGTGTCAAGCGATGAGCTGGCCTGGGTAAACTGCCCCTGCGAAATTAAGATAGAAGCCCTTAAAAGCAAAAATTCTCCGTTTCTTGGCTCTGAGCGTAAAATTTCATCAACCGCAGGCAGAGCGCGCGACCAGTCTTTCTGCGTATAAAAAGCAATGGCAAGTTCTCTTTTAATTACCATGCTGTCGGGGTATCTTACTATCAGCGCGGAAAGAATCGCAACAGCCTGCGCCGCATTATCTGTGAGCCTTTTTACCCGCGCCGACGCGATTAGCGCGGGATAACATTCATTTGACAGATTATACGCCGCCTGATATGAGTTATCAGCATCGCTGTATCTTCCGGCGCGTTCATAGAAAATGCCGCTGAAAAAAAACGGCAGAACAGACTCCGGCCGCAACCGCGCCGCTTTTTCCAAATCTCTTAACACGCTGATGTTGATATCATCATCCTGATCAATTACAGCGATAAAGGGCAGAATATGTTCCAGAAAATCGGATGAATCAGATGACGGACGGGTATAGTTGCCCCTTTCCGCTTCTCTTATGATACGCGCATACGTTGATGTCTGCGGAAGATCAATAGCAGGAAGCCTTGCAGGCGAATCAGGGTATACAAGCTTTATTAAAACCGCGCAGACTCCTGACATCATTCTGCCAAAATCTGTGCCGCCTAAATCCCTTGAACGGATTATTTCTATTGCCTGTAACATGGAAGACAATACGCCTGTTTCTGTCAAATGCAAAATTTCTTCGGCAAGCCCGCCTGATCCCGGCTGCAAGGCGGACGGCTGCAGGGCAGACGGCTGCTGGGCGGGCATCCGGTGAACCACAAGAGACGCGAATATCAGTATAAAAAGAAAATATGAAAAAAAACGGTTTAAAACTTTGATATTCACTCTTGAATTTCCACATAATAAAATATATTAAGACAGGCAAAGATTACATGATACTATTTTAAAAACAGATACTGGATAATTATATACAAAATAATAACTCTTTGATAGTATGATAAACAATGAAAGCGACAAGATCACAAAAAATCATTATATTTTCTTTTATTATTATTTTTTATTCAATTATTATGTTTTCGTGCGATTTACAGCCTAATGACATTGATCAGTACTACATTACAGGTTCAAATGAAGACAAAGAAAAGCTGAATGAATTATTCACGCTTTTAAATCAAGAAGAGCCGGGAAGCGAAAGCGAATTTGCGGTTACAAGAGAAATTGCCGCAAATTACGCGCGGCTTAATGATTATGACAGGCTGATACGATTTTTAAGCTCAAAAACAATTAATAACCCGGCATATCCGTATAACAGCTATTATTTTTTAATGATTGCTTATGCGAATATCCAGCGCGACTGCGATGAGGTAGCTGCCCTTTACTTTGATTTAATCCTGCGCAATTATCCTGATTTGATAATAAATGATTCCGGCGATTCAATTCATTTTATCTGCCTGAATTATCTTATCGTTAATAATAACAACCCCGAACGTCAGGTATGGTATTACAGGGAGCTTATATCAAGGTTTCCGGATAAAATCGATTTGGGCACAACATATTTCCTTCTTGGCCAGGCCTGCGAAAATGTTGGCGACTGGAACAGCGCTTTAGCCGCTTATATAAATTTTCTTCCGTATACAGGAACAATAATTGCGGGGTTTCCTGACGCCGAAAGGTACGCGAAGCAGCTTGTCGATTTTTCAAGGTCGCAGAAAGACTGGACATTTGAAAATCTACCGGCTTTAAGAAGAGCCATTGAAGAAGCGCTGGACGCAGGCAACGCGGCGCTTCTTGCCCGCTATCAGGCGAAGGTAAATTTCTTTGCGCGCTCCTGGCAGCAGGTTGAAACAGACGAACTTGGCTTATTTACACTGAACCTTCCTCAGTTTATGTCCGGGACTCACATAAGATACGCGTCCTCCCTGGACGCTTCTTCCACTGATACAGAAGCGTTCCTAAGGACTACAGGATGGTCTCAGGTTTTAAATACATGGTATTTGTATTTCAGGAAAATCTACTTTCCGCAGGACCCGGAAATTCACGGCCGCTGGGAATGGGCAGGAATTTACTACGGAGAAAAAATCTAACAGTGAGTTTTTTTAATATTTATTATAGAAAGTATCCGCAGTTTATTTTTATTATTATTTTTTTTATAGGTTTGAATAATTTATTAGCTGATGATGACAGGCCGATGCGCGCAATCCCGTCTGCGGCAGCAAGCATTCAAGCAAATCCATCAATTTTTATTCCGGCGGAAAATTCGCTGCTTACCGAAAAAGCGCTGTCTCAGCCGCTGACGCAAAGGTACATCGCGCAGTATACAAGCCCTCACGGAATAGCAACTCTTAATGAAGCGCTGGAACGGGGAAAATATTATATTCCATTTATACTGGAAGAAGTGGCAAGGCGCGGGCTTCCGCCGGAACTGGCGTGGCTTCCTATTATTGAATCCGGTTTTGTGATAACCGCAAGAAGCCGCTCCGGCGCTGTAGGATTGTGGCAGTTTATGTTAAACAGCATTTCAGGGTACAATATGAGAGTAAACGATACCCTTGATGAGCGCCGCGATTTTATAAGGTCAACAACGGGCGCGCTTCAAAAACTTACAAATGAACACAGAAGCCTAAATAACTGGGAACTGACATTAGCCGCGTATAACTCGGGGTTTAACGCGGTAACAAGGGCGATGAACAGCTCAGGAATCAGCGACTACTGGGAATTATGCGGCAGAAACCTGCTTAGCGCGGAAACTGTTCATTTTGTACCTAAGTTGATAGCTGTCGCTTATGTTGTATCGCAGCCAAGAAGATTCGGCCTTAATGCCTGGGATGAAAAATTTGAATGGCAGACAATCTCTCTTACGCGTCAGGTCTCTTTGGACATTATCGCAGATGAAGTGGGAATCGAAAGGAGCGTGATGCGCCTTTTAAACGCCGAGCTTCTTTACGGGATAAGCCCTGCCGGTCTTAGCTACCAGTTAAAAGTTCCCGCGCAAAGCAGGGATTTCATTATAAGCGTGCTTGAACGCGAAGATATAAAATTAATCCGCTATCATTACCATGTTGTCCGTTCAGGCGACACGTTGTGGTCAATGTCAAGGCATTACGGCACAACCCTCAATATAATAGAACAGCATAACCCGGGGATTTCAAACAGATTTCTTAAAATCGGCGAAACGGTAATAATCCCCGCGTATAACGATGTCGCCGCGCCTGAACGGGTTATTTCAAATTTATCTTTTAACGGAACACACACCGTTCAAAGAGGGGAAACTTTCTGGTCTTTAAGCAGATTATACGGCGTAGATCCGCAGGATTTAGCGGAGGCTAACGGAATGCGTCTTGATCAAATTCTTCACGAAGGAAGAACCTTAAGAGTGCCGATAATACATTAAGGCTTTTTTAGGGGATTTATATGCGAAAATTGACATTTGTACTGCTTGTTTTTATCACAGCGTTTGTTTTTGGACAGGAAAAGATCGATATTTCTGGCAGTGTTGAATGGGATACAATGCGTATTAACGCGCGCGTCGCCCTGGATCTTGCCTCCGCCGGATTAAAACTTCCGTCAGGAAGAACCCAGGCTGAGGCGCTGCTTTCTTCAGGTTATTATGATTTAATTCAATCAAGCCTTCTTGGCTTGCAGGTTGATTCATCATCAAAAATCTCTGATCTTATTGCAAGGGGCGAGTTAAATTATACCGATATTGTCTCTTTTTCGCAGATGGCGTTTTCCGTCGCTCCGTCGCTTTCATCCGATATGAAAAGCATCACAGCCTCTCATTATATTCCTCTTGCAAATCTAAGCTCCGCTCTGCTCTATCATAACCGCCCATCGCCGGTATCTAGAACATTAAGTTCTGTTTCCGCGCCGCAATACACAGGGATAATAATTATCGCGGCGGAAAGCCTTCCAGTTCACAGCATGAGAAGTACGGCGTTTCCGGTCCCGTGCCTGTTTCCAAAAATCTGGGACAGCGAAATGAATTTAATTTATGACCGCGGCATGTTTGATTACCGCGCGGTTTCAGCGCCGATGGTACGTTATTCGTCACTGCCTAATATCTTTATGAATAATCCTTCGGGGCTTTCCGATGAATTGAAAGCCATTGTAGGAGAGCGTCCCCTCCGCATTTTCGCGCTCGGCGTATTCGGCGTTGTTCCTA
>Ga0209755_10004645_pt1 | contig 16110 bp, 17 predicted proteins | sample TergutCo191P1_FD_187301 | JGI IMG/M metagenome (GOLD analysis project Ga0209755, IMG submission 187301) | Cornitermes sp. P1 segment gut microbial communities from Petit-Saut dam, French Guiana - Co191P1 (SPAdes) (version 2) | ecosystem: Host-associated > Arthropoda: Insects > Digestive system... | reverse complement strand
TTCCCGGCCTGATATTCCATTCGGACAGGGGTTCGCAGTACTGCTCGCACGCCTTCCGCGAGGCCTTGCGAGCGGGCTGCCCCGGCGTCCGCCAGAGCATGAGCCGCAAGGGCGAGTGCTGGGACAACGCGTGCGCGGAGTCTTTTTTCGCAACGCTGAAGCGGGAGCTTGACGGCCTTGACGGGAGGCGTTCGGCGGCGGAGGTGCGGCAGTCGGTGTTCATGTACATCGAGACGTATTACAACCGCGTTCGCGCACATTCGGCTATTGACTTTGTCGCTCCGGATGTCTTTAATCTGGGTAGGGTCGCTTAACTATGTTTACATAATCGGGCAAAGACCAGATTCCCTGACCAGAACACATATGCCGTCGAAGGTTGGGACGTTGAATACCAGCTCGCATAGTTTTTCCTGGTAGTTGCGAAGCCGGATTATCTCGTCGTAGTCGTACGTCTTGTCCTTCGGCATGTCCACGGTGATGTTGCTGATGTCGCCGCACTGCTCGATCTGCGTGGCGTTTGGACACCGCAGCTGGCACCATACGTCCTCCCCGTTGAAGGGGACGGCCACCCAGTGGAAAAGCCCTCCCCGTATCGCCTCCAGCGGGTTGTACCCGGGCGGCGGCTCGGAGAGCGACCGTACGCCATGCAATCTTTCGAGCAGCATCCTGTCAACAAGATTTTCAACCAGCCTTTCTAGCCGCCTATGGAATATCATTCCCCCGAACCCTCCCGAATGGCCGCGAGGATTTCGGTCTTGGTGCCGTCGGCGTTGAAGGCGATTCCTTTATTCGTGGCATAGGCGGCGAGCTGTTCCTTGTTCATCCGCTCAAGGTTCCTGGCGAGCGCCGTCTCCGCCGAACACGTCCCGACTGACCGGGATGCCGCGTCAAGGCCGCCGCCGAACGCGGAAAGCGACGCCGCCCGGGATTCGGCCGCGGACAGGTTTTCGCCGATATACAAGTCCCCGATGCCAGGGATGCTTATCCTCCGGATCTCAAGCGCGTCGAACTGCGCCACGGTGAGGAACTGTTCCTGCCACGCGGGGAACCGCGCGCCCGTCTCGTCCGTGTACTCGGTGGCGGCGATGTTGTACGCATACTGCGCCCAGGCCTTCGCCTCTACTGGCACGTCGCCCTCGATGCCGGTGCAGTTGCGGATCAGTATCCGCTCGTATCCGGAAACGTCGGATCGCTGGTTGGTGCCGCGTCCGTACACCGGGGATAAGATCTCGATCCAGAAACCGGGGTGATCGGATTCGTGCGCCATCGGGGGATCGTAGGTACCCGTCTGCCTGTTGTACAGTCCGCCCTGGACAAGCTCCAGCAGGTCGTAGTTCTTTTCCCTGAGCGTTAGGACGGGGTCTATGCCCTGCATCATGGCGCCTATGAGCATTCTGGTTATCGTGCCGTTCGCGCCCTCCTGGTCGATCTCCTCCTTGGCCCTGGCGTTCTTGGCCAGGCCGATGTTAATGATCTCGTCGTCGAAGAAGGACAGGCAGCGCAGGTCGCCGCCGAACCGCCGTCCCTGCCCGAAGTCGAGCGCGGAGGCGAGCGAGCCGACCACCTGGATGATACCGTTTGTTCCCGGCAACGCTACGGTCGGCGCGAAGCCCCTGTACCTGACGCCCGTCGCAGGGGCCGGCATGGGCCACGGAACCATCGTCTGGCCCGGCGGCATCCACGACCCCATCGGGAAGGGGAACTCCCGAACGATTACGGTGCCGTCCTCGATGAGCTCGACGGGCGAGCTTTCCTGCGCCCCCTCCGCCCACGTCGCCGTTGCGTTGACCGCCCTGTACGTGGCCCCGTCCGCCGCGGTTCGGTGCATAAAAGCGGGCAGCGCGAGCGTCGCCGCGCCGGTGTCGCCGGAACCGCGCATAAGCTCGACGGTCAGCCTGGCCGGGGTGATGCCGGCCGCGCCTACTCGCAGTCTTCCGGTATCGGGATCGATGGACGCGGCGCTGTCGGTGAACCCGGCGTTGTTTATGGCGTCAACGACTTCGGCAACGGTTACCCGTGCAAGGTCGGCCACGGTTGAGAAATCCAACGATCGCGTCTGCGCGTCGTGCGATCCAACCTTTATCGTAAGTTCGGACATGCCGTTGGACGTGTGATAGCGCAAATCGATCGTCCCGTGAAATCCGATCACGCGTCCGGGCCTCGGTATCGTCCCGTCGGGGTTAAGCCGTTGTGCCCTCGCACCTCCGGTTGCGAACCTTGTCTTGTTGTTTACGTTTACTCCCATGTCAATCCTCCTGTCAAAAATATCTGTGTCGATCCTTACTGGCGGATCAACCCCGGCATCGGGGCGATATAAATCCGTTCCATGTAGATGCACCCATTCTTGGGATCCGCCGTCAAGTCGGTGAACCCGTTGGGGTGCAGCCTGTACCGGCCGCCGTCGCGGCCCTCGATGTCGCCGGCCAGCAGCCCGTCCAGCTCCCCGAGGACGTAGCCCTCCAGTTCGTCGAAGCGGCCTACCTCGTGGCGCACTATGATTTTGTACGAGCGGGTGCCGTTTATGATCCCGGCCTCGGGCTTAACCACGACTTGGGGCAGACCGGGCACCTTCGGCGAGTTGCCGAACAGCGCCACGTCCTTTATCGAGCCTTTTTTGAGACGGTCGATCACGTCCTTAACCACCGTAGATCCCCCTTGCGTCGTCGAGGAAGGGCGCGGCCAGTTCCCTCACCGTGGGCTCCAGCAGGGCCTGGACGTTCGTGTTTCTGGGATCCCGGCCCATCCACTCGAGCCACTTGCCGTACGCCGCCGTGTGCCACAGGCTCCAACCGACACCGCTTTCATCACGATCCGCTCTCCCCTTGATGCCGACGACGGCATCCCCGGTTTGGTTGGTCCAGAACTCACCGCTTCCATGGTTCCTTCCCTGCCTGTCCTTCGCGGCGTTCTCCGCCCTTAGCTTGTACTCATGGCAGAGGGCGAACAGTCCGGCGTTTCTTGCGGCGAACATGTCATCAATCCGCGCCGTGACCCGCTCGATGTCGGCATCAATGGTGACATCAGCCATTGCGCACCACCCCTCTGGGATGACCGTGCGCTCCGGCGCGGTGCGACTGTAGGGCGCTCGAGAGCTGGGCTATGGCCGCCAACGCCTCACACTCCGTAAGGGGGATCTGGCCCCGAATAGTCCACGTTCCCGCGATCGACCTTCCTTGCCAGTTCCTTTCCCGAGGGGGAATGGGACGGCGACTGTACGGATGTATCCTCAAGCCCGTTCTCCTTCGCCCACCTCTCTATATCGGCACCGCCGGGATCCCCGTTGGCGTGGTCCCTGATTTCCTGAATGAACTTGTCATGGTTTTTCAGGCGGGGTCTGATTATGCACATGCAATTTGGGTGAGGATAAGCGAGAACCGTGTCTATCGTGTACGGGCTTCCCAGCGCCAGATCCTCGCATATGTCGCAGTCGAACGGATCCGCCGGGTTGAACCTGAGCCAGTCGTACTCACCGGTGCAGGCGGGATTGGTCTGCCCCTCCCTGATGGCCTCCTCCTGCATCATCCGGTACTGCTCCGAGCGGCGGATGCGTATGACGCGGTAGTCCACCCCAGCCTTGCCGAGCCGCCGCTTGTATTCCTTCGTGCCGGGTAGCAGCTTTCCCCACCTTCCGGGGATGACGGTCGGGCCGAACCGCCCGTGCGCCATGATGTCGGCGGCGGTGGTTTTTATGTCCCTGCCCTGGGATATGCCGCCGAGCACCGTGTTGAGGATTGCCTCCTCGGTGTGGTTCACCGTGTCCCAGATCGACTTGCTCAGCGAATGCGTCTTGCGGTCGACGAATTTCACGTACTCTCGCGGGGGTCTGGTCGGATTGCCGATATCGTTTCTGACCATGCCGTCAGGGAACGCCGAGTTGACGACCTTCGCCTCCTTGGAATGGCCTTCGTACATATCCGCGATTTTTTCCCTGCTCAGGCGGTGCCCAGGCACCTCGTCCAACGCATCAAGGATATATTTCTTGTTGATGTCAGCGACAAGGAAAACGGCCTGCTCGCGAGCCCCCAGCACGGTTTTCATGATGAAATCGTAAAGCTCCCTCCGTGGAAACGCGGAACGCACCTGCTCCTCAAGAAAGGATCTGCCACGGCTTTCCCTCACCGCCCTCGCGACGACGGCGAAAATACGGACGTACTCACGGCGTATCCTCCTGCCCGCCTCCATGGCGCGGCCCATCATCGTTCGGCGGACCTGGATATATGCGTCGTGGTACTCCGTCTCGGTCATCTGCCACCCGAGTTTTCCATGTCCCTTTCGTCGTCGTCCAGGTCATCGCCGTCCCCTTCCGTGGAATCGTCCGAGTCGGGATCTTTGGCGTGATCCGTCGCCGTCCTCGCCTCCGCGTCGGTGTACAGATCGCCCTTGAGCGGCAGGGTCTGGCCCTTGAGCATCTCGAACATGTCGGCCTTGATCCTGTCCCTTGTACGCTCGGGCATGTCAGGGTAGAACTTGTCGATGAAGTACTTAACGTCGTCGTAGCCCATGGAGGCGTCGTTGATGATGCGGCCCAGACCCTGGGTAAACATGCCGAATATCTTCGCCATCGTCTCCTTGCTCACCATCTCGAACCGGTCCCACTCGCAGCGCACCTCGCCGTAGCGCGTCTGCTCCATGAAGCCCCTGATCGTCAGCGTCTGGTTGAAAAGCTGCGTGAAGGCCCTGTTCAGCTCCCGCCGCAGACCGTGGACGTACTCCACGCCAAGGTCCTTCTGCACGTCCGTGCTGGCGTGGTTGCCGGTCGCCAGCCCCGGCCAGAAAAGCTCGGGGACGCCGGAGCCGACCACAAGCAGCTTGAGGTTGGCGTTTATCGCCTCGGTGTGCTGCCTGGTCGCATCCGCCGGAAGGTGCAGGAAGTCGGTCTTTTCCTCCCCTGCGGTGTTGATGTAAAAATCGTCCTCGAACGGGTTTATGTCGTCGAGCGTCCCGTTGTCGCCGTAGTTGTTTTTGAGCCACGTGTCAACGTTGTTCGTCTGCTGCACCAATTTGGGCTTGAATTTCGCCAGCACCTCGTCACGCATCCTGTGGATGTCGTGGGTTGACTTGAACAGCCGCAGGTTGCGCCCGAATATTGAGTGCCCCCGCCACTCGTCTTCCTTGCACTCGTGCCCGAAGGGGATGGGGATGAACCCGAATGGGTTGTTGTACCTCTCGCTCCTCAGCTCCCTGCCTTCGCCCGTCCACCACACCTGCACGTAGTCCCGCCCGATGCGCCGCTTGCGCTCCGCGCGCTTGACCTGGTTGTACCCGTCCGAGTAGCTCACCATGACGTGGTCCCACACGACGTTGATCTCGTTGGTGTCCACGTCTATCTCGATGTCCGTGACGTTCTGGTCGGGGATGGCCTCCCAGATGACGCGCCCAAGTTTCCTGCTGTAGCGGCACCACCGCCACGCCGTGCCGATCAGCAGGTACGTCTGCACGATGATCGGGAACTCGTCGCCCTGGTCGCGAAGGATGTCCGCCACGGCCTCCTGCGTCTTTTCGTCCGGCGCCCTCGGCGTGGGGATGCCCACGAGGTTGGTCGGCACGCTTATCGGCGTGTACGCCATCGGGGACGCAAACTGCAGCCCGTCCACGTCGCCGTAGAACAGGCCGTACAGCAGATCGGCGTTCGACTGCGAGCCTCCCGTCATGTCCACGGTTTCCGGGCGGTTTGGGTGTCCCCGTCTGCCAAGGTTCCGCGCCTGCTCGCCGCCCTTTTTCCAGAAGCCCAACGGCCCGAGTATTTTCTTGAAGTGCCCGCCCTGCAATACGCTGTCGCTCATGTGGATTTGCCCCCTTTGCCGTACCCATCGGCTGTTCCAGTTTGTTCCTTCGCGAGTTCCCGGAACAGTTCTTTCGTGACGGTTCTGATCTGCCCAGTCGCCTTGTTTTTCAAGGTGTATTCTTTTTTCACATGGTCATGTTCGATAACGTCCCACATAAAGGACGGTGGCGGTGCCGGCCGCGCTTTTTTATTCATCCGCTATCCCCCCCTGTTGTTTCTTGCTAAGGAATTATAGGCTCCAATGAAAACATCTTGTCAACCACTTGTCAAAATTTTCAGGTTTTGTTGGAGCAATTTTTGTACAGACAGGCATAACTGTTTCCTCAGTCATCGCTTCTCCTTCGCCTCGCCGCCATCTGCCTGCGGAACCCCTCGTCAAGCTCGGTACTTTCCTCGAACGCCTCACGTCGCAACGAGGCGGCACTGTCAGGCGCGTCGTCATGCCCGTTGCCGTCGGGTCTCCAGTCCAGTATCTGGTTCATGTATTCCGGATCGGTCTGCTCGTCCCAGATTATATCATGCCACACTTGGTATAGGTGCGTGGAGATCTTTATTTTTTTATTCATACTTTCGGCATAGGTACGGCATCTAAGTCCGCGATCCTGCAATTCCTTCGCCAGAAAACCCTTGTCGGCGTTGCTTTCCAAGAATATTTCCGAACAATGCCATTCACTGTATTTCCGCTCGACGAAGCCGTACCAATCCCGCACGTTGCCCTCGAACACCCAGCCTATGGCACGGGTCTTGCTCATGACGGTCATGGCGCAGGTATCCCCCCCTCCATAGGCGGCGTCGATATGGGCGACCACTTTCTCCCCCGTGCGCCATGTATCCGTGTCGAAGTGTCCGTATTTTGGTTCCTGGAATAGTAGGCCTTCATCGGCGATCAGTTCCAACTCGTAATTGATGGCGAACAGGAACGGGGTCAGCCGCTTGCGTTTCATCTCGATTTCGTCCTTGGGTATGAACGTGTTGAACCTCGATTCGGGATATTTCCAGACATCGGTGAAACTTTCGATAACGTCCCAGCCGTCGCCTTTCGCCCATTTAGTCCCCAGCCAGATCGTGAGCGCCCCGGGATCGACGATGTTTCCCGCAAGCTCCCGGATGCTCTCCTTGACCTTTTCCCGCTCCGCCCTGCTGATTTTGTCCTGCAATCCGATTATGTCGTCGGCGATCACCACGTCCACGTGAGCACCAGTCACAGCGTCCTTTATTCCCTTGGCAGTCAGGGACGGCTCTATGCTCGTGTCCGTCTTGAAGTTGAACATTATTTGGTCTTTTGCGTCCGTCGTCTTTTGGGGTGCGATTCCGTGGACTGACCAAAACAGGGCTTTAATCTCGTCTTTGTCGAAGGCTCGCGACACCGCCTTTATGATCCTGCACGCCTCCTCGTGCGTTTTCCTGACTATGAGGATGCGAGAGGACGGTTTGAATAGCAGATAGCGGATGATGCCGGTGACGACGACCGAGCTGGTCTTGTATCCGCCCCTGAACGCCATAAGGCCGTGCGATCCCGTCGTGTCCCAGCAGTCGGATATCCACTTTCCGTGCATGGGGATCAGTTCGTCGTACCCGATAAGATGCCCGAGGATATGGGGCGAGTGCTTTATCGTCCGCAGCCAGCCGTCGGCGTTATTTGGCTCTCGGCTTTCTTGTGGTTGCCCTTGCGGCCGTTTGCCTGCCTTCTGTCGTTCCTGTTTTACTCTCACTGGTTTCCTTTGCGCTTCTTGGCTTCCTCTCACGGGGATCCTTTTTCGGCGGCTCGCCAAATATGGCGTTGAGCCTGGTCAAGGTATCCGGGGAAATGGCGGCGATCTCGTGGTTTATGGTCTTCTCGGGCTTGCCGTAGGCCCTGTCGGACAATTTGTCAAAGTTGGACGTATCCCCTTTTTTCATGTCCGCGACCATGGCTTTCAACATGATAATAATAGCAACAGGCGGCTTGTTCTTTTTGTCCTTCAGTATCGCGTCTATCTCGTCCGCGTTGTAGGTTATCAGGCTTGCAATCAACGCTCTTATATCGTCCAGTGATACTCTCTCCTCCCTGATGTATTTCGCAAACACGTTTGGCCGTCTGCCAGGGTTTTTAGGCTGGTTTGTCGAGGAGAATTGAGTGTTCACACCATCCTTGCAGATATCATTTCGTGGCATAATAACCGTTTAATAACCGATTTACGGTTATTGTTTCAAGATTATACCGTCTTTTTCACAAATAGCAAGCGTTACATTTTCCGCAGATATACTTCCTTCGAGTAGCCGTCGGAGCGGGACGCCATGAGCTTCAGGAACCGCTCCTTGGAGAGATCCGAGAGACGGAAAACCTCCTCGGGCCTCATTCCCAATTCCCTGCTAATTTCCTTGACAGTTTTTCCCTGCCCCAAAAGCCGCCTTACGATGTTTTTCATCGGTTCCAGCAGGTGCGTTCCCCTGGCACGGTTGTGGGTGACGGTGCCGAGCATGTCGCCGGCCTCGTCAGAGTGCCTGACTATGACGACGGGAACCTTGCCTTCCAGTTTGCTTTTCAGCGGCTCCTCCCCGGCCACCGTCCAGCGGTGGAAGCCGTCGATGATCGTGTAGTCGGGCCTGCACACTATGGGCAGCGTCCAGCCGTTGGAGAGGATCGACCGAACCAACAGATCAAGGTTTTCCTTCGAGACGCGGTTGGGGTTGTAGTCGTTCGCCCTTAACTTGCCGCGCTCAACCCAATGCAGCGTTGACAACGGCACCGTCAGTTTATTTTCCACGCTTTTTATCCTCCCTGTTCGCCCTGGCGTAGTCGCAGTTAACCTGCGTTATGATCGCCCGAAGCGTCCTCTGCTTCGGATCACCTCCGACAAGACAGTCGTATATGTTCCTGTAGGCCTTGCCCTCGATAATGGGGCCGTATTTGACCAGAACCTGCACGATGTTTTTCGCGTTTTCCATGCCGCCCCTCGTGGGGAAATTCTTCCCCGGCTCCCTCAGCAGCCTGAAAACCTCGGCCTTCCAGTCCTTCTTACCCTCAAGCGCCGCCCTGTTTTTCGTGGAACGCCTGAACATCTCGCTGTCCCAGTAAAGGGCCGCAAGGTAGGCGTTGGGTTCCCTGTGGATAATCCTGTCCATGAGATCGGGATAGTACTCGTTCATCCGCACCAGGGTCTTGGCGGTGTCCACCGAAAAGAACTGGGACACGCGCAAGTCCTTGAGGGAACTCCCTATCTGGTACAGGTACAGGTATATTTCCGGGACGTCTATTTTCTCCTCGTGCAGATACCGCCATACGTCCGAGTCCCTCCAGTCGTATATGGGCCATACCATGTTTCCCCTGGCAAGGCCGCTTTTCGCCGAGAACGACTGGGCCATGTACTTCGACCTGTGCAAAGATTCCGCCATACGTACCCCTGTTATGCATACGCCGTCGGAGTTATGCCTGGTCAGAAAGTCCTGGTACGTGTTTTTTCGGTTCTTCAGACGCGGATGTCCCATGATTGCGAAGGGGGGCGGCTCGCGTATCCACCTGTCCCTTCGGAGGCTGTCCCAGCAGATAAAGCTCTCCTCCTGCTCGAGCCTGTTGAAGCAGGAGAAGTGCCTCACCTCCAGGCAGAACCAGTTGAACCTTCCGCCGGCCAGAATCGTCTTTTTGCGCCAGTCCAGAACCGTCCTCTCGATGCACTCGAAGATGGCCTCCTCGTCGATGAACTCCACGACCATGAGGGAGGGGTCTATCCTCCCCTCGGCGGCGAGCTTCAAGGTCAGCCCAAGGAGGCATAGGGAATCCTTCCCCCCCGAAAAGGACACGTACACCTTTTTCCCGTTTGAGAAGGCGTTGGCTATGCGCCGCTCGGCGGCCTCAAGGACGGTCCTGACACCCTCGCGCTTTACAACCATACTTCCGCGCCGCAGTTGGGGCAGGTGACGCCCTGCTTGACGCTAAATTAAAGGTACTTGGGGAAACCACCGAAAAAACAGAGGCAATCACGGAAAAAAGGAGCGAGAAAATGACTCAGGCACTGTTCGTCGGCGAACCCATGCCGGCATACGGGGGCAAAGTAGCTGAAAAAGAGCCATCTCCACTTTACATCGTCAGGGACAAAGAGACCGGGGAGGACGTAAGCCAGGTACCCTGGGATGCGAACGTCGTATTCCTGAACGAGGGGCTGGTGGAAATCCCCGAAATTGGGGCGACCGCCGCAGGAAGCCCAATCGACTTCGAGGACATCGACCCCGATCCGCCCATGCGCCTTTGGGCCGCCGGCTTCATCCGTGGGGACAGGGAAAACTACAGGTGCGTCCGGGTGCAGGGGTCGTCCATGACCGAGGCTGACATACAGGACGGCGACCGTGCCCTGCTGGTGAGGGCCAGAACAGCCGAGAACGGCGAAATCATGCTTGTGCGGGACGAGGATTCGAGCACCCTCAAGCGGATCAGGGTAACCAAAGGCTCGGACGGACGGGAGGAGGTCTGGATGTGCTGGGAGGATGGCAGCGGACACAGGGAAATGCTGAACGGCGGACACGAAATCCAGGCCAGACTAGTGGCCATAGAGCGGAAACCGAGAAAGCGATAAAAAGGCAGAAGAAAAACAATGGGCACGTAATTCCTTGTGTGGTAAGGAATTAGCAATGCGAGACTCGCAAATTATTTTTTTTTGTCTATATCTTCTTTTTTCTTTTCTCTCACGTAAAAAGATAAGCAAGAAAAAATAAAAACGTGTTTTCGGCATGGATATCATAGGAAGAGTTTGGAAAAAAAATTATTTTTCCACTTTCTTGAAGAAAAAAATGTGGTTTTTTAAGACGCAGAAAAGACAAGTGGGCTTGCAAATTTGCAAGCCCAAAAGAAAAAGTACCACGCCAGCGGGTTTCAGGCGAGTTTTTCGTAGCTCGGGACCGTGTTTAACGCCACATAAGTCTCTGCTGGAATATTTTATTCTTGTGGTGCTGCCGCCTTCAACAAGCCTGTACTAACGAGATTGAGGGGTGAAAGGGATAATTCGCTTGAATTGGCTGCAATCTGTGCGTTTTATACGAATTATACGATTGCCGTACACTTACCTCCATGTTACACTTCATATAGAAGGTGGATAACCCAGTTTTCGCCAGAATAAAGCCAAAAAAGGAAACCATATTGAAAAGTAAAGCGATTCCGTGTCTTGCCTTGATAACGCTTACGGTGGTTGCGGCGTGCGCCCAACCGCAGGTTGAGGGTGATCTCTTCTGCCCCGAGAATCATTTCGAAGTGCGGATCATAAATGATGGTGTCGCCGTCGAGATCACCGGCTACGTGGGCGGTAGGACTGACGTGCGCATTCCGCCGTACATCCTGGGACTGCCAGTTACCGTGATTGGGGGGTATGCATTTAGGGACGGAGAATATATGAAGGTTGCGGAAGGGATGTATATTTGGTTTCCTGGGCATCAAATTACTTCTGTTACAATCCCTAACAGTGTAACACATATTGGATTTGGGGCATTTATGAGCAATCAGCTTACCTCCGTTATTATTGGCAACAACATAATTAATATTGGGGTAGGAGCCTTTGCTTTCAACAAGCTCACCAATATTACCATCCCTAACGGCGTTACTGATATTGGAGCCTCGGCGTTTATGCGGAATCAATTCATCTCTGTTACCATTCCAAACAGTGTTACTGATATCGGAGATTGGGCATTTAGCGATAACCAACTTACCTCCATTGTTATCGGCAACAGCGTAACTCATATCGGGATGTGGGCATTTGCGTCCAACTATCTCACAGAGGTGGCGATACCGAACAACAATGCCTACGTTCACGAAGAGGCATTCGACCCAGGGGTTACAATAATACGGAACTGACGGCGACTGGGACAAGCGCATCGAGAAGGCGAGGAAGAAGCTGGAGGTTTAATATGATAGCAGTTGAAGCAATATTTTGTGAGGAGGGGTGAAATTGGCAGAAAAAAAGGAGGTCGCAAAAATGGCTAAGGCAAAGCAGCCCAAAAAAGAGAAAACTACGGTCGTGAAACCAAAACACAATAAAATGACCATGACCGTCTATGACATCGTGCCAATGGTTGACGGAGTTTCGGACATCAGACTTTCAGAAAACTTACACAATGCGTTAAACCTGACAGGCAAGATAAAAGACCGACTGATGAAGCTTAGCGGTGCCGAAGAAGACAAGGACAGTGACTTCATCCCGAACTTCAACTACAAGGGTAATTTTCTGTTTGGGCCATTCGTCAGGCTAAACGCTGGACAAGGATCCGCCGTCCTTGTGGAGCACCTTGACAAGAAAACGGTGGGAATCAATGAGATGATAAAAGAAGCCGACGACAAAACGGCTGGCTCGCTGGCTTCCACCGCATTCTTTTGCGTATCTGGCGATCTCCTGGTGCTGACCAGTGGCCGCACAAATTTCCGAGCACTGGAAACATATATAAACTGGCTTCTCAGTGAACACGACCTTGAAGATAAACAGATAAGGTTTATCCCCAAAAAAAACATCGCTGACGCAATTCAACTTCGGAACATAAAAAGCATCGAATTGGGAGAGACCTTTCTGACCCCCAAAAGCAACAAGCCATCCGAAACAGTTAAATTTGAAAGGTTCAAGGAAGAAGCGCTCAGACTGTTGTTTGGGGATGTAAAGAATGCGAATGATTACGCATGGGAGGACATTATCTCCGCAACATTGATTCTAAAAGTGCGGAGAAGGGGGAACGAGAAAGAAAATTCTGCGGCGTTGGACACGGCCCTGCGTATCGTCGATTCCGACGAGGTTATAATCACATCGAAGGACAACAAGCGTATAAGGGGAACCGAGTATCTAATAAGTGCCGTCAGGCTAATTGAGCAAATCGGCCTAGGGTACTATAATGAGAATCAAATCGAAACGGAGATGAGAGCGATACTCAAGGCGGTAAAGAATGGAGAAGTGGTTTCTTAGGGTAGGTTCCATAGTTATTGCTTCATTGACTCTTTCATATGTGCCGGCACATGTTTGGGACAGACTGTTTGCCACAGGCTTTCTCGCTACCATTTACACGGTAATCGGAATAATGTTCCCTCTCGGTCTGAATCAGATTATATCATTCTCTTTTGCCGAGGTCGAGCGAGACGCATTCGTAAACAGATACAGGGGCGATTTGGATAAGATTAGGAATATTTTCGTGTGCCTTTTTGCCGTTTCAACCATCGTTTTTCTATTGCAATATTTTGTGGATTGCGCCGTGCAGTGGAGATTCGTAAGGTTCGATCTTCGTTGCCTGTACCTGGCGTTTATGGCTTTTTGCCTGATTTACTATATCCGCAATTTTATCGCTTTGGCCAAACTCAAAAATGAAATAGAGGATAAAATAAGGGAGGCAAAAAAGACAAGAATGCCTTTGCCTGCGTGACCGCCAACGCCTCCCGCAAGTGGAGGTCGTGATTTTCCGCGAGCGCGTCATCGGCACCCCGTTGGATAAGTTCGGTTCTGGCGTAATACGGGATTATGCTAAAGGCATGGCGTTCAATTATCTAAATGCGACAAAACCAAAATGACGGAGGGCCGCAATGGCGGTAGTTACCAATTCAGTTGAGATTCCGAAGGAATTTAACAGTGCAAGCTCAAGCCTGATAAGTGCCGATGGCAAAAAAAGGCTGGAAAATATTTTTTACCGCGGAAAAAAATGTGAGTTCATATCGAACAGAGAAGAAATTCTGGATATGATCTTCAAGGCTTCCGTGGATTGCTGCGAGCATCATTTCGGCAAAAAAAAGGACGTTTCTTTTTCTCACGAATATCGGAGAGACGGACTTGACGTAAAGAGCAACGAATCAAGCGTTTTTATAAATGAAACCATACTGAATTCCATGCTGCAATATATATATGTTGTCATATACAATTCCTTAGACATTCACAATTCCGATGTATTCTTCTACTGCTACAAGCAACTGTTGATTATTATTAATGAGCAATGCAACAATACTTATACACTGCCGAGTGAAGACGCTTTCGTTGACGTTATGGAAAAATACCCCAATATCAGGACTTTGAACGTTGCGGCTGACGTTTATTGGGGCATGATTACATTTCTGATGCTCCATGAGCTTTCTCACATATTTTTGGAACATCATGCCGCAGGCAAAGGGCAGATGATAGCCGAGCAGGAGCGCGAAGCCGACAAAGAAGCCTTCCTTATTTTTCTTGACATGATTTATAACAGAGACAGCCATAAGAAACTTGAATTCCTTGAAGAATACATTTATTTGGCTCCAATGATGACGATTGATTTTTTTACGCTTGTATATTTCGTTGACGGCACGATCAGCGGAAACAGGTACAGTTCGAATCACCCCCCGCATGAGGAAAGGAAAAATATCCTGTTCGATCTGTTTGACAAATGGGAGCGAGACTTTGATTCCGTGAACGGCAATGCAATATACAATGGGTACGTTGACGTTGTCGAGAAATTCAAAAACGCTCTATTCAATGCCAACGAGCAGGGTATGCTTGAACAAATAAAGAGGACAAGGGAGAAAAAAGTGAACGAGAAAAATATCGTTGATTTCATTTCGGAGCTTACGGATGACGTGCTCGAAGTGAACACACTAAATGGAAGCCTCGACAGGGAATCCATTGACAGACTTATAGACACGCACGTCTGTTTCATCATGGATGAAAATACAACCGACTTTGTTCTCGTAAACTTAAAAGGCGGACCGGCAACATCGTTTAAATTGGCGAATGTTATCGTCAATTTTAGATCTATGCTTGAAGCCCTGCTTGGGATTGCGCTGGCAGCAGGCCTGCCGTCGTCTTCCGCGGAAGCGGCAAGAATCGTCCTTTTACTGACATACAAAATCCTAGGCGTGTCAACGAAAGGCCTTTCCCAGAATGCCGCCCAGGTTCTTATTTTCCTGCATCAAAACGATGCTTACTCAAACGAAGTTTGCGAAGAGGAAATACTCTCGCATCTTAGCTCACGCGACTTATTAACCAAGGAAGCGTTAAACGCAGCGATAAATGAGCTTTTAAAGGTTCGGTGTATCGATATAGTTCAGGGGAATGTCATTTTGCTTGAAAAAGTGTACCTGAGATAGCAGACACTGCATTTTTTCTACGGAAAACCGTACGTCTTGCCCACATAAAAATCAAGCCATAGGCAAGGCTTGGGTATTACAGCTGTCACACATATGCCGCCTGCACAGTGCAAGAGAGTTTGCACTTGGTGTTTTTATCCCCGATATCTAAAAATCGTCCACATTTAGGCAAATCGAACTGTCTGCTCTTGGCTAGCATCTCAAAAAAACGCTTGACAAATCACTCAAAATAGGCCATATTTGACTTACAGCCGAGAAATCGGGGGGCCTCTGCTTGGTCGCGGGTCTTGCCACATTCCGAGGCGGCCTTGTAGCCTCGGGAGCCTACGGGGGGGTCAAAAGGCCCCCTCGAATTATTTCAACTCCTCTATACGCATAAAATATGTTTTCCCAGTTTGGGAGATGTGGAAGGCAAGCGTTCCCGTCGTCCCGCTGGTATAATCGCGGCTTCTCAACGTTCTTCTGATTCTTGCCATTACATCGATTCTGGAAATATTTGGATTATCGATCTTCAGAAAGACGTTCTCGCTTTGGGTACGGGATGCCCTGAACTGTTTTTCAACACGCTCCAAGGCACCCACAATATTCTTGAATTCGAAAAAAACGCCATTTACCAAAGCATCTGGGCCGGAGGAATGCCTTCTGTCGGCATCTACCAACTTTGGCAACAAATAAACGGACGAACCGATGTCGGTTAGGATTTTCGCCTGCCTTATTTCCTTCGCAAGCGTTCGCTCATCGTTTTTTAGCCCCGTAAGCAGGGAACGCGCAACCTTGATACCATCAATGCCGCCGGGAAGTTCAAAATCCCTGCCTTTGTGTAGGAACTCAATGGATACGGCATTTTCCCATTTCTCGCAGGGAAATCTTTTCTTAGCTGCCTCACGCGTCTTCCTCTCATTTTCCTCTCGTTCCTTGGAGCTTCCCCGCCCCTCCTGTGTTTCCGCTTTCGGCGAGTCTGTCTCATTCATATAAGTATTGGCCTTAACCCACTTCTGTAGACGGAAAGATAAGCGAATGGTAAACAGTGAAGGAGAGGAAAAGATGAAGAAGCAAGGCACAGACCGCCGAAAGTACACGGCGGAATTCAAAGCCGAGGCGGTTGCGCTGGCCGGGAAACGCGAGAAACCGGTAAGCCATGTGGCGTTGGATCTAGGCGTCAACGAGAGCATGCTGCGGCGGTGGATGCAGGAAGCGAGTGAGTCCGCCGAAACCGGCCGCCGCACGTTCCCTGGGCACGGACGGCCCCGGGACGAGGAGCTGACCCGTCTGCGCA
>Ga0209755_10004643_pt1 | contig 16113 bp, 8 predicted proteins | sample TergutCo191P1_FD_187301 | JGI IMG/M metagenome (GOLD analysis project Ga0209755, IMG submission 187301) | Cornitermes sp. P1 segment gut microbial communities from Petit-Saut dam, French Guiana - Co191P1 (SPAdes) (version 2) | ecosystem: Host-associated > Arthropoda: Insects > Digestive system >... | reverse complement strand
CATTCTCTTCTCTCCAAAGCTCTTTTTCTCAGTCTTCTCACCACCACATTCCTGAAGTCCAATTCAGCATCATCCGTCCCCTTTAACCTAGGCCTTCCTTTTTTTCTCCTTCCTCCTGATTGGCCTTACAGTAACTTATTTGCTGGCCTTGTACCATCTGTTCTTACAACACGCTCAAGCCATTCCAGTCTACGTGACTTCTCTGATTAGTGCTGCAATATGTTACAGGCATATGGTGTTAATCGTGGAGCTGAAAGTAGACTAATACCATTCCCTTCATCTGGCCAGGCCCATGGCAAGAAAGGTAAACTAGTAATGAATATTATACATGTCAGTATGCGTAATACAGTTTTGTGTTGGTTTTGAGCTTCATTGCTAAAGATTCTGTTCTTCTTGGATGTGATGCTGTGTCATTGGGTACTACCCACCCAGTGACACAGCGTCATGTCCTGGAAGACATGAATCTATGATGCACTTTTGTTTGCTGTTGGTTAACACACATAGATTGTTAACTTAATCATGTGGCCTGTTCCCACTGTGGGCTGGGTAGCGTAGTCAGTATAGTGACTGGCTACGGGCTGGATGGTCCGGGGATCAGATCGCGATGGGGGCAAGCTTTTCCACAGCTGTCCAGATCAGCCCTGGGGCCCACCCAGTCTCCTGTACAATGGGTACTGGGTCTTCGCGGGGGTGAAGAGCAGCCGGGGCATGATGCTGACCCTTCACCCCGTTTTAGTGCAATGGTCAAGAAAGAGTAGAGCTATACCTCTGCTCCCCATATGGCCTGTACAGAGCCTCCGTGCCTGCACAAGGGTGTGCTTAACTTTACCTTTTTACTGTTCCCAGTGGATGACACCATGCTCCATGCTTACTCCCACCACAAGTCCTCTATCCTGGGCCACATCCTGCTGACCATCTCACCTTGAAGGTAGTGGCTCCATTATATGTGACAGAGTTTTAAATTGAAGTATCATGTTAAGTGTGGTGGCTGAATGGTCTCTGTAATGTGACTTCCTTAATAGGTTTGATATAATTCTGCCAAACTGTTTGTATGTTCCAAAAGTTTGGTGAGGAAATAGACACATGCTTCAAATGTTTCTGTACATTTTGGGAAGACGAAACCGAGTCACAAGCACAATACCATTCCCTCTGACCATGTACGTCTGACTTTCATTCAGACGACTGACCATTCATACCAAATGTTGTTTAGTGATTATCACTTCTGCTTCATATTTGGAAAGTCTCAGGTTCAGTGCCTTGACCAGGAAGGTGTTGGGATAGTCATTTTAAAATAGTTGCAGATCACATTTACCTACTTTTCAGTTGATCACTCATTTGTCTGTGCATTTAGTACAGTAACCTTTGCATTTGAGACATGTTGATTAAAGTAAGAGAGGTACAGATTATGTGTTACTTCTGTCACTAGGTAGTGGAAGCAAGAAATTTGATTGGACTTCCCATCCTGCAGTCCTTAAATTATCAGAGAACATAGATTTGGTTCATAATTGTGGGTTCATCACCATGGTGAACCTAAGCACCAATCGCAGTAATGGGCCAAACATCGTGGGTGTGTCTGCTGAAGAGGTTGTGCCAGAGGTCACTCAGCAGAATGTTAAAGTCAGCCTTGTTGAAGCGTGGGTTGCTGTGAACAGTAGTCCAGTTGGTGATACGAGAACATCAAACAGTCCAGTGAACGGTTTTACAAGCGAGGAATGTGCTGATATTTTAAAAGAAGAACTGGATAATTTACATGGTGAACATTCCCCACAAATCAAAAAATCACAGTATTGTCATAATAAAGTCTCTGGTGAAAGTGATGCTGTTAGAAATACAAAAGTTGATGTTGAGATAGAAACAAGAGACTCTAAAATGTTAGAAGTTGGTAGACATCTGGAAGATGAACAAGAGCAGTGGACTTTACTAGACTGCTGCTTTGGTGTGCCGTTGTTTGATGCTGAAGCCAACCTAGAGATATGTGAAGCCATTGTGTCCACAGAACTATGGAGGAGGGAAAGTCTTGAGAAACTGACAGCATCAAGCCGCAGACTCTGCCTTCGGTTGCTGGACTTCATCGATTGTAACCAGGTAAGGCAGGGTGCAATTGCTAGTGAAGGTCATATGAAAAACCCTCTTATATTCTTCTTTGTCCTGTTGCCAGTACTCCCCGCATACGTCTACCCACTCTCTCCCTCTTGTTTTTTGTATGTATTTCTCTGTTGTCCCTTTTCTTGGTCTTTCCTTTTCCATTTTTTAGACTTTGTGAGTTCTTTTGGCGACCACGCATAACGTGTGTACAAACCACACTATCTGTAATGTTGCCAATCTCCATGTAGTCATCTGCAGAGAGTAGTTTTTTTTTATTGCAGGTAATTGGTCATTACACAACAGTGGTGTCATCTGCTGTACAATGAGCAGTCCAGCAATAACAATACTCTACCTGCAGATCTGGGCTAATGTCCAGCTGTTTGATATTATACCTTCTCTGTCATAAATCTTCATAGAAACTCCAGTGCTGCATACTATAAATCTCTCAGTAAAATGAATTATGATATATCTGTTTAATTGCATTTGGAAAATTTGTGTTACATACTAATGAATTTGTGTAGCCAGTCAGGAGTTCAGTACTATACAGTATGGTTGTTTGTTCTATATACAGTGTTGTAGTAGTGTGTCCTGAATTGAGTGTTTGTGCGTGTGTGTGTTTGTAATTCATATAGCTTTGTGGCATGACTTATTTTCTTTTTTTGAGCGCTTTCATTATTTTGGACAAATTAGTTGTACATACTGTATATATAACTTGCCCAGGGCTTTTGCAGTAATTCCCATTTGTTCCATCTAAAGAAGGATAATGGTACTGGAAGTCATTTTGATGCTTTTACAGGGTGGATAATTGTGTGGTTAAGTGTCTTTTTGAAAGCTGGAATTTATGTAGCTGGTCAGGATATAGACTGCATCATAGCTGTGTTCACAGAAGAACCACACCATAAGACAGTTGAATCCAGTTCACACCTTTATACTCTTTGTACCTAATATCTATTGAGTAACCTCTTCAACCACATTCTTACAAAGTGTAAGTAACGTTAATAATGATTGCAGGACCTGCCCGTTCTCCCAGAAGAGATGACTGCCACATCAAACAAACGTGCAGGTATTCCATCAGTAGCCCTTCCAACACGGTGCTTAAAATTTAATGAAGGGAAACTAGAACGGTGGGATGGCAAATAAATGCAGTATGTGATATGTTATTTTAAGTACTTCATGGTATGTTACATACGTTAAGATTGGGTCTACAAGAATGCCTAATCATACAAACCATTCCAGATTCTAATTTTACCAACAAGATTTACACATATAAATGCAGTGGTTGTCAGTATTGCTCAGGTTGTAAACATTCCTCTTGTCATCCATTCAGGATGAAGTATCATCATCAGGGGTTGAAAAATATCATCTGATTGTGAGTGGTGAATGAAAACTCTGGCTGTTGGGCTAATTTTCCATTATTGTTTAGGAGTTGGCACTTTGTAGCTTTGTAAGTTTGAAACATCCAGTCTATTTTAGATTTGGTTTTTATTGATATTTTCTTGTCTACCCTGTGAGTGTTGAGGATGAACGGTATAACAGAAAGAAATTAATCTTGTGTACTGAGTGGAGGCAAGAATCACACCAAGTAAGAAGGAAATAATGATGCACCTTTTCCTCACAACCACTGTATTTGTCAGGGTACCAGATTTTAAAAATTGTTTCCATCACTGATCATCATACATTTATTTCCACTAGAATATGACAGCTAACAGCAAAACATTCCTTTTTTTCCTATATTTTCCTATAAATGCTCATCTTGTTTCACTGTCTACTCTTTTTCTACTGTCTTCCATACTTCTGTCACTTGGTCCAGTCTGTGTTCATTAATTTGACTGTTTACCTTCAAGTGGTATTGTGTTATGAAATTATAGGAAACATTGTTCTGCAGATCTGATTGCATGTAACAATACCAGAGTGTTGCAATATTGCTGCTGTAAATAATTACTGAGGCTAACTGTAGTAAAGTTTTCCTTTTCATGAGGACTTTGCTGTTTGTTTTACAGTGGTGATTTTCTGTGATTCTAACCCATTTTTTTAACCAAAAAATTGACATATTATAACAGCAAACATGGGTTGTGATAACTATTAATATCCTATATTTTGTTAATTAATGAACTGTCTTATTGTGTTTAATTAGGCAAAATTGAATATGAGTATCCCAAAACTTAATATTTGTGTTCCCATGAGCGGTCATGTAATTGGAAAAAAAAAAGTTCGCCGCTTTTGGTGTCATTACCTACAATTTTCATTGAAATGTATACCCTTCAGTTAACTTTAATATCATTAATGTCAGCCATTTATGATTTGTTTTACAAATAGTTTCTTCTTCACTAATACAGTTGAGTATAAAATTGTTCATATATTACATTAGGTTGAAATACATACAAGTCAAAAGTGTGTATGCTGGGAGACACCTGTATTTTGTATTTATGTGTCTGAGTAATATAATTCATACATTGCAAACCTTCATTTAGTTTATGTTATCTTTTATTTAATCAATGGTTGGCCATTCATAAACTGCCTGGCTTTGGAAATGTATGCGTATGACCAAGATGTAACACCAGTTGGAGACATGTCAGTGAGATCATGAGTTAGTTTGTGGGACTGTCATTGTTGCCAGCCTCAAGTCTGTTTTATTACTAGTATGGAGGGGGTCATTTTAAATGTGAAAAATGCATTGTAAAATTACATATAATTCTGACAGGTGAAGGAATCATAAATGCAAAATCATTGGTTTCTCCAAATTGAGGCTTTACACACATGTGCAGTAGGCACTTAATTTTTGTCAAGACTTAATAAGTGGCTTCATATTTGGTAAGTCCCAGGTTTGGGTATTGGCCCAGCAGTTGGCTACAGTGGTGACATACAGGATGTTTCATGAGTTGTGGACATTACTGTACATGATTATTTCGTAGGTGTTTGTGTTGTGTGGTTTTTGAAAACCTACTTTAAGTGTAGGTCATTGTAAATTTAAAGGCAATTTCAAGAAGTTAAATTCAATTTATACTTTAATTTTTTATGTGAAGTGTTTGTTTAGTACTCTATTCCAAATACTTTCAGTAATTTGTGTTTATATAACCAACTATTTGCACTTTTCCACTATGTTTTTAAATTTTTAACACTTTAAAACTTTAAAACAATCACTTTGGTTAAAACCAATTTTAAAAAAAAAACTGACATGTTTCGGTCTTAATCGAAGATGGTCGATTAAGACCGAAACATGTCAGAGTTTTTTCAAAAATTAGTTTTAACCAAAGTGATTATTTTATAGTTTTAAAGTGTTAAAAACTTAAAAACATAGTGGAAAAGTGCAAATAGTTGGTTATATAAACACAAATAAAGATCACTTGCACGGCTAAAAATGACTTTCAGTAATCTACATCTTTTATTCTATATTTTAAGTTGTCATACTCACCATTCAAGTTCTGATACATGTTTATATGAACTTATTTTTGATCACATAGACCTAGGAAACCATCTCCTACAGTTGTGTACAAAGCTCATATAACATCCTGCATATTCAGAAACAGTTTTCAAGGTGCCTTTCAGGTTACCTTGAAGATGGTGGCAGCACATATTCTCTGAAACATGATTACCTATCTGCCAGTTGACACAGCTTAATAACCCTAGAGATGGCAATCTTCATAGTCTCACTGTGAGAACCTGGACGCTGAAAAAACGTTCTGTAGCTGATGACATTTTTGTTGAAGCATAATTATTCGTGTACTAGTAGAATTATTTGATGACCATCTTGCTTTGCAAAGTTTTCTCACAGAAGTATGTGATGGCTGGATTTCACTAGAAAGTCATTTAATGTGTTGGTAATCAAGAATCGTCCGGTCAAATCATAAATTTTATGTATATATTCACTGGGTGTTTGAGAAGTAATGAGGCTACAGACACTATTCAGTATCTGAGGCATCCTGAGACTTTGGCATAGTTTCCTTTTTAAAGTGATGCCCTTTACAAGCTCTGCATTTTTTACAGTGCTCCACATACTCAAACGTGAAGTAGGCCAGCTTTATTTGATCCATAATCCATGCATTGACTGATTATGGATGATAATAGTACCAACCAGATGCATACAAGTATATTAAAAATAGTTCTGTAGACAATGACGCCCTGCATGTTCCGGTCAGCCATGGAGGAGGTCATTGTGTATATCAACATTTTTAATATATTTGTGTGCAGTTTGTTGGTACTATTATTCTATATAGTGAAGTAGGTCATTTTATGACTTCTTACATAGGTTGTAGCAGTGGCATACATTACCTGTATGCTGGAACTGAATTTTTTCCCTTTTAGCTCCAGTTTAAGCTTTGGAAATATTAAAAAAATCACAGTGGGCGAGGTCTAGATTGCAGGGTGGGTGCTTTGCAGGTGTTCCACGTGTGTCTGCCATTTCTGACATACACTTGAGCAGTATGTGGCCACACATTCTTTTGAAGCAAAACCCACTATTTCATCGAGAACTCAGATCATTTTTCCAAATTTCATTCCAGAAAGCAGTTTCTAGTGTCTTTGCATGACATCATGATAGTGTAGTCAGTATGATAACTAGGCTATGGGCTGGACAATCTAGGGTTCGAATCCCAGCAGGACAAGAGACTTTTCTCCTGCTGAAACTTCCAGACCAAGTTTAGGGTCCTCCCAGCCACCTATTCAATAGGTAATGGGGATTCTTTCCCCAGGAGTAAAGCAACAGGAGTGTGAGGCTCACCATATACCTCCATTTAGTGCCTAGATTAAGAATAAGTGGAAATGCACCTCTTTTCCCCCTATATGCCTTTATGACATGCATAGAAATAAGTTTGTCTTTACCTCTTGGCGTGGTACTTACTATTCGCATTTTGCTTATGAGGTATCCCTCAAGAATAATGCCTTTGAATTAAAAAAATCAGCATTACTTTTCCAGTTGCAAGCATTTGCAAACTTTCTTTGTTGGAAGTGAGACTTTGAATTTACAGACACTTGATTGCTGTTTTGATTCTGATTGAGGACTTATCACAGTTGATGGGTCAGGGTTGTACTCAAAAAAGAATCACAGGTCATTGGCAGAATACCACACACACACCTGTGTTTCTGATCACTGCTGAGATCCCATAGAGACAACCTTGCACACATCTGGGACATGCTTATTTTCACTGACACATTGTTTTGATTTTGTTTCCATTGTCATATTTAAACTGGCAGGTGATTCCCATAATGTCTTGTGTCCTTCTCCAGCAGTTTGTTAGCTTTCTCAATACTGGTATGTATGACAGCAGTGCTTGGTCTCATACATCAAGTGTCATCAACCACCTTTATGTTTCCTTCTTTAAAATGCTGCCACCACCTGAAAACTGTAGGTTTGTTTGTCCACCAACTCTGTTTCTTTAATATGTTTTCTAGGTTAAAATACAAGTCTGTTGCACATGTCTGCCTCAGCATGTATGAAGTATCATTCACTGCTTTTGGAAAATGGGCCTCAAAAGGTATCTTTTATAAACTGTATAAATACAACAAAGCATTTGGGATCCCGCAATGCATTGGAACATAGACAGTTCTTGGATCTGTTTTCTCAAAGGGCCTGAAGATGACCTAATAAAGGTCGAAACATGTCACCCTGACAATATACTATTTTTATTGTATATAAATAAAGTGTTGTGTTACTGATTGACATGTTGTATTTATATGTTATGGCACTTTGGGATGGGAAACATCAAATTGTGTAAATTGACCATTAACAGAAGAACATTCTTCTTGGCAACAGTGGCTCATCACATTTGAGGCCGTAACTGGATGCGTTGTCTAGATCTAGACCGTGACAGAGGTGCAGAATTTGCAGTGGCACTACTTTTCAACACCACTCATATTTAAAATGTATTAGTTACTTGTAGTTGATTCCTGTTATTTACTTATAGTTTGGAATAATTTTATATTAATATACTTAACCTAGTTTACTTAATGTAATGGTAAGTTGGTGCTACATCATTATTTACTTGTGTATCAAATTGTGACTTTTGAGGCACTGTAAAATCAAGGAATGGATTTTGTGTTTGGGTGTCAGAAATAGTACACTCCAAAAAAAAAAAAAACCAGGATATATTATACATTGTATATTATGGTTTAATGAATTTCAGAGTTTTAGTAAGATTAGAGTGCTTAGGTATCCAAGTCAAAAATTCAGTTAAAGTTCTTGTGAATTTAAGCTTTTGTCAAGAATATGTTCTGAATTCTGTCTGTCTAGTGTAGTAAAAATTTTTAATTTTCTTCCAGATATAACATATGATTTCCCAATGATATGTTTAGGGGAGACTGTAACAAGCCAGAGAATCTGTAGTTTAATTTCAGATCTACAGATTATGTCTGATATACATGTTAATTATGCTCAAACTATGAGAGGAAGTTACTTTGTGTACTTGTGTTAGGTATGGGCAGGCCTGAGTTGGAAGAAAGGAAGGCTTTTAATGGCATAAGTTGACACTGATATGTATGTCATGGTTTTAGAAAGATATTCAGTTATATGTCCCAGGCTTGCATGACTCTGTATGCATTCTTTGCACACAAGTAACAGTGAACAATATATAATGAGAAATCCATGTCTAACCTTCTGCATTTTAATATCTAAAGTTACCAAAAGGATTTTTATAAATTAGGATTGGATGGTGTGTGCGTGAAAAGTTGCCATGTGAATTTGGTCTGTAATTAATTATCATGACCCTGCTTTGGGTGACCTTGAATAAAATATACATTTTTTATAAAGTGCTGTCATACGAAGTAAATTTGTACATAAATACATAATCAGTTTTCATTCAGGGTTATAGACTTCTGGACTCTGTCTGTCATCACATACTCATGAAAGAGCACAATGTTTCAGGAACCAAATGTGTTTCTGTTCTCATGTCTGACACTTGTGACTCAGTAGGTGCCTCCCAACTATGTCACTTGGGGACTGGAACAAATGCTGTTACCAAAATGTTACCATCTTATTAGATTAAGCAACAATAGACCAAGTCCAGGAACCTGGTAATCCTGAGAATAAAATACAGATCTTAATTGATATTTATATATTTAAAACAATATCTGGCTCATCCAAATCATCCCTGGTTTATTAGTATATTTAAAATGGCTACCGTTGACCCAGTAGTTATGCTCCTAGAGTTGCACAAGGCTCATGTAACATTCATAGTGTGCATTGCTAAGCTTCATTTCTGTGTAAAAGGGATAGTACAAGTAGTGATGCTGCTTAGCAAGAAGTTATATGGGCCACAACTGCGTCCCATGGGTTTTCATTCGAGTGGATGTTTTTTTGTGTGCAGTAACATCATGTTTCCTAATATCATGAAAATTGTTGTGCCAAAATGTTTTTTTATTCATTAGTACTGCAATACTAGCACTTTTTTTATCTTTAAGGAAAGAATTTAGGCTAAAAATGAGCTTAAAGTCATCTCATTTTGCTTCATACCACCACCATTTTTGGCAGCACAGGCAGCTTTGTTAAGTTCCAGCAGGGCATAATGAACTGCATGATAAAGAATCTCTTTTAGTTATTCAGTTCATCAAGAAATTACTTGTTACAGAATCCACATGTTTGCTGTAATAAGAGATGCCAACCACTACAGTGCAGTTCATGATTTCATATCCCTCTTGCTCCAAAATCATTTAAAATTATACTTCCATGAATGACAATGATTGAATGACATTTAAAATACAGCAACTCGTGTAGAATTTACTTCATTAAAAATCTAAATCTGTCTGAATTTGGGGAATGGTTGCTGGCATTCTGTTAAGAATCACTGTTATTCCCATCTGCTATCTAGAATGGAAAGATTGAAATACAGAAGACTTTAAGTTTGCCTGTTCTTGATTGGTATAAGTCCTGAAGAAAAGAGACCACATGTATATGTAGATGGAGATAATGCTAAAATGGATCTGAAAGAAGTGTGATGGGAGGCTCTGGACTGGATTAATTTGACTAACAATAGGTAAACTGTTACAAACATAATACTTCCATAGAAAGCAGGAAGTTTGTTCACCATCTGAGCAACTTGTCCAAGAAGGACTCTGCTCCATGGGGTTAGAATCTCTGACTTACTGAAATACAGCATGTAAGAATGATACATGATTTGAAGATTATTGTTTTCTGGGTTGTGAAATCATGTGGTCTGTTGTAGACGTACTGCTCTTCCTGAGGAACCTACTCTAGTCATTTTCACAATATATTTCTTCCTGTCCACCAAACATGGTATCTCATCCCAGAAGACAGTAAACTTCATATTCACTGCCATGAGAATTATGAATATTGCATGATGTTATTCTTGTGGTGGGATGACACTGTGTCCCTGTTGAGCTGCATTTGTGAATGGGCCATCATCCACTTCCACCAGAAAAAACTGTAATAATTGAAGAGAAAATGTATCAGTTCTTTCTGATTTGTCCACCACAAATTCCACGTGGGCTGCCTGGCAGCAAACTTGGTCCTCTGGAATAAGAAGCTTGCAACTGATCATCTTAGCTATGGCGCGGCCTAAATCTGACATATACTGATGTGTGTGACGTAAACTGGTTATTGATAAATGTAAAGCAGCCTGGTTTCCTGATAATTAACGTGGGCTCAGTCACATTTTGTTTTGTCCTCCTGTAACACAACTAGAAGTATGAAAACAGTGTAAGTGTATGTACATTAAATAACTGTACAACCAGTAAAACAGAAAATGTAGATTTTATTTACAACACCACTAAGTCTGAACATATTTCTTGATAGATGACCATTTCTACTGTTGTGCTGTAGTTCTATTTTTATACTGCTGTTGTAGAGAAACAAAGTTATGTATATACTGACTTAAAGGTCTGTAAAATACTGTAATATATACAAAATGTAAAAAATTGTTAACACTATGTATATAACTATTGCATTTTGCAATTCATTGTAATATCAAAAGACAGCCAATAAAAGTGTCTAAAATTCTGTCCTGGGACGTGGTATGTTTGTGTCCAAGGGGAAGTTTTATTGTGAAAACATATCATTTGAAATTAAAAATAATTGCTACCATTTAAGTGCAGAATCTTTTGTCTTCCAGGTTGCTATCCAAAAATTTAAAGATCAAGCTATATAGAACTATACTTTTGCCTGTTATTTTGTATGGGTGTGAAACTTGGTGATTGACATTGTGGGAGAAAGGAAGCTGAGGGTGTTTGAGAACATGGTGTTGAGGGGAATAGTTGGACGTAGGAGGGAATGGAGGAGACTGCATAACGAGGAGCTAAATGATTTGCACTCCTCGCCCAATATTGTGTGGGTGATAAAATTTAGAAGAATGAGATTGGCTGGGCATGTGGCACGTATGGGTGAGGAGAGGGGGGTGTATAGGGTCTTGGTGGGGAAACTGGAGGGAAGGAGACCAGTGGGGAGACCTAGGCGTAGATGGGTGGATAATATTAGGATGGATCTCCAGGAGATGGGATGTGGGTGTATTGAATGGATTGGGCTGGCCCTTTCTGGCACATTCACAATGAAAAGTTGCCAAGGTGCCAATATTCGCTGCACCACGCCCTTGCATCCATCACTTCACGTGTAATAAATCAAGAACCACTGAGCAGATTTCTGTGAAATTTGGTGCTGTGGAGTTCCAGTAAAATTTGCTGAAACCTTCCAGTTTTAATAAAAGGCAGGGAACAATAACAGACACATCATGTGAATGCTTATGTACATTTCCCTGCACATCTCATGTTAAATTGTTAAATTTTTATTGGAGCAAAACAATGTGGAGAACAAGAAGTTACTTGCAGACCTCAGAGCCTAATTTCCTGCAGCCTTACTAAACCCAAACATGTTTTTAACTCATCGGTACAAAACACTAACAAGATGCTCTTCATTTAGTTAAATTGAACAGACCACAAAATTCTTACAGGGTTCACCATACACCAGAGAAGTTGCTTACAAAGTTATTATGTAATGAAGCTGCTTTCATACCCTGTGGTAGGTTAATTTCTCAGTTTCAGTAACCAAGTAACCGTAGGAGTATTCTCCTGTAATCTCCTCTTGTTTCTTCTGTTATGATGGACCCCAGCTTTGAGTCATACTTCTCAACATAACAATCTTTTATATCTGCAAGGTCCACCTGTAAGGTAAAAAAATTACTAGATAGATTCAAAATGTAGAAAAGACAAAATTGTTTTGGATGTATCAAATTTACATACATATTCACATACGACAGTACCTTTACATTTGAAGTAAGTGAAATACCTTTCCTTGAATTCGATGATGATGATAATCATTGTGACATCTGTCTCTAAATTATGTTCAGTGAAGTACTGCTTATTAAATATAACATAATAATTTTCTTCAGTCTCTCCAACCACATATTAGGAAAGTTCCTAAAATAAACTTCATGCATTCCTCTCAACTATACTTCCAGTTCTGTAAACTGCATAATGTGTAGTTGATAATGAATCATTACATAACCTAAGAAACAGTTGTGCTCACTATGTAATCTTGACATAAAAAATTACAGTACTTATTTTTCTCAGCATTTGGGCTGTTTGGTCTCCAATAGAAATGCAGGGGGTGTCGACACATGTGTCAAGGGAACATCACTACTACAAGTACTGCACAATGTTTTTGTACTGAATGTGTTTTGTCTTAATTTCCATACATAAACTTTACAAAGTGCATGTTCAGCTGCTATCAGCCATGCATGTAAAGATCAATCACTATGCACCCTTCATCATTTATTTAGTTTTAACTGTACAGTTCAATAATTTAAGAATACACAGGCATATTTCTTGTGTGTCTGATGAAACAAGAGTGTATTCCTCCCACATTTTTAACAAATGTCATAAATAAATCAAACAAAATATTACCTCTGATCGAGACACAAGAAGCCGAATTAGCTGGTAATCATCAGGCTCAGGGTCTCTGAATGCAGCCCGTATTTGGTCTGTGAAGAATTCGACAGGGTCATTCACAGCCTTCACTGTAACATGAGGATACATTCCAATTTAATGTTGGAATAAACACAAAGTGCCTAGTAGCCCATGTAGTGTGTAGGACTTACATTAGGAGGCTCAGATTCATCCCAACTGACAATTTGTTTGTCATTCAGACACGTGCATAATTACTGTCATGTGTTGACGACATTTGAACATCTGCTTTCTATATGCATTTAATATATCTAATGGGAGCCTTCTCAGTGGCATCAGCAACTTCCCGTTAACATAAATTTATGTACTACTTCTGCACCACAGCCTAGGAGCTGGGATAGCATAGTTGGTATAGTGACTAGGCTAAGGGCTTGATCCAGGGTTTGTTTTCAAGCACAGGTAACAGATTTTTCTCCTCTCCAAAACATCCAGACTACCTCTGGGCCCCACCAAGTCTCCTATTCAATGGGTGGGTTTATTTTCCCAGGATAAAGCAGCAATTTGGTCTGTATTCAGGCAACATGGAATCAATGCACAGAATGAGAAACAAATAAGTATACATATAATTTTACCCATGCATTTGTCTATACATCATGTGCAATAAAAATTTACTGACAATAATGGGAAAAATTTATTTTAAAAACGCAATTCACAACCTAGGCTAAGGTGTAACTATTTTTAGAGAATTTTTACAAAATGAATTAGAAATGTAATGCATTCATTCATTCCATTGGTATGTGCAGAATGCGACGATTCCTTGCCGTTCTTAGGAGCTTCTTCCATTCCTCTCTGTTATGTACTTTTTCCTGCCACCCTTCTCCACCAACTATTCTTCCATCCTCTCTCACCTCATCTTGCCATCTATTTCTTGGTCTGCCTCTCAATCTTCTTGTTCCCAAATTCATATATAATACCCTTTTGGGAATTCTTCATAAATAATAAGTTTTCAAAATTGCTTTGGCATTCTATCTGGGCTTTGCCAGGGAAAGGGTTAAAAGATATTTTCTCATTTCAAATGTCTCCAGGGACAAGGTAACACTGTCACAGGCCACAGAGCTATCGGTTGAATGGGCATGAATTAGGTATTATGGTGTTCCATGAAATCTACCCCACATCAGTAATGGAAAGCTTTTAGAATGGGAAAAATCAGATGATGATGATCTAACCCCAATCATATTCAGGAAGAAACATAATGGGCACAATGTTGTTCTACTTTGACTTACCAAGAGCCAGTAAGCCATCGCGAAGTCCTCCCCGGAAATCAAGACGGATACTGTCCTCAATTGGATGCTGCTTAACTGCTTGGAACTCGGCAAACATCTCCCTGAGATGTGGATAACTGCGTCTGAGCAACAGTTCAACTATCACAGCATCATCTATTCCATACCTCATCCCTACTCCAGCATATGCCAGCATCTGGAAGACAAGAGAATTGTGAATAGACCAAATTTACTTCATCAGCTTCCTTGAATAACAGAACAATCAGGGAATACAGAACACTTTCCAAGCTCATAGGAAACAGGAAATATAAACACAAAGTAGGAAATATGGTTCCTTTCACAGTTACAAATTTACTACAGCAGGGACACAGTACACCCCTATGAGATTACATCCTGTCACAGCTTACAAGACCACAAACTGAATAACAACCACTGTAAAAACTTGAAATATATAATCAAGTTTGCTGTTGGAGAACAACTTTGTATTATTCTTCATATCTCAAAATACCGCTGTCATTGCTGTATACCCAGCTAATAACAAAAAGAATGTGTTTAAAAATTAAATAATGTTTTCCTGGCCCATGAGGAGAACTATTCAACATGAATACTGCTACCATATTTCTGCATATGGCAGTCTTGTAAAGTCATAAATATTCTTACAATGCTTACACATAAATGAACATGCTGTTTGTTGATTAAGTTATGTGAGACCCCCATAAAATCAAACTTGTTGTTTCTTTTGTGATAAGGGATTTGGCACCAGTGAAGTTATATCACAAATTCAAGCTTTCAAATTAGAAGCAGAATGCATGTTCATCCCACTTCTAAGTGCTGATCAAGATATGTATTAAAAACAAATTAATGTTTAAAATAAAATATTAATTGTTGCATGGTAAATACATACTACTTCCACACTCATCTTACATACATATATACATTTTTCAAAGAGGTGCTTGTAATTGGGAATCAACATTTTAATAGTCTTCCTACTGAAATTAAGGTTCTTTCAGATAATCCTAAGACATTTAAAATTGCATGAAAACATTTTCTGTATTCACACTCTTTTCATACTCTGGATGAATACTTTAATGAGTAGTGAGTCATTGATAAACAATACAGGATGGTTTTTTACAGAGTTATTCTATTAGTATGAAACAAGAATAGAATTTTATTCTATTAGTATGACACAAGAATAGAACTCTATTAAATTGCATTTTGAGTACTATTTGCAAAATTATAATGTTTACAACTTTTAATGACAACATTAGAACTTGCTGATGTTTCACTGATCCCACATTATCTCTTGTGTCTTAACTGCAACCATATTTCATTTTCAAAACAAAAGTGGACTTAACATGTTTTATGAATGAATTTTTATATTTGGTTTATTCTTGTATATACATGTTTCATTTTATGACCGTTACTATGTTTACACGGGACCTTCATAGATTAATTTATGGCATGTTCTGTATTCAAAGGTTGTAACCATTCCTGGATTTTTGGTATATAAATAAATATCAGTTTCAATACATACATGCATATACACATGCATTCCATTGATCCATGCATGTGTCATAAAGACCATAGGATGTGGAAAAAGTCATAAATACAAAAATATACAACTATGCAGTGTAAAATACTACAAACATTTTACAAAAACAGTATTATAAATCACCTTTACACATAAAAAATTCATCTACAGAGCAACATAGACATGAAACCTTAGGTCATCTTCTTACTTGCAATAAGTGATGACATCAAAGTTTTATTTTTTCACCAACTAATGCACTAGTGAGTTTTCTTAAAAAACAATATTAAAATTTACATTAAAACAGCTCCGACATGTTTCGTTGTTACAGTTTCACCATCGTCAGGGAGTGCATTAATTTGTGCTTACTAAAGGTAA
>Ga0209755_10004642_pt1 | contig 16113 bp, 11 predicted proteins | sample TergutCo191P1_FD_187301 | JGI IMG/M metagenome (GOLD analysis project Ga0209755, IMG submission 187301) | Cornitermes sp. P1 segment gut microbial communities from Petit-Saut dam, French Guiana - Co191P1 (SPAdes) (version 2) | ecosystem: Host-associated > Arthropoda: Insects > Digestive system... | reverse complement strand
TGCCGTTTTCGCCGGCATATACCGCTCCGGGTTTGCGTGAGAAAGTATCCCAGATGCATTCACCCCTGCCGCCCTCAAAAGCCGCGCCCTCTACCTGATAACTGGCTGTTGAAGTACCCCAAAGAAAGTCCTTTGGGAAAAACAGCTTGTTTTGAAGTCCTTTTTCCATAAATTTGCCTCTCTAATGAAATACACCATAATTATTAATTCTTGACAAGGTACTTTTTTGAATATAACATGGTATTTCTAGGATGAAATAATGAAAGAAAAAGATGTCACAGAGATAACCGCCGAGGGGTTTGTTGTCGAAAGAAAGGCTGCAGCGGCGGTAATTAAGCCAAAAACCAGTTTTATAAACTATTTAAAGCGTTCGTGGATACTTTACCTTATGTTGCTGCTTCCACTGCTCTTTTTTGCCGTTTTCCGCTATATTCCCATGACAAACATTGTAATAGCCTTTAAGAATTATAATATAATCGACGGTGTTTGGGCAAAAGGGGAAACCCCATGTCGCGGAGCCGAAACCGGTGTCCATGCCATTGATTGCGCCGACCTAATCGAGGGAATGCAGGTTTTTTGCCAGGGTTCAACAACAGGCGTTCATATTGCTAGCTGCGATCAAATAAACTGCGGTTGGCAGGAATATTGCCAGGGAATGATAACGGGTGTCCATTTACCGGGCTGCGACGACTATAAATGCGGTTATTTTGAATACTGCCATAGCGGAGCCGAAGGCAAGCATTTAGTAGGATGTAACCACTGGGTAGGTTTGGACTGGTTCGAAGAAACATTCGCTAGACGGGATTTCTGGCTTGCCATGCGCAACACCCTAATGCTTAACATCCTGGACTTGATAGTAGGCTTTCCTGCTCCTATCATTCTTGCTCTTATTTTAAACGAATTGATATTCAGAAGATTTAAAAAAATAACGCAAACGATAATTTATCTGCCTCACTTTTTATCATGGATTATTGTATCGAGTATCGCCACAAGGCTTTTAGCTCCAACTAACGGCGTGTTAAATGTCTTTATTGTCGAAAACTTCGGCACGAGGCCTATAGACTTCCTTATGAACAGTAAAAATTGGGTAGCGACATATATCACCTTTGGTGTTTGGAAGGAAATGGGCTGGGGAACAATCATCTACCTCGCTGCGATTACAGGAATTAACCCCGAATTGTACGAAGCCGCAGAAGTTGACGGAGCGGGGCGCTGGCGTAAACTCTGGAATGTTACCCTTCCCGGAATTAGAGCGACAATTGTAGTTCTTTTAATAATGAATATAGGTCGAATATTAGGTATTGAATTCGACAGACCATACACAATGGCAAATCGTGTTGTAATGGATGTAGCTGACGTTCTTTCCACCCTCGTTTACCGCGTTGGTATTAGATCCTTCCAATTCTCTTTAACAGCCGCAATCGGATTATTCCAGTCGATAATCTGTGTTATCTTCCTTGTCGCGGCCAATTCGCTCGCCAAGAAATTCGGCGAACGAGGAATTTGGTAGGAGGCAGGTATGAATATCAGATCAAAAGAAGCAAAAGTCGGCGACTGGGTAGTTGTAGGAATTTGTATCCTTGTAATATTGCTCTGCGTTATGCCGATGATTAACCTGCTAGCGCAGTCTCTCAGCAGTTCCGACGCCGTAATTAACGGCAGAGTCACTTTCCTGCCTGTCATAAACAGAGGAAACATAGTAATAGATCAATCAGCTCTGCACGGGCACGAAGACTATGACGAGCGCGAAGGAAATTTCAGTCTGGCATACGATGAAGAAAGTTACGCGTACGAAGGAAGCTATACATATGATGATTCTCACAATGAATATGTTTACTCTGATGATGACGAGTATGTCTACAGTGATGAAGAATTTAGTTACGCAGACGGAGATTACAGCGACGATGTTTTAGCGAGCGAGTACGGCGAAATGGCAGGCGGCGAGAATTTCGACGAATGGTTTTCCGCCCGCGAAGCTACAAAGCATAACTTCAGACTCGGCATAACAATGGAACAGTACAGATATGTATTTATGGATCCGTCGTTTACCTGGTCAATGTGGTGGACAGCGATTCTTACAGTAATTTGTACTCTTGTTTCCTTAACCATGACCATTCTTTGCGCATATCCTCTTACATACGACTGGATAAAAGGAAAGATATTTATAAATACAGTAATTATTTTTACAATGTACTTCAGCGCGGGAACAATACCAAACTACATATTGATGAAGGATCTTGGTCTTCTCAACAATCCTCTGGTTCTTATTATTCCAAACTGTCTCTCGGTATTTAATATGATTATTCTGCGAAGCTTCTTCTTCGGAATTCCTGACAGCTTGCGCGAGTCCGCGGAAATTGACGGGGCGAATCCATTTACCGTTCTTATAAAAATTTATCTTCCGCTGTCCGCTCCTGTATTGGCGACTCTCGCGCTGTTCTATGCTGTAGGACGCTGGAACGGATTTTCTGACGCGTTGTTATACATAAACGCGGCGCCTCAGTGGGTGCCAATACAATTAAAATTGTGGCAGTTGATTCAAAACATGACATCTATTGACGTTACAACTGTAGAAATGGTCGCGGGCAGCATACCAAGAGCGTCTGACGCTATCAAGGCCGCGGCGATTATGTTCGCGACGGTTCCAATCCTTATAGTTTATCCGTGGCTCCAGCGTTACTTTATAGCGGGCGTAACTATCGGCGCGGTAAAGGGTTAATAATTCGGGATTATAGTCTATGTAGAAACATGGACATAAATCATAAATTTATCAGGAGGAGAAAATGAAAAAAATTACATTAGCATTGGTCATAATCTTAATGGCATCATCACTTGTTTTTGGTCAGCAGAGAAGACCTGCGCAGGCTGGCGCGGCGGCTGCGCCTCTTACCACAACCGGAAAATTAACCGTTCAGGTTTTTGATCGCGGTTCAGACGGCGGAAGAACACAGGCGCACAATAACGCGTGGACAAACTGGATTAAAGAAAAGGCAAAAAAAGATCTCAATATCGACATTACCTTTATACCTGTTGGACGCTGGTCGGAAGAACAGGATATCACCAACTTAATGGCATCCAGCAGCGCTCCGGATCTTTGTTATACATATAACCTGGGTATGATTAATACATTCAGGGATCAGGGCGGTATTATGGACCTGTCTCCTTATGTTAATACTTATCTTCCAGACCTCAGAAAACTTCTGGGTTCAGATCCTTCATTCCCCGGCAAAGAATTAATTTTCCGCGATGCGGATCCGCGCACCGGAAGAATTTATTCTGTTGTAAGTTACCGCGTAGCAATTGCTCAGCGTAATGTATTTATCCGTAAGGACTGGCTTGATAAACTTGGAATGCCTGTCCCGACAAACTTTAATCAGCTTTATCAGGCATTGGTCGCCTTCCGCGATCGCGATCCTGGCGGAGTTGGTAAAAACAGAGTTGTTCCCTTTGGCGTAAACAACGATGTTCGCTGGGGTCTGGCAGACCTTATCCGCCACTTTATGGATCCTAACATGAATGACAGGGATCGCTGGGTAAACGTTGTTGCGGATCGTCATCTTAACTTGAGAGGTTACAAGAGAGGCGTTCAGGAAATGAACAAGTGGTATAATGAAGGTCTCCTCTTTAAAGATTTCCCCTTAATGACTACCGCTGATGCTTTCTATAATCAGATAAAGAGCGGCGTTGTCGGCGCGTTCTGCCAGAACTGGGATTTCCCGTATCGTACCGATATCAACATCACAGAAGATCTTAGAAAGAATATTCCGGGTGCGGAATATATTCCTATCGCTGTAACAAATAACAGAGAAGTAATGGACAAACCGGGGCTTCGTATATTTATTCCAAATTTCTCACCGAATAAAGATTCAGCTCTTAGGTATCTTAACTGGCTCGCAAAACCCGAAAACTATAAATTCCTGCAGATTGGCACAGAAGGCGTAAATCATCAGATGGTAAACGGTATTCCCAGAACTCTTTCTACGCCTCCGGGACACCAGTGGTTCCAGAACTCCCCCAACAACATTGACTTAACAATGCCCATGAACGGCGTTGAACTTGGGAATGATGATTTAAACGGCAGAGCGCTTGGATTTAGTTACGGCAGTACATCACCTGCAACTATCTCAAACGCATATCAGGTATCTATCCGCGGCGCGCGCGGACCGGCTGTATGGCAAGCTACCACAAGGGTTAACCAATATGACGGCGACTTGCGAGAAAAAGCGGACGATCTGCTTTCCTCAGCTATTTCGGCGAAACCCAGTGATTTTAATCGTATTTGGGATAACGGCATGAGGGACTGGATGAGATCGGGAGCGCAGGAAGTCCTTAAGGAAAGAGATACCCTTTATCCAAAGAAATTATAGGTATATTAGAACAAACTCTATTGACTTATAATAAGAGTTAGATTATAATAGGCACTAACAGGAACCTATATTTCCTGTTAAAACACTAAGGAAGGAGAATTTTTATGAAGAAAATCTTATTAATTGCGGTTGTTCTATTAATGACCTCAGCGTTGGCATTTGCCGGCGGCGGAAAAGATAAGGGAGCAGCGGCAGGCAGCGGAGAACCTCCGTTTTTTGTTGATTTAACAAAATTAATCCAAGCTGAAACGCTTCCGGGAGACAAAGTTGGTCAGAAATATGGGAACATACTAAGAAACAGAACTGCTTTTACAAAAGCATGGGATGGCTTTCTTATCCTTTTCCCGGAAGACATGGTCGATGTAAGTAAATATCAGAGAATTACACTTACATTAAAATATTTTGACGCCGGCGGAAATGAACTTGAACCTGCGGATTCAATGGGTCAGTTGAATTTCATTTATGATTTAAACGGAGACTGGAGAGGTCCTGCGATGGATGCCGGTCCCAACACTCCGCTCAAACAAATGAATATTGGCGGCTTCTCAGGTTTAATTAACAAGGAAAGAGGCGTAAGACATGGTTGTTCAAAGGTTCCCGGAGGAATGATAATCCAGAGAGCTCAGGACGGAAGAGTAGCATTTATTGAAGTTGGAATGATTGTATTCCATAACACTAATTTTAAGTTCTCCGAACCGCAGCCCGAAGGCGTTGGTCCCCAGTGATCTACTAATTTTTAGTTAAGTAATCTGACCGCTTGCGAGTGGTCAGATTTTTTTTGCCCGATTAAAATATTTGTTCTAAAACATAAAAGACGCTTTTATCAGTTCCAAAAATAATTCTTTTTCCCGATATTACAGGAGCGGACAATATTGAACCGTCTGTCTCCATTTGCCAAAGAATATTGCCGTTATTAGCTGAAATACAAAGCAGCTGAGGCGAATTATTTGAATCCCCAAGCAGACCAAAAAAAATTCTGCCCGAAGCGATAGTCGGCGGAGAGCTGACAGGAGTATTAAATATTTTTTCCCAGCGAAGTTCGCCTGTCTTAGCGTTAAAGGAACGCGCAGTGTTATCTCCTCCGGTAAAAATAACCGAGTTCCTCCAGACAGCGGGAGCCATAAAATCCAATGTATTAATATTTCTCTCAAAATAATGATAAGTTTCTTCGGAACTGCGGAAATTGGAAACCCCCTCTTTGTATAAACGCCAGACAGTTTCGCCTGTGTGACGGTTATAGGCATGATACCCCAGATACATATCGCCGTAAAAATCCGCCGTTCCCATGAACAATAAGTCTCCCTTTATTGCTGTATAGGAATACCAAATAGCTTCCATTTCGTAGTAGTCAAGGAACCAGAGAAATTCTCTCTTCTTTATATCAAAGGGACCGACAAGCTCGGTTCTTGGTCCTGTTCCCATATACATAATGTTGTCTGCAACTAAAAAAGTATAATTCATCCAGCCCGGATTCCTTACGTTAAATTCTTCCACTCCCTGCGGAGATAGAAAATAAATAGCGTCCGCGTCTCCCACAAATACAACATAATCGCCATAACGCTGAACCAGAGAATTAATCTGACTCCTTGTTTGAAAAGTCCAAACCTGCTGCCCTGTCTCTCGTGACAACGCGTAAAGTTTGCCGTCTTTGCTGCCAAAATAAATATTATCCCTGTCTGCCGTCGGAATTGAATTTATTTCTGCGCCGCTTTTAAAAACCCATCTCATGTAGCCGCTTTCCGCGTCCAGCGCGTAAAAGTTTCCGTCATCTGAACCAAAGTAAATTGTGTCACCAATTACGACAGGCGGGTTAAGCGAGCGTATTTTTTTATCGCTCGATTGCAGATTAATTTTCCATTTTATACCAAGCGGCGGAACAATACGCGAGGAGCTAACACCGCTGCCGTCCTTGCCGCGGAATTGCACCCAGTCTGTGTTACGCGAGCAGGAAAATAGACAAAAAAGAATAATTATAAAAGAGATCACACGGACATCGAACCAACGGTTCGGAGGAGGAATTTTCATAAATATGCAAGCCCCCTTAAGCTAATAATACGCTTGAACCAATGGTGTAGACCTTTCTTTTTTGTTGTCTTAATAATATTTTTATATTCCTGCTTCAGTGTATTAAAACGCTCTTCCAAATCAGATATGTTATCGAATTCACGCCATCGAATCTCTGAGTATAAATTGGCGAATGTTATAAAGTAAGAATTCTCTCTTCCCTTAAATAATTCCGAATATTCACGCGCGGTCTTTGAAGCGGGTTTAATCGGCTGACCGTCCGCGGCAAGGCGCGCAAGAAGCAGCAAATACAAGTTCCTTGAACGACTTCTGTAATTGGCGCCATTTTGTGAACCAAGATACAAAATGAACTCACGTCCGTAACGAAGAACATACGCGGCAAGCAGCGCGATAATAAGCAAAGCGATTAATGCCCTAAGCGCCGCGCGCCACGGGAATTTTTTTACATTTGTAAAAGTCCTGTCCTTATCCAGCATCGGGATTACAACATCCCAATTGTTAAAATCTCCCATTTCCGTAGGCGGTATGGAGAAGACTGTAGATTCAAAATCAAGCCAGCCGTAATCCGGTATATAAAATTGTGTCCATGAATGGGCGTGCACGCTTGTTACCATATATAAATGTTCAAAAGGAAATTGCTGCAGCACAGGAATCTGATTGCGCAAGAAGGCAAGGCCGCGAAGATGCGCAGGCTGTTGTAAATCTTCCGCCGCAAGATAACCAGTAACAACACGGGAAGGAATTCCCGCAAGCCTTCCAAGCAGAGCCAGCGTGTTTGAAAATTCTACACAATCGCCTTCGTTTGATTCTGTTAAAAAATTCTTTAGCATGGCAATGGAGCTGTCATCATTAGGGTTTAGATTGTATTGGTATTTAGAAAAACTTGCCATAATCGCTATAATTTCTTCCATGTACTTGCCGCTTGTCTCTTCTTCTCCTTCTGCAGCATCATCTTTTTTATTGGAAAAAATATGTGTAAGATAACGGTCGCTTTTTATTATTTCATCTTTATTAACGCGCCAATCGTTAAGCGCGCTATTTAAATAACCTTCAAATATTTTTTTATCATTGGGCTCTATGGAAAGTTCCAAATAATGGGAAAGCGCGTTTTTTTCACGCTCAGAAAAATTACGCGTTTGCTTATGAACAAGCATGAGTGGATCGCCCAGATGAGTATTTGACACAACCTGATGGATATAGCGAAGAGGTCCAGCATCTTCATTTAAAATTATAGGATCGACAGATACAGGGCGATACGGCAAATATTTATGCTGCGATGTAGAAAGAGAAAAAACTTCCTGCCTTTTTCTTTCTTTGTCTCTTTCTCGTTCTTTATCTGACCATGTGATAAATAACCTCTGCCTCGCAAGTTCGTTTAACGGCTCTTCCGCGCTTAAAACAAAGCCCCGTACAGGATCAAGCTGACCTAAAAATTTATCACCCATGTAAATAGGTTCCCTTTCCGACGCGACTATTTTTACCAGATATTGGCGCGCTTCTCCCGATCCATTACCTCTGTTTGACCAATCACCTTCTGACATGCCGCGAAGCTGACCGTTTCCGCCTTCGCCGCCCGGAAGAGTTCTTCGCCCATTTCCTCTTTCCGGTATTCCGCGTTCAGACGGACGAATCAATTGCGGTATTCTTTCTGAAACAAGATTATCAATTATTGTATTACGCACAAAATCAGGCGGCATAGCAACAAGCAAAATAACCAACACTGCGGCTGATCCAAGACCAAAAATTAAACTTTCCTTCCATACCCTGCCGCGGCTGTTTGGGTAAAGGCATAAATAAATAACAGCGCTGTGAAGTAAAAAAACAAAGGCTGTCCACACTAAAATAAACTGAGTAAGCGCGACGCTCTGCCCTGCTATATCTTCACCGGATCGGGATAAGGACAAAAGACGTAAACACACCCAGGCAAGAAAGAACGGCTCAAGAGATGTAATTATTGAAAATTTCTCAAAGGCTGTCCTTCTGTTAAATAGTAAAAATGTTAATGCATAGCTGATTAATCCAGCCGCGAATAGCTGCAGCACAATAAGTACTGATGTTCCGGCTAGCAGCGAAAGAAAGCTTAAAATAGCGAAAGAAGCAATTCGTCTTGTTTGTAATTTTATCTTCCTCTCTGGAATAAAAGCCATCACTGCCAATATAGGAATAATTAAAAACCATTGTATTATTCCTATACGATCAAATTTTACGGTAATTCCCGGATGAATAAAAATTAATAATATAACGCTGAAATAAAGAAGCAGTCTGAGCGCGAATAAAACATTTGAAGATAAGGGTCTATTCATATTTTAACCCCGCGTAAAAATATTCTGTTTTATTTGCCTGTGCCGCGAGCGGCTTTACCTTTCCTTTTTTTGCCTGACGCAAGTTATATGAAATTCCGTTTACGTTAAAATCTGACATACGGAGTATTTCTGTTTCATAACCTTTTTCCTTTTTTTCCGCAGGCTGAACAAGGAAGATCGTTACAGGACGCTGACTATTGGAAACAAGAAAACTGTTTAAGCCAAAATCGCAGGCTGTAGAAAAAACATATATATCGCCTTTTCCAGGCTGCGCAAGTGTTTCATGCTGAAGCGGCAAAAATGATAAACCAGCGAGTTCTTCAAAAAACGCGTCAAGATCGTCCATGTTTTCAATTTCCCAATTGCCGCTTGGAGAGCGGACATCAAAAACAAAATTAGAATTCTGTTCCATTAAACTTCGCAGAAAATAAGAAAGACGAGCCTTTGCCCTGTCCAAAAGCCATAAGGACTCAATGCTGAAATCACCGGTATTAACAGAGGTGTAATTTCTAAAATGCACTTCCAGTCGGCTTATCTTTTCCTGATTATCCGTAGAAATGCGCGTAATTAAGGTATCGATCTTATCCGAGCTTTTCCAGTTGATGTCGCGGAATCTGTCACCGGGAGTATATTCCCTCATGTAGTAGCGTTCGATATCAGCCGAAGGCTTATTGCGCTGGTCTTCGGCGCCTGACTGCGCGTTAATTTGCGTTTGTCTTCCATAACAGGGAGCGCACCTTATATTCACAGTGCTATGCTGCGGCTGTCCGCAGTAAAATGAAAAAAAACCAAAGATGTCGCGCAACTGGCAAAAGCCGTCTCCTTTAAAAATACCAGACATGGGAAAATCAAGAAGCAGCTTTGAAGAAGTATCGCCCCGCCTTACAGAAGTTTCCGCTGACACGCGGCAGCCTCTCTTTTTTTTTGATCTTCTTTTGGAGTCTCCGCTGCTTGCCGCGCCGCTGCCTGCAGTGCTGCCGCTTAGCAGGAATCTTCCGCGTATTTTAAAATGCAGACGAAAAAAAAGAGGAATAGCCGAATCAAGACCCGTAATAATCGTATCATCACCCGCATTTGCGGTCATTGGGAAAGGTGTTTTCCAGCCGGGTTCCATTGTTTTTAGTTTTTGAGTTTTCCATCTGCCTATGATGCCAAGGACAAGCAAAATTAAAAGCACCGCGCATAAGAGTACAATTTCGTAAGCATTGCGATAAAAAAGAGCGCGTATTAAGGTGATAAACGCGATAATTAAAACAGCGCCGCCAACCGGCGTGAATACAGGTTGAAATCGGCGCGGCATATTATTCCTTTTTTTCTTCCACAGGCACCGAATTCAATATGCTTGTTAAAGGCGCTTCAGGCGGTATGCTCGGGTCGCGCGTAATTATACGGTGAGCCATCGCATAAATAAAAATTTCTTTAATAATATCGACACTGACATAATCCAAACCGCGGCACATTGCAAGAGAACGCGCAAGGCGGGAAATACGCACCCCGGCACGCGGACTTGCGGGCGTTTCAATATCTGGGTGCGATCTGGTTTGACGCACACAATTTACAAGATAGGCTGTAACATCAGGATGCATTTGTATTTTATCAACCTGTTTTTTCCAGCGGATTAAATCGGAACTTTCTATGACACTTTTTAAACTGTCCCAGGCGTCAATCTTTCCGTGCTTATTGATAATCGCGGTTTCATCTTCCGCCGAGGGATAACCAAGGGACAGGCGAAGCATAAAACGGTCAAGCTGTGGGGTTGGAAGCGGGAACAGATGAACGCCTTTTAAGTTCATCGTCGCTATAATAAAGAACGGATCCGCCAGCTTATACAACTTACCTTCGATTGTAACGCTCTGCTCTTCCATTACCTGGAAAAAGCTGCCTTGAGTCTTTGGAGTAAGCAGGTTAATTTCGTCGCATAACACAAAGTGCGCGAACACAGGGCCCTTGTTAAAAATCATCTCGCCTGTATTGCCAATAAAGCGGTTAAACCCCAGAATATCCTGCGGAAGCAGATCGACGGTGCATTGAATACGGCTAAAACCTTCCATTTTAACAGGATCAGTTTTACTGCCGCCTTTTTTACCACCTGTTGAACCTTCTTCTCCGATAGCGGCCAAATCCTCAGGGCGCCAGTGAATAGACCCCGCAAGCGCCCGCGCGAGAGAAGTCTTTCCAACGCCGTGAGAATCCGCGAGAATTACATGCCCGCCCGCGATCTGAGCGGCAATAATGTACTCAAGCTTTTTAGCGTCTACAGAGATTAGGTTTCTAATGTTATTTATTAATAAATCAATTGAATCCTTAATATTATTTGCCATGTCTAAGTATAACATCTTGCTATCTTTTTAAAAAGTAGGCGAAATGCTATACTGAGCTATGGCAATTGTAGCGCTTTTATTGACAATGACCGGCGGTTTATGCATGTTCCTCTTCGGCATGAAAGTGATGAGTGACGGCTTGCAGAAAAGCGCCGGTGAGCGAATGCGTAAAGCTCTAAATTTTATGACAAGTAATCGCATTGTCGGGGTAATAACCGGATTTTTAGTAACAGCTATTGTTCAGTCTTCTTCGGCAGTTTCCGTAATGGTCGTTTCCTTTGTAAACGTCGGGCTTCTTTCTCTTGTCCAATCCATCGGCGTGCTTTTTGGCGCGAATATCGGCACCACCCTGACGGCATGGATAGTCTCGCTTATCGGTTTTAAAATAAGTATCGACGCTCTTGCCGTTCCGGCGATAGGAATTGGGTTCATTTTAAAATCCATCGACTGGAAACATAAAAGCATAGGCGAATTTTTATTTGGCTTTGGCTTCCTGTTCCTGGGGCTTTATTATCTTTCCGAGGGAATAGGCAATGTGCAATTCAACGCTGCCGCGATAGAAGCTTTTAAAGGCATGGGGTTTGCCGCCATACTAATCGCCTTTGGCACAAGTTTTATAATGACGCTCATTATCAATTCATCCACCGCCGCTGTAGCCATGATCATCGTAATGGCAGGCGGTAACATAATTACTTATGAAATGGCGGCGGGCATGATATTAGGCGCTAATGTCGGAACAACCACAGACGGTATACTGGCTTCCATCGGCGGAACTGTTGACGCGAAACGCTCTGCGTGGAGCCATGTGCTATTCAATATAATACTGGCTTGCTGGGCAATTCCGCTTTTAATGCCCATTCTTAAACTAGTTGATGTTTTGGTACCGGGAGATCCTTCGGCAGCAATTATCTACGATAGCAGCGGGAAAATAATTGTTAATATCGCGATTGGGTTTCATCTTGCCATGCTCCATACAACATTTAAGGTTTTAAACACGCTTTTATTCCTTCCCTTTGTAAACCATTACGCGCGATTTTTAAGATTTATTGTACGCGAAAAACCGGATAAAAAAAGCGAACATTACAAATTTACTTATCTTTCCGCTGGTACCATGGAAGCGCCTGAACTTAATATCATGCGCGCCGAAAAAGAAGTCAGCGATATGGCGAAGATTGTTTCTTCCATGTATTCAAATTTCTGCACTGTCTTGCGCGGGTTAAGCGATAAAGAAATTGACAACGAAAAAATTACAACCGAGTTATACGCCGAAACGCAAAAGAAAGAAGAATATATCGATGAAATGCGCGACATTCTCAGCGACTTTTTCATTGTATGCAACAGCATGAAACTAAGACCTTCTTCTGAAGCGCGCATCGGGTATTTAATGAACGCGATTGTCTGTCTTGAGTCCATGAGCGATGAATGTCTCGGTATCAGTCTCCTTCTGGAAAAAAGCGCAAGTAAGAAATACACATTTAAAAACAAGGACATGGAAGAACTTATTCAATATGTTGGACAAGTCGAAGAATTCCTTGCTCTTCTGGAAACGCAGCTTAGCCGCAACCCTTCGATTGAACTGCAAAACCGCGCCGCCGAACTTGAGGAAAGCATAGACAAGAGCCAAAAAAGACTTCAAAGGATCGGACGTAAGCGCATTGAAGCCGGCGCGAATGTTAAAGCTGAGCTTATATTTATTGAGCTTGTCCGCCGTATCGAAAAACTCGGCGACTACTGTTTTGAAATTTCAGGGCCTGAGAGAGAACCAAAAAAATTAAGCAATTAAGGTTTTTATATGCGGCAAAATACAGAAATAGGCATTTGCTCCTGGTTTGGATTTAAGTATTCATACGAAGAAAGGATTAAATTTATAAAAGACGCCGGGTTTCAATCTGTGATGATATGGTGGGGAGAAGAACACAGGGAAACAAACGCGTCCAAAGAAATGGAACCCGAAATCGCCAGAAAATACGGTTTAAATGTGGAGAACGCTCATTTCCCATTTAATATAATAAACTCGTTATGGGAAGATTCTTCTGAAGGGGATAATCTTTTAAATAAATATCTTTTAAGTATCGATGACTGCAAAAAACACGAAATCCCAACAGCGGTAATGCACGTAACAAGCGGAGATAATCCGCCTCCCTTTAACCAATTGGGACTGGACAGATTTAAGCGGCTCGTCGAAAGAGCTGAAAAAAACAACATTAATATTGCCCTGGAAAACGTACATACGCTTGAACATCTTGACAATCTTTTTGACAGCATAGAATCTGACAAATTAAAATTCTGCTACGACAGCGGGCATGAAAACTGCTTTACTCCCGGCAAAGATTGCCTTGCAAAATACGGCAGCAAACTCGCCGCCCTGCATTTACATGACAACGACGGCATAAGGGATCAGCATATGCTCCCTTTTAACGCCTCTGTAAACTGGGAACGAATAATGAAAAAACTAAAAGAAATAAACTATAAAGGCACATTATCTTTAGAAGTTGACGCGCAATACAGCAACGTAATAAACGACTACACTGCGGAAAAATTTTTAATGGAAGCAAGGGAGAGGGCTTGCAGGTTATTAAAGATTTAATTTTTTGTTTTAATTATTAACAATTATGCGGCTAGGGTGCATGCGCTCCGGGAAAACCTTGGCAGGAATTCGCCTACGGAGCCCTTAACTACTTAATTTATCTATATTTTCCAGCACAGATATATAACTAAAATTAAGTAGTCATACTTTATATACCTCGAAAGGGGTTGTTGTTTTATTACAGGTCTCCTCCGGCGAGGAACGCCAAAATGGTTTTCCCATAGCGCAACCCACCCTCGCCGTTTAACTCTTAATTAAGTAATATATAAAATCTTTTTAATATTTACATACATTGCATTTGCAACGTGTCGTATATTTATTTTCCTTTTTTCCTGCGTATCTGCTTTATATCTTCTGTATTAAACGCTGCAACAGGTTTTATGGATAATTTGATCTTTCTTGCAGAGATTTTTCCTTGTTGATATTCTTCAGCTTCGGATAAACCTTGCATGATACTTTCGTATACACTCATTTTAATTTTTATACCCTATTTAATAGGGTATGTCAAGAAGTATATTTTGAATTATTATTTCTACAAAAACTGCGACACTAATCTAATAATTGTCTCCCGCGCTTGTTGGCGTTCTGTCCCGCTGGATTCAAAAAGCACAGCAGGATTTATTTCCAGTGCTTTGCAAATGCTTAAAATTGTATAAAGGTTAGGCGTTCGCTTTCCTGTTTCTATGTAGTTGACTAAATTTTGAGATAACCCGGCTTTAAATGACAAATCAATCTGTGAAATACGCTGCCTTTCCCGCTCTTCCCGTAATCTTTGAATAATGAGCTTAATTCGAGCAGAAACTTCCTCTTTATCATCAAATTCGTCATTTTCTTCCATATTGTGTGATTATAACCACATTTTTGTGTTGACTAAAACACACAATATAGGGTATATTTAGGTATTATATGTGTGTATTACAGAATTTTTATCGTTTTCGGAGGAATTTATCATGAAGAAAATTAGTCCAGTTTTAGTAATTATTTTGGCGGCGGTTATGATGTTTACGGCTTGTCCGGAACTAGAAAATAATACCAGTGGTGATAAAAATAAAGAGAGCGGTGAAAATTCTGAAACCCGCGCTCTTGCGTATACACTGATAAATGACGGTACAGAGTATGAAATTTCAATAGGTACGGAAACTGCGAAAGAAATAGTAATACCTGCAACATACAACGATAAGCCTGTAACCGCAATAGCGGCAAGCAAGCGGGAAAATGAGGAGAGCAGTTGGAAAGGCGGATTTGCCGGGAGCGCTATTACAAGTATAGAAATCCCCGCAAGCATTATTTCTATCGGCGAAAGTGCGTTCGAAAATTGTCAAAGCCTTGCAAATGTAACATTCGCGGAAGACAGCCAGCTTAATACAATAGGCAGAGGAGCATTTGCTAATACTAGCCTCATAAGCTTAACAATCCCGGCAAGCGTTACTGACATCGGCAATTATGCATTCTATAAAAACAAAAGCCTTACAAGCGTAACTTTCGCAGGCGGCGGTCAAATTAATCGCATCGGCAATGGCATGTTTAATGAAACAGGTATCACAAGTATAACAATACCTGAAAGCGTTATTACCATAGGCACTTGGGCATTCACTGATTCCAGTCTTGCAAGTGTATCAATCCCGGCAAGCGTTACTACAATCAGCGAAGGTGCATTCGGTAACTGCCAAAGCCTTGCAAGTGTAACATTCGCGGCAGGAAGCAATCTTGAAAGTATAGGCAAGTCTGCATTTTATCAAACAATTCTTACAAACATAACAATCCCTGCAAGCGTTACTGAAATCGGCGAATATGCATTCTCAAGATGTGAAAATCTTACAAATATAGGAATCTCCGCAAGCGTTACAGTAATAGGTGAAGGCGCATTCGATAGATGCGCTAATTTAGAAAATATAATTATCCCTGCAAGCGTTACTTCAATTGGTAAAGGTGCGTTTGCTTTCTGCAAGAGCCTTTCCGGCATAACCTTCGCTGCAGGAAGCAAGCTTGAAAGTATCGTAAGATTAACATTTGAATTTTGTGAAAACCTCACAAGTATAGAAATCCCCGCAAGTGTTACGAGTATCGGCAATTTTGCGTTTGTTGACTGCAAGAACCTTGCGAGCGTAATATTCGCGGCAGGAAGCAAGCTTGAAAGTATCGGAGAATTTCTGTTTTTAAGATGTGAAAACCTTACAAGTATAGAAATTCCCGCAAATGTTACTTCTATCGGCAATGAGGCGTTTGCATGGAGCGAAGAAACCCTGACAAGCATAACCTTTGCAAGCGGAAGCCAGCTGAAAACTATCGGTGAAAAAGCGTTCGGTAATGCCGGCATTACAAATATAACAATCCCGCCAAACGTTACTTCTATCGGTGACGATGCGTTCATATGGTGTAACAACCTTACGAGCGTATATTTTCAGGGAATTGTTACCAATTTGTCGTATAGCGCGTTCAATGGATTAGGCGATTTATGTATCAAGTACCTGGCCGTAGGCGGAGGACCAGGAAAATACACCAGAGAAGAG
>Ga0209755_10004641_pt1 | contig 16116 bp, 5 predicted proteins | sample TergutCo191P1_FD_187301 | JGI IMG/M metagenome (GOLD analysis project Ga0209755, IMG submission 187301) | Cornitermes sp. P1 segment gut microbial communities from Petit-Saut dam, French Guiana - Co191P1 (SPAdes) (version 2) | ecosystem: Host-associated > Arthropoda: Insects > Digestive system >... | reverse complement strand
CACAATGATACAAACCTTTTGAGTCCAAGGTAAATGTAAACGTGTCCCTTTGCCTAAGACCCTGCCATAAAGGTGTATGGAGGACTGAAGAGAATTCTCCAGCCATTCGTAACTGTAGCAATAGGTAGCAATAGGTGTATGTGAGTGGTCACCTTCATGTTCTTTGGCCTGAAGTTAATGTGTGTAATTAGTTTATGTATGCACTAATGCAAGCAGGTGATTTTTGCTTGCAAATGTTGCTTCTTAATATTGTAATTCATTTAGGTTTCTTTATTTCCTACGAATGTATTTCTCTGTTTCAGGGACGTGTAGCATTCAGTTCACAAGGAGATCGTATAGCACTGACACAAATTGAACAAATGATAAATGGAACATATGTGAAACTTGGTTACTATGACACACAGAGTGATAATCTAACTTGGTTGAGCAAGGAGAAGTGGAGTGGTAAGTGTTAGCTTCAGGGGCTAACTGCTCCTTGCTTCAGGAGCTAACTGCTCCTTCGCATTGTACAACATATTACAAGTGCTTCCAACATATTCTTTAGAATGACCACAAGAACCAAAATGAGCGTAGGTTATTAACTTAAATGTCAGGAGTAAGAGTTTATGAGGGTATTTGTTGGATTCAACTGGCATGTGATACTGGCTTGTGGCAGGCTGTTGCTGACATTCACTGCCATTTGGCCTCTTATGACCTTTGTTCCTTGAGTATTGGTGTATGTATTTGAAGAGTTTAGTTTATGGTTAAAGAATTTTGGTTCTTCTTAAAATAAGAATACAGGAATTAGAAACTGTGTGGTAATTTTGTTGTAAGAACAATACCTGCCATACAGGAAACATGTTCACTAATGTGTAGGTGACACTATATGATAAAAAATACCCAAAATTCAAAGAAATTTTAAATTTTACAACTGAAATTAACCCCAGCAGATTGGGAGTTATTTGTAACAATTCAGCCAAATGTTTTATTAGGTAGTAGGTTTAATCATGAATATTAGGTAATAAGTGGATAGATTCAGCAGAGTTGAGCTATTGTTAACAGTTTTGACAACCATGTATATGGTGTTACAATGTTAGCAAAATGTTCATTCCTCCAAAAGGTTAGTGATGCTGCTGTTATATGTATTCTTCACACTTGGTTTACCACACTGGTATGTATATGTATATTACCATCTAAAACACAACATAAGTACATCAACACGGTGATGAAATATCAATTACATCAGGGCTACATGTTTTGACTGTAAAACAGCCATCACCAGGCCAATGCAGAACATATACAATGTGCTATATATGTGTGCACTTTATGGTATCCCATATTGTTTACAATAAAAGTTAAAATAATCGAGCATCCAATTGTACAATGAAAAGAAAATCAAGTTAAAATGTAAAATTAATTATGTCATGTAGAGTATTAAAAAGGTTTTTTAATACTCTACATGACATAATTAATTTTACATTTTAACTTGATTTTCTTTTCACTGTACAGTTGGTTGCTCAGTTATTTTAACTTTTATTGTAAACAGTATGGGATACCATAGAGTGCACACTTATATTGTACATTGTACATGTTCTGCATTGGCCTGGTGATGGCTGTTTTACAGCCGAAACATGTAGCCCTGATGTAATTGATATTTCATCACTGTGTTGATGTACATATATTGCATTTTAGATGGTAAAGGTAAAGAAGTCCCGTTACAGGCCTGGAGTGGCCCAGAAGGCCCCAGGAAGTTAAGGTACCCAGGTTTCATGACAACAATACAGGATGGTGGTAAGGTTGTCAGCCTTACACACCGGCCACCTTTGCCCCCAGGAAATGCTCGTGGTACTCATTTCTGTTAGAGGCTGAGTTGACCCCAGGGCCATAGTGCGATCAGAATAATTTTATGTCAATAAAAAATTCCAATGACACCAGCTGGGATCGAACCAGTGACCTTCTGATTTATAGCACAGCACCTTAACCACTGTTCTACCGCGGTCCCCCGCATTTTAAACAGTAATATACATATATTTACTACTACACAACAGGATGGCCCCTATCAAAAAAAACCACACCGGTATGGCTGGACTGTAGCTCAAGATTGTAACACAGTTTTAGTGCACATTTTATCACCTCAGAATTATACTGTTTTGTTTCTGACACTGTTCTGTGTACTGATTAAATAACCTAGACGTAGACTGAAGCTGTGATTTGAACAACACAACAGTAGGTGTAAATTGCAAGTCACTAATCACATGGTGCACAGAAAGTCTTGAATAAATTTGGCATTATACTTCTGTGTAAACAGCTGAAATGTAGTTGACTGATGAGATTTTGTAGACCTGAGAGGGAGAAACCGTAAGAGGATAGTAAAAGTTATGCAGTGATTGGCTTCACATTTGTACTTTCACAAAATGTTAGGGTACAGAGGACAGGATATGTGAAAGATGCATACACAATTTTATTTATGAACCATGGATGACAGAGACTTGTTTTGTGACTTAGGTGAAGATATTCCTTCAGGTTTAATACATTACAGGGAATGTCTTGACCAGCTTAGCAGCAGTCAGCAGCTGAAGGAGGATACTGCTGTATGGAGTTATTAAACTACAAATTTATTGCTTAATGTAATTGTATAATAAGTATCAGTCATGGAGGATATTGGGACTGTTATGTTGGTTGCATTATTTTCTTATAGGAGGTAAAGTGCCACAAGATCGAACTATTGTGCGTCGTGTGTTGCGCACAGTCTCTCTGCCTCTTTTCATCTGTATGTGGACCATTTCATGTATAGGGATTATGGCTGCCATTGCACTGATAGTGTTCAACATATGGTACCGCCACAGAAGGTGTGTTTTTCCTTAAGATTATGATTTTGTATGGAATTACAAGATTGCACACAAAGGATGGAAATATCCTGTTGTTTACTGTATTTATGAAGTTCTCTTAGCACTGCATTGTTGCAGTATTGGTTTAAGCTTATAACTTATTCATTTTCTTGTATTAATTGTCGCTTTTCCAGTATTTTACACCTTGGTTAGTGCAGAAATATAAATTTGGAACTACATATATCACCATAAGAAACTACATACACCAGAGTCGTAAATCACAGACAAATTCTTATTTAGTCAACGTCGAGATGTTTTGACCTTTGTATACCATCATCAGGGAGTTCTGTAAACATAAGAGTGGGAAATATCCAAGTTCACATATTCACAAAATGTACAAATAAGATCTATCAATTTTATAAAATATACATCTGCTGAAATATGTGTGCAATCCTTATAAAATCTCAGTATAAACAGGAACAGTGTAGTAAACTAGGGTGGACTATTGGTATTGTGTCTTAATGTGTCCATCAGCTATGTTTATTGTTTGGAGGAGGCTTGCTGAAACAAGTTACTATTCTGCCATGGTAGAACAGGATGATGCAGGTAAGTTTGTCCATCTGTCATGTCTGTTGTGTGCTGACTGGGGGAGTGATGTATTGGTTCCCACCAAAGTTTAGCAAAGAAAATTAATTTACTACAGTAGTAATATTTTGGATAGATAGCATACAAACAAAGCTGGAAATGTGTGTGCAATATCTTAAAATTTGAGACTTTCAGGTGCAAAGAATGTTACGTTTTTGGGGAATTATATCTGCCCAGAAAATAAAGTATATTATGGTTTATAGTAGCATAGGAAGGCAGTATGGTGCTTTATCCCAAAATTAAATAATGTTTGTTGGATATTTCTCTTCTGTTTTGAGTTTAGTCTTAGGAATGGCAATAACTTGAAAATCATGTTTATGAAGAGATTATCAGCAGATTGAATCTGGGCAATGTGTGCATCCATTCAGTTCAGGATTTTCAGCCTTCCCAATATTCACATGAAAACCTGAAGATCAACACCACTCCACCCATAGCTGTTCCTTTCACTGCAAGTTATATATTATTATGACTGTATCTCATCACAATGTTACAATTTTAATTCTCCTTTCAGTTTTTATGGTGTTTCAATTAGGAATTGCTTTATTTCAGAGTGATCCAGTCATCTCACCCTGTGTGCAATACCATCATGCTACTTGGTGTCTGCACTTGTTTGTGGTCAGTATTTCTGCTAGGTTTGGACGGCCAATTTGTGAGTCCTCATGTGTACCCACTTGTGTGCCAAGCACGTGCCTGGCTTCTCTGTATTGGCTTCACATTGGCATATGGGGCCATGTTCAGCAAAGTGTGGCGTGTTCATCGGCTTACTACCAAGGCCAAGTCAGAGGTCAAGGTTGGTATATTCTTATAAAATTTGTGTAAGAACCTTGCATGATAACTTCACGAAACAAGCCTGGATGTACCAAACATTGTTAAAGTGGACAGTCGACACACAAAACAAGACTGTTTGTTATGTAAGTAACTGGTATAATATAAAGTACAGAACTTATTAAAGTCTGTACCTTACATTTGAACTGAAAGCTTCTTGGTTTCTTTCATACTCTGTGTCATATCTTTTCTTTGATTGACTAAAACTCTGTATTTTTTATACTTTCTTTATGTACTGGTGGCATCAGCAAGAACAGTACTTGTCACAGCTGTAGTACACCTATTTCTTTAAGTACCAGATATGTGAATATAACACTGTTGATGTTTTCTTAAGTGTTTAAGACCTACAACAACTGTTTACCTTCTTTGTTAAACTTTTCATTCTCTGTGATAGGAATCTGAGTATGTGAATTTGACATGATTGATTGGGTAATTGCTAGATATAAAGTTGATTCAGATGCACTTGTCAACTCAATCCAAAATGTAAGGACTATCTTAAACTAAATTGGTGAAATTTGTTTGTTGTATGAACATTATACTGCCATGACTTGGTCCCCACAGCTTTTCTGTATGAACCATTTGGATATGAGAGGAAAACAGACATTAAAAATGCATTGAAACTCATATCCCATGAACTTAACATTGTTGGGGTTAGTTCAGTAATTGATTAAAGGGTTTGGGGTCAAATGGATCTAATCCTGAAAATTCTAATGAACTATTGTTATATAAAACCCAACTTAAAACAGAATATGTGTAATAGATGGAGACATAGATTAGCAGCAGTGTTGCAGGTGCACAGTAAAAGGAACAGCTATCTTAGTGTCTGGCTTTTGGCCCTCTGACAACTGTCAGTCCCTTCGCAGCAGATGCCCATTCCAATCTGTCATTTGCCTTATGCCCCCATTCCTTCATTCTCAGCTGTCATAGACCACACTCTACATCTGTCAGCCTTCCAACTTCCCTTTTACTTCAGACTTGCTTATGAAGGTTTACTAAGCCACTCTTGTTTGATCCATTATGATTGCATGATCCAGCCACTTTAACATTTTCTCTTTAATATCTTACTTTAAGCACTGCTGTAAGTTTTACCTAGTTATGAAAAATGGAATGTTCTTTATTTCCTCTTTTTGGCTTGTCTTTACAGAAAGTAGAACCTTGGAAGTTGTATCTGATGGTGACTGGTTTTCTTGTGGTAGACCTGGTTATACTCTTAACATGGCAGTTGTATGATCCACTGCAGCGCCGTATAGAAGTGTTTCCATTGGAAGATCCATTGTCAAGTGATGATGATATCAAGATTCGGCCTGAACTGGAGCACTGTGAGAGTGAGAACAACAACATTTGGTTAGGTGAGACAAAGATGATAATGTCTTCCTTTGATTTGCTTATTATCAGACTTCCTATGGGTTCAAGAAATAGAGATTTAAAGGTGATAATGAATGTTTGTTATCTAAAGATTTTGATTGTGGTCTTTGCCTGCTGAAGATACTCTCAGTGATGTTTGAAGATTTCTCATTCAGTTGCAATGCTACAGAATGTCTCTATAGTTATGGCGGTGTTTAAAAGCTGTGTTGTTTCATAATAATTAATGTTCAAGGCAAAGTGATCCCGTTACAGGCCCTGTGTGGCCCAGAGGGTGGGTAGAGGTATAGCTCTACTCTTCCGTGACTGTGGCACTAGAAGGGGGTGAGTGGTCAGCAGCACGCCCTGGCCGCACTTTATCCCCAGGAAAGACCCAGTACCCATTTTACAGGAGGATGGGTGGGCCCCAGGGCCGATCTGGATGGGCGGAAAATCTTGTCCCCACCAGGATTCGATCCTGGACCGTCCAGCCTGTAGTTGGTCACTGTACCAACTGAGCTACCCAGCCCGCTAATAATAAATGTTAGAAATATGAAATGAAAGAGAAACCACACATTTAGCATGACAGGTGATGGGAACAGAGCTTACTGTGCTTAGCAAAATATAACGTGTAACAAATGGGGAAGAGAAATTGCTGACACTATACAGTTGTGAGTGAGTAGTTTCCATTTACTTTATACATGTGTTTCATAACATTTATCTTCTTTCAGGTGTTATGTATGGCTACAAAGCACTTGTGTTGGTGTTTGGTCTCTTCCTGGCATATGAAACTAGAAGCATCAAAGTGAAGCAGATCAATGACTCACGCTATGTGGGAATGTCTATCTACAACGTGGTAGTTCTCTGCCTCATTACGGCACCAGTTACCATGGTCATTGCCTCCCAGCAGGATGCGAGCTTTGCGTTTGTTGCACTTGCTGTCATCTTCTGCTGTTTCCTCAGCATGGCACTCATCTTTGTTCCTAAGGTACTGTACTGTCAGCTGAGGGCTTAATGTAAAGGTGCACTCTGTAACCTACAGAAAGTTTATGAAGCACTATGGATCCAGTTCTGAGTATGGATAAGTGAGAACAGTGTAGGGGTAAATGTATGTAGGATGTATACAGAGGTGGTAAAATATTAAAAAAGGGTCACCTAATACAGGGGTGCACAAATCCTGAGTACCATGTCTCCTGGGTGACTAAATTTTGTAGTGGCAGCTAATATTTGTGGAACATCAGTATAATAAGTACAGTATGGAACTTGCTTTATGTCACCATTCTGGCACCTAGTTTTTTTGAGGTGGCTCCTGGATTTTTTGGAAAATTTGTACACCCCTGGCCTAATATATTAACTTTTTACCACTGTGCTATCCTGAAGTTTCATTACTCAAAATGAAAATTTTTGTTTACAAAAGAACTGTGTTTAGAGGAAATGAGCAAATGTTATTGCATATAATGAAATTGTCACAAAAAGGAATATCAAGAAAGACCCTTCTCCTTGCAGTCTGTTAGATTCGTTACTGTGTTTAGAGAAATATGAGGAAAATTAATTTGCTTCTTATGTGGTATATTATTTATTGTGTTTAGTAGCCTTGCAGTACCTTGTTCTTGTCAGTGGTGAATGAATTTTTAGGCTGTTGAGATGTGGAGATGGCAAGGAACATGTTTGGAAAGTGCTTGCACTATATCTTTGTACTCTTCTGGGTGTACTAAAATGCAGTGAATAAATTTGTGTTGCATTGATTGTGGTGTAGAGTAAACGTGGCTCCTTGCTGACCAGTTGTGTTTTGTTATATAGGTGATTGAAGTGATACACCATCCTCAGGACAAAGTTGAGTCAAAGTACAATCCTGATGTTGGAATGACCAAAGAAGATGAAGAGCGTTATCAGAAGCTTGTGGCTGAAAATGATGAACTGCAGAAACTCATATCAGCGGTAGGACTTTTGTGTTGATTTTTAGGCCCCTTCGCAAAATTGGGAGAAGCGAATAGTAGCTTCATCATTTCTGTCTGTGTGTCCGTCCATCTGCATGGAACAACTTGGCTCCCACTGGACAGATTTTTGTGAAATTTGATATTTGAATATTTTTTGAAAATCTGTCGAGAAAATTCAAGTTTCTTTAAAATCCGACAAGAATAATGGGTACTTTACGTGAAGGTGGGTGCACATTTATGACACTCTTGCTCAGTTCTTCTTAGAATGAGATGTTTCAGACAAAAGTTGTAGAGAAAATTAAAACACACATTTTATATTCAATAACTCTTTCCTGAAAACTGTACCATTTACAAGATAATGTGGAAAAATATGGTGGAGCCAGACAAGCCACAGATGATATAATGTGGCACATGTGCTTTGCATGCCGGATAATTGAGGCTACCAACACACACTCAAAATATGTAATACTTAATGTTTTCCATGGCAATAGTGGTTTCGCGAATGTGCCTCAAGTGTTATGTTTATACATACATTGCCTGTCTTGTTGTCTCTGGTCAGGGTAATGACATATGGTGCTGATAAGTGTACTTTAGGAAACTGCAGAGTCTGATTCTACACATTATTGTTTGCTGAATTTTTTTGTTTTTCTTACAAAGACTATACATGGTTGTTTTCCTGCAGCGTAACCACAATATTAAACAAGGACTTACCATATTTTGTCATCTGACAAACCTATTAAATTACGATTTTTGTGTTCAATAGTGAGGTGTACAGCATAGGTTATTGAAGGCCTGCACCTTGTTGACATCATCATTCATTTCGCAGTTTGTCTTATGAAGGTCCATAGCCTCATCCACAGCAAGCTCTTCACAGAATGTGACCTAGTACTTCCCCTTTCAATTTACAGTATCCTGTTTTTTCCGTAAGCTTACCCAGTAGCTGCTAATGACACCTATCAGTGGCAGTTAAAAATCTCTGTTAACACTTGCTGAAACTGCAGTACTAGGCTTTTGTGATACTTATATTGTCATAAGGTGTGAAATAATGAACATTTTCTTAACTTTTCTTTTTGTTATATTTAAATTAATAAACGGTTTCTGTGTAGGGGTGAGTATGCTTGGGAAATGCTCGACAGTAGCAGATTTAAGCACTGTATGGTGTTGATTTTGATGTTCACCAACTGTGATACATCTAAATTTATTTCACATGCAAAACATTATATTTATAAATGTTCATTACATGTTTACAGATTACGCGTGAATTGAAATGTGTTTAAATCTCTTCATCTGAAGAGAAACATGAAGTGGGATTTTAACACTGCAGAACAGATGTTGCCTGTTTTTTGTCACAGCATTTCAAATTCATAATTTTCAGTCATTTGACCATTCTGTTGTGTCTAGCCTGTGTTTTTGAAAATGTACTGTTAAATAAACCTACAGTCAACTAAAGGAGTAATACAACAGGAAGACTGCAGGGTGCTAGGAGGGAGGGTTATAGAACTACAAATTTTCGAGTGTTTTGGTAAAAGTATGCTCTCATATTAATGTTACTGAGTTTTTAAGTGCACACTGAAGAGTTTTGAATTATATAGCTGCAGTAATTCCTTCATTCAATACCATGTGAAACTTACTAGCATCTGCAAGTCTCCTGTAGTTGTTCAGGAGTCCATTTCTGAGAAAGACTACTATCTGTGATGGTAGGATGTTAATAAGGAGGGGAGGGTGACGGATGGTGGGGGAGACCTAAAACTTCATATGGGCTCTGATCGTTGGTGGGGTCATGGTGTTCTTCACATTAACAAAGCTTTTTAGAAATATCCATACTGAATAAATAGTTCTGAATGCAAAACCGGGGGTAAAGAAGTGGCCTGGACTGTCACGTATTTAACATGTGAACTTTTGAATATCTTTAAATGTCTAATATATTCCTGTTTGTATTAGTTTTTATGTTATTACTTCTAACCCTTGAATTTATATCCTTCATTTCCATGTTTTTGGCTTCAAAATCAAATACTGCTGTTAAAGCCAACCTTATTTATCTGGTGTTTCACCGCCTTCCTGTACTTCAGTAAACAAGGGGACGGGCAGTCAAATTTTGACCCTGATGAATTATATTTACTTTTATAGAAAGAAGAAAAAATCCGATTGCTCAAAATGCGACTGCAGGAGCGTGATGCTTTGCGAGGAGGTGTAACTGATGGGCGCCTTCCTCCTGGTGCTACTCTACAGCAGGATTCTACTGCCAACACAGGTTTGACTGCTAACAAAGATACTCTTATTGTAGCTGATTTTATAACTGGAGAAGGCACTTCTGATTCAGCATTTGGTGGTGGTATGTCAGTCCATACACGTAGTTCAAGAGCAAGTCAATCTGACTTTGAGTTCTCTGAATCATACCTGTAGGCTAATGGCAAAAATGGTGTAGTTTTGCTCACCTCATAGGACACATGACAGATGAAAGATGAGAGGATGTGGTTGGATGCATGCACCAGTTGAAGTGCAACCAACAGGAATTAAATTGTTTCAATTTTTAAAATGAGTTAATTTATATTGCAGTTTTGTTTCAAGATTTTTAACCATACTTAGAATAGCAAGAACAACTAATGCTCAGTTATTATGTCTTGTCATGATGGTACCAAAAGGTAGGTTATCCCACAGTCATTAGTTGTGACTTTTGTGTTCTAGAATAATGAAAGTTGCTTTTGTGCCAACAAATTGCCAAAAAATTGTCACATATTTGTGCTTAAATTAATATGCATCACTGGGAGTAGTGTATTTTAATCACCTTCCTGTAACTTTCTTTGTCAGTGTGTATCCAGTTGGGCTTTCCTTTTCCAGGTTGCTTTGCTCTAGCACTGGTTGCTGGTATCATAATTTGATACAAATATTAAAATCTGCCAGATAATGAGATGTTTGGTTTTGAAAGAAGAAAGTAATGTATGAATGATCTATATGCATTATTTTTGTATTATTGTTATTACAACTTGTCTTCTCATATAACTGTGTGTGTGTGTATGTGTGTGTGTGTGTGTGTGTGTGTGTTTGTAATTCGACTTCCTCTTCAGCTGAGCATTAATATGCACATTGCAGTCAAATTTTATGAAAAGCAGTGTAACCACAAGGAAAGCTTGTTTAGAAGGTGATTGTAAAGGTAATTATTTTGGTGAGCAGGTCAAATATGAAATGTGGTAGGTTTCTTTCTGACCATGATCTCTCCTAGATTGTGGCTGTATGAAAAGCTGGAACAGGTACACCCCAACTTTCAAACGATACGTTCTGAACACCTTGTTGTAAGTCAAATTGGTCATAAGTTGAAAATATGAAATGAGGTGGAACATACATCCTCCAGCAGGTCAAGGGGATTCAAATAATTAAGTCTTTCTTTGTCCCACTAATGGGCATTGTGATAATGAACACTTTTTGCATATTATTCAAAGCATAGTTGAAAATGAAATTTTAATGACATTTTACTAGTGGCTTGAATTGAAATTTTCTTGTGGAAATATTGGCCATAATTTCAGTTGGTCATGAGGGAATGGTCATAAGTCAGGAAGTGGCTGTACTGGAAATATGGTAAGTAGTATCATATGCCTGAAGTGTTTACATGAAGTTCTGTCCAGATGGGATTTCATTGTGAAGTACAATTCATTTTCAGTAGTCTTCATTGGCAATTCATATTTTGAGTTGTGTGTACAGGAAAATGTATTGTTCAGTATTGGAGCTAACCTTAAATCTAAGATGATTTTGTGAAACTGAAACTTAGAAATTAGAGGTGAGTGAACAGATTGTTCTGTTCAACTGCAATAATGAATTTGTCAATCTTAACTCTCTGCTCCTGTTATTATTTACTTATTGGTATCTAAAATTTTACTGTTTTTTGTTATGTATGTGGAATTCACTGTCATAAATATGTTTTGCTTAAATTACTCTGCTGTGCTTACCTGAAAGCTGCATGTGTGTGTAATTAATATTTTGCTTAAATTATCCTGCTGCACTATTTCCAAACTATTCTCTGCTTGTAAGTTCTGTATATAATTTCCATCTTTTACTTGACCTTTATTAAATTTTATTTCTTGATTTCATGACTGCTGTTCTGTAACTCTTTTTTCACTTTTATTATCAGCTAATGTGAAATAATGTTTATTTATTTATTTAAATTTATTTCCATACATCCCATTTACATACAAACCATGGAAATGGAAAAGGTCACATACAATAAGCATCTTCAGGCAACTTGCAAATTGGTATAATACCAGGTTAAAAAGAATACTTGTCAACAACAGCAATTACTTACATAAATTAACATTATATACAAGATATTAAAAGATTGTGTAAGGTAGTATGTGTTAACATTTTGGTCAATTTATCATTATACAGTAAAACCTAGTTAAGGCATCCCCACTTAGAAAGTTTTTACTAACAAGAAGTTGGAATAATTTAGTACCAAAATTTACCTGTATATTTAACATGTATGTTGCCTTTTAACAAGTGTCCCCCTTAGAAGGATTTCCCAACTCAGAATTGTGAAAATTTCATGATGTAACAAACTGTTCACCCATTTAGTATGCTTTTACATTACAATCTGAAACATTTCTATAGGTGTTTAGTTTGTTACCAACATACAGTGATGAAATTATGCTCTCATTTTTCAAGCTTCATCTCCAAGGTCGTTTCCAACATTTATCAGAGTTATAGACAAATAGCAACATCACTCTGTGGAAATGTGTGATTGGAAATTACTACATCACTTTCTGCCTGCTTTGCCACTATTTCCACATCTGCATTTTTCACAGCTTGGTGCAGCCTCATGGCCTGTATGTAATGTATATTATGAATCACCACAGGGCTAATGGATCAATTTATGACTAACTGTTTTACATTAATTTCAATAACTTGACGTAATCTGTGTTCAGAATTTATACACATTTTGTGTTCACTTCAAATTGCTTTTGTGCACAGCTTTTATCCTGCAGATTTACTAATTGTAATCACATGATCAGAATGGCTGTAAATATATTAAAAAGGCTTCATGAGTACATTATAATGCAAATCAAGACAAATTTAATCCCTGACTTGGGCAATTTCGATAATCAAAGACGATACAAGGAGTCGCTATCGAAATTAAATTCACACACAATCAGTCATTCAGAGTTACATATCGGTGAACATTTTGTTTATTAATTGTAGATGGATTCAAGCGTGCGGAAGCCTCACTAATATATTTGTTTCGTACTTTCGAGGTACACAAAAAATATTCAATACCCATGTAAACTTCAAGTAGTTGCCATTTTGAGTGCCATGGATCTCTTAAATTGTTGCGTGTGTTTCAAATGAGCAGTGAAGGCGTCAGCATTCTCGCACCCTCTGGTATCCACCCTTATTGGCGTAATCTGTGGTGTAGAAAGTCGCGGATGCCTAATATCAGGTCTTTTCGCGCCGGCCGGGTTAGTGGCTGTGTGTGTAGTTAGACATTTTTTACGGCACAGCACGTGGAGAGTTTGAGGCGACAAGCACGTAATAACTGATTTGTATTAGCCATGGCCGATTATTTGATTTGTGGTGGTACTAGTTATGTTCCGGAGGACGGATTAACAGGTGCTCAATTATTTGCTAACGGTGATGGTTTAACGTACAATGATTTCATTATTTTGCCTGGCTTCATTGATTTTACTGCAGATGAAGTGGATCTCACGTCTGCTCTTACAAAGCAGATAACTTTGAAAGCTCCGCTTGTTTCATCACCAATGGATACTGTCACTGAATCGGACATGGCCATAGCAATGGCATTGTGTGGAGGTATCGGGATGATACATCACAATTGCACACCAGAATATCAAGCCAACGAAGTGCATAAAGTGAAGAAGTATAAACAGGGCTTCATTCGAGACCCAGTTGTGCTGAGTCCTAAACATACTGTGAGTGACGTGTTTAACGTAAAGAAAGAGCATGGATTCTGTGGAATTCCAGTGACTGATAGTGGGAAACTAGGTGGAAAATTAGTTGGCATTGTTACATCCCGAGATATTGACTTTTTAGATCAGGTAAAGGACAGCTGTCTGAAATTAGAAGCTGTAATGACCAAGTTTGAAGATCTGGTAACAGCTTCGTCTAATGTGACACTTCAAGAAGCAAACAGCATTTTGGAGAAATCAAAGAAAGGGAAACTGCCGATTATTAATGATCGTGATGAATTAGTAGCACTGATAGCTCGTACAGATCTGCAGAAGTCTCGCAACTACCCAAATGCATCAAAAGATGAGAATAAGCAACTTCTTGTAGGTGCAGCAATAGGTACACGTGAAGAAGACAAACACAGACTTCAGCTGCTTTCACAAGCAGGTGTGGATGTGGTGCTGCTCGATTCATCACAGGGTAACTCAATATATCAGATCAATATGATACGTTACATCAAGCAGACCTATCCAGAATTGCAAGTGATCGGGGGTAATGTTGTGACAGCAGCCCAAGCCAAGAATCTGATTGATGCAGGAGTGGATGGTCTGCGAATTGGAATGGGAAGTGGCTCAATTTGTATTACTCAAGAGGTCATGGCAGTGGGACGTGCTCAGGGAACAGCAGTGTATCGTGTAGCAGAATATGCACGTCGTTTTGGTGTACCTGTAATTGCAGATGGTGGCATTCAGTCAGTAGGTCATGTGCTTAAAGCACTGTCTTTGGGCGCATCAACGGCGATGATGGGTTCTCTAGTGGCAGGCACATCAGAAGCCCCAGGGGAGTATTTTTTTTGTGATGGTGTTCGGGTGAAGAAGTACCGTGGTATGGGTAGTTTAGAAGCAATGTCTCGCAGAGATGCAAAGGGATCTGCAATGAATCGGTACTTTCATAATGAAAATGACAAAATGAAGGTTGCACAAGGTGTAAGTGGGTCCATTGTAGATAAGGGATCAGTGTTACGATTCTTACCTTATTTACAGTGTGGTTTACGACATGGCTGTCAGGATATAGGTGCTCGCAGTTTATCAGCTCTTCGTTCCATGATGTATTCAGGAGAGCTGAAATTTGAACGTAGGACCCAGTCAGCACAGATAGAAGGAAATGTGCATGGCCTGTTTTCATATGAAAAGCGATTGTTTTGAAAATTGTAGGACAGCAGTGGACCATCATTCAAATACTGGTCTTTTTGTTTATAACCTAAATATGGGTGTTTCATATCACATATTGTGAACATGCTTGTAAAAGGAAGCAGACATGGACTTGTTCAGTACTTAGGCTGGATTTATGCAGCATAATACATGAACCCGGTAGATGGTGAATCTGTTGTACCATCTTTCAGGATACTGCAGTGATCTCGTGTTTTTATTAGTAATTTAGTTAACTCTGCAAATATTTTCTAAACTACCATTAAACATGAACATGGGTAGCTGGTTTTTTTTTGAAGTTGAAGGACAGCAGTGGACCGTCATTCAAATACTGGTCTTTTAGTTTATAACCTAAATATGGGGGTTTCATATCACACATTGTGAACATGCTTGTAAAAGGAAGCAGACGTAGACTGGTTCAGTACTTAGACTGGAATTACACAGCATAATACATGAACCTGGTAGATAGTGAATCTATTGTACCATCTTTCAGGATACTGCAGTGGTCTCTTGTTTTTATTAGTAATTTAGTTAACTCTGCAAATATTTTATAAGCTTCCATTAAACATGAACATGGGGAGCAGGTTTCTCTGCTAACAGGGGCCAACAATTTTTAAGTGAACTAGTATGTGATAGTTGAGCATATTGGTTTGTTATTATCTGATCATTTAAGCTACTTAACACTAAGCCCTTGACTTGGGCATGTTGGTTCGTCATTATCTGATCATTTAAGCTACTTTACACTAAGCCCTTGACTTGTATGGCTTTCAGTTACATGCATCTGTAGACTTTTTTTTTTTATGTTAAATAGTTAAGGCACTTTTGGCTAATGTGGTCATTGTTGCAAGACATACAGGCTGTATGTATTCATAATATGGTATAAAATGTTTTCATACATTTGCATTGTACATATTTGTGTGTTACATTTTGTGGTTATGTTTAAATGGATTTCAGTACATTTTTCTTAATTTGTTTGTGTCAGAAGTATATTGTATTTAAGCGTTGTTGGACTTGTCTGTGGTTTTCAATGTACAGGAAACCTTCTGAATGAATTATTCATGTAAGTTGTGGTCTTACCATGCTTACAAACACTGTGATTGTGTCCCATTGCTACTGTTTAATCTATGGACACCATCATTGTAGACTGTTATACATAGATTGTCACACTCACTGAAGTGTTGTTTACTAACACTGCTACCAACTTACATTTCTGCAAATGCAGAGTGTGGCATAGTATGTTGGTTTGTTGGGATTTGTGGCAGGATGATGTGTGTATGATATAGTATGCCTTTTGAAGTGTATTGCCACAAGTTTGGCACTTAACACAGGCACGCACACACACACACACACACACACACACACACACACACACACACGCAGACACTACCATTAAGACATTACCTTGATACACAGACCCAACAAATTTAATACAGAGGACACAAGTGATGAATTTTTTTCTTG
>Ga0209755_10004640_pt1 | contig 16116 bp, 11 predicted proteins | sample TergutCo191P1_FD_187301 | JGI IMG/M metagenome (GOLD analysis project Ga0209755, IMG submission 187301) | Cornitermes sp. P1 segment gut microbial communities from Petit-Saut dam, French Guiana - Co191P1 (SPAdes) (version 2) | ecosystem: Host-associated > Arthropoda: Insects > Digestive system... | reverse complement strand
AACTCTTCCACCCTCTCGAAGGTGCTATTATCCATCCTCACACTGTGAATTCGTCCTGCATTCTGATCTCGAGACATGACCATGTACTTAGTTTTATCAGCACTTACTTCTAGTCCAATCTCCCTAATAACAGTTACTAAAGCTTCTGAATTTTCCTTTAAAGAATTGTATGCTTCCTCCCAGTATATTAACATCATCGGCATAAGCCAGAAGCTGATGTGTACCATTTAGTTTCAAGCCATCCTGGTTTACTGGAACCCTCCTAATGGCGTAATCTAAAGCAAAGTTAAAAAGCATTGGTGATAGAGCGTCTCCTTGTTTCAAACCATTCCTAATAGGGAACCTGTCAGACACATTCTTGCCTACCCAGACTCTGCTATATGTTTCACTGAGACTCATCTTTATTAACCTTACAAGTTTCCTAGAGATACCAAACTCAATGAAATTCTTATATAAGATCTCCCTCCTAACTGAATCATAAGCTTTCTTGAAGTCTATGAAGAGCTGTTGGACTTCTTCATTGTATTCCCATTTTTTCTCAAGTACAGATTAAGAACTAGTATTTCCACATGATGAAGATGGAGTAATGAAGTGTGAGGGTGAGTAAGAACAGATTAATGGGGAGAATATGTAGACTTAAGAGAGAAGAAGTAACTGAAGGATGGCGGCCAATTACATGAACACGAGTGTGACAGTCATGAGATGTTGATGAATTTGATGAAATTGAGGAGGTTGAGATATATGTGATATACGTTGTGGGTGGAGAACATGAGAGGCGCTTATCTGTTTTAGTTAGAGAACCTGGCATTATACCTGCTTATATTTGTGAGGGTCATATTTGCATGGGTCTTAAATGAATTAATTTTGATGGTGTGAACTGCACTGGACTGGCTCGTGATAAGATCTGATTGATTCTTATGAACATGGTAATGAACCTTCAGTTCATCTGAGGAACATTAGCATGTCATGAATGGTTGTGCTGGGGAGTAATAAATTTTAGTTGCTAGGTGCATTCTTTGGGTTTAAGTGTAATTTGTGAGGTGTTGACTCTCAGCAATACATGACACAAACAGATGCCTGTTTGTGAAATGAAAGCTCTAAATGGAATTGCTGGCATCCAAATTACATCAGCTTGATGCTAATGTAGAAACCTGGTTTTTTTGTCTGCTAGAAAAGTCTTAGTGGAACATCACTGTGTCTGCCATCCTGACAGGCTGTTTTCTATATAAACTTGGTATATCCATCATTTATAGGCATGTTTGCAACACAGTTATGAAAAGCAACTACTGGCTTTGCCGTGTCTGTCCATCCGGTCATCTGTCTTTCTGCATGTAATGCAGCTACTCCAACAGGACAGATTGTTGTGAAATTTTGTTTATGCAGTTGGTCTTTGTAAGGGAGAGATACTGTGTTTTCTGTGAGGTATGAGCTTGAGCAGAACAAGTGGTGATGCAAATGCCCTATCTTTTATGAAACAGTACTTATGTGTTTACAAGGTATGGAGAAACATTTGACTATCAAATACAATCCATGCTAAATGTAATCATTTTCCCATATGAAGAACAAAAGAAAGTAGTGATCACAGGTTGAATTCTGTGTTGGGACTGCATTGAAAGTATAGTTACTGTTGGTGTTATGGTTATTATGATGATTTCCTTGCTTAGCAAGGATACCAGTGTGCCTGTGGTTACCTTTGCTACCAAACTCATGACTTTAACCTCCACCTACTACAATTACCACACTTCTTGGCATAATTCTGTGAAGAGATTTGAAAGTATTTTTGTTACTTCATTTTGAATCAGGTACCTAGACTGGGCATAATTGTTTTGCCTGAAAATTGAAACTGTGTGTGAATAGAGATGCTTGATCAATCTGTATTTGCATAAAGGAACCAACAGTATGAAGAATCACAAATTTGTCTTTATCCTGCAGTCAGTACTATGTAAGCTTAAATTTAAGGTATTCATGTCAAGCGTATTTTGTTTTCTTAAAAAAATAAGCTACATATAAAGTCATCTTTTTGTATAGAATGCACTGAATGTGGTTTGGTTCATTTCCTGAATGTAGTGCTCCATTGTGTAACTTCATTGTGCTATCATTAGAGTAGGCCTGTGAAACTGACATTTTCACAATGGTGTTACTGAAGATGTGGTACTGTGTTTGGATCTTCACTCATTTGGGATGTTACACAGCATAGTTTGGTAGTTAGTTGCTCATGTTTCAGGACAGCCTACCAGTCCCATATTCAAGGGTCCACTGGGACTGGTAGGTTGTCCTGAAACATCAGTGAATTACTACCAATCTATGCCACATAACATCACAGAAGAGCAAAGATCTCATTTACGCTGTGGCTGAGACTTTAAAATATGGATGACTTTGTGTTGTTGGGCATGTCAAGCAGTTCACTTTTTTGACTGCTCAACCCTGAAGATGATTATACAAAACACTGTGAACTTCTCACCCACTGACATTGCGTGCTGTATAAATGTTCTCTTTTCCAGTACAAGCATTACAATTTATTATAGTAGATTGTAAATCTGCTGCTGAGCTATGGAGAAAAACTATAACGTGTTATGTAAAATGTGTAAAGGTACATTTATGATATTAAAATCTTCAGTATGTTCTTTAAAATAATCTCAAATTTAGTATCTAGGAACAAAAAGAGAGTTATTGTGTTAAAAGTGTTATGCCTTGTATACATTTACTAACTTGTTTATGATTTAAATTGTGTTACTTAATAGGTGCTGAGTTTGGAGAGTGTCAAGGCAGATGTGAGCATTCGAGAGTTCCTTAACCACTTGGTGGGATGTAACATGAAACTTTCTATTCCAAACTGTCGTTTGGATTTCTTGAATGCTTCTACATCTTTACATGTGAATGGTGGTCTTATGGTGCATCAATTGGAAAAACTACTAAATGTGAGTGATCACTTGTATTTGTGAATTGTGTCATTGCTAGAAGACTGAAAATTTGGGCTATGTCTGTGGGAAATGTTCTTGTAGATCTTAATGTGTGACCCTGCACACACTTAAGACATTGGAAATGTGTAGAATGGTAGACTACCATTTTGACTTAAGGCTTGTGTAAAACTATAGATCCCCTGCTATGTGATCATTCTTGCCATTATTTGTTTAGCTGGATTATCAGAATCATCAGCATGGATGCTGTTACAATTGTCTACCTTCATATTGCTGGAACAAGAAATTTTGTTTGCATATACTTTACTTTTACCATATTTGTGTGACATTTATACCATCTCATAATATGATCTTTCCTTCTCTTCACTGGAATCCTTTGTATGCTGAGTAATCTTTCACATCAGAAGAGTCAAGTCTTCTGAGATGGTATGCTATGTTAATCAGCTGGTAAATGGTGACTAACATTTTGATGGATTGTAGTGTCTGTGGGTGGTGACAAATATTATTTCTTTAAATTAGATCATGGTACTTCTGTGTGTAGGTCCACCATGGGGTTCAGACAGTCTGTCATTGATCCTTTCCACAATGCTAGGATTCATTTTGTTGTTGATGCTGTTGATACCAGTTTTCCAGAGAGCCTGTATATAGAATTCAGGGAAGCTCCACTGTGCAGTGAAATTTGTACCTCAGCCCAATTCCCAGTAAAGTGAATTTAAACAGTAGAGACCAATATCCATGGCTGTGGGCCTTCACCATTTTTAAAATCTACCCATACTTTATTTTTGGTGCCATGTGGTCTTTTGGCTGGGTGCCAGAATTTTGGGGCGGTACCTCTATCTTCATGGTTGATCACTGATGATGGATCAGTGTTCCTTCTGGGCATTTCTATTAGCCAGTGGGGTGCCACTTGTTACAGCTCAGGAGACTGTAGTCTGAGTAAATTAACATCATGTTTTATATTTTATGCTCCATAAATTTTGATGTTCTTGGTACTTTACAGGGATTGGTTTTAGGATCCTAATAGCAATTGCCTGTAGTAACATATAGTCTCCTTTTAGTGCTTTAGCTTATGGCTCCTGTGCAAGTAATATAGGAAGTGTGTCCCTGATTTTACAGCTTGATGGTTATATACACTGATTTTACCTAGATTCAGTTTATGGATTTGTGTGCAAATTTGAAATAGATGCATGTAGCCTTAAATGCTTATGTGACTCAGAATCCTCCCACACCTGAAAAAGCAAGAATGATCTGACTTCCATTTGTAAGGTACCCAGATTCAATTATTTTGTTCTATCTGAGATTTTGGGTGGTTTTACAGAATCATCCAGGTGGATGTGAAAATATTTACAGAAGTATTCCTGGGTTATTTGCTCCCACTCCCTTCTTACTTCTATGTATAGACTGAATTATTCTTAAGCTAAGCACAGTTTGATGTGTAATGAGATCTCTAAAACCATGCATGTCACATAACTCTTTGAGGATAATTTATTATTCCTATTTTCATTCTATTATGAATTTTGGTCTATTATTTTGGGGGAATTCTTCATGTAGTTTGCAGGTGTTCAGGATACAAAAGAAGATCATAAGAATTATTCTGGGCTGTAAAGTAGACTCTTGTTTAGGAGGAGTCAGTTTAAATAATTAAAAATCTTGCATCTTCCATCTCAAAACATATTCTCTTCTCCTTTTTGTGATTAATAATAAGGACCGATCAATATTATTTTAGAAGTTTGTAGCATGCACACTAGACAACATTGCAATTTTCATCAACCTTTACCTAGTTTGATAAAATTGCAAAAAGGTGTTTATTACTTAGGCATTAAGGTCTTCAGTCATCTTCCTTCATATGTTAAGACTGTGTCTGATGATTGCAAGCAGTTTAAATCAATTTTGAAAAATTTCTGCATACATATTCCTTTTATTGTTTAGAGAACTATTTTTATTAAAATCATAATTAAGGTTCTGTAATGTTATAAAAACTGTATATGTCTTCGTTATAAACAGATTGTGTGGGGTGCATCCGTAATACTAGTTTAATGTTTATGTCTTCAGTTTTAATGTTTATCAATGTTGATACTATTTTTTACTCATTTATTCTATTTACTCCCTTTATAACATTAATTTTTATGTACAGTGAGTCATTTTAACATTTTTAAATTGAATTTCACTTCAGCTATGCTACTGTGAGATATGTTATGTAAAACGAGTTATATTACTGTGATGTATGTGAATTACTGAAGTATTGATTAATGTCATTAAATGTTTCATATTGTTTTATAGTATTTTTCATGCATTTGACTGATCTTTCTTAATATTGATATCTAATTTTATCTGTTTCTGTAATGAGTATTTCTGTGCATGTGAGATATGTGGTGATTTTTTTATTCTGAACTTGGAGGCAACTATATATTGAGTCTATTATATGTATCTGATTTATATGTTGTATACAGCTAGCGTGTACATGTGTTTTTGACGTGTTTTATATTTGACTGGTGTTTTCTTCTTTGTGGATCCATGGAATGCATGAGGAGTAAATACTTAAATAAACTGTGTCCCATGTTACACTACATAACCCCATTGTCTGATAATTTATAAAATAGCTGACCAGAAAATGAAACAGGGTTGGCTTACGAGCTGTCTGGAGGTGAAGAAAGTAAGTAAGACAAACTGCATGGATTCATCAGAAATAGTAATGTATATACCAATGTAATAGGAAAGTGGGTGGGCTTAATATTGTGGTACAGAGCTGATGCTTTTATTGGTTGGTTTTTAAAAGGAGAGTCCATATATGATGATAACAAGTGCCACATTTACCTGAATTTAGGATGAGAGGTTTTTTTTCCTCCAAAATTTATCTCAAAATTGGAGGTAACATTATAATCATGCATGAAATGTATTTGTTCTGCATTGGCCTTCTTGTGCAGGATGGTCAGCTTGTAGAGAGTTTTCTTATATTCAGTTAAACATGACTATTTCTTTATTTGGGTTGGAGATGTGTGTTTGTCCATTTTCTGAACGGGGTGAAATATAAAAGGCAAAATTGCCCTGCTGTACACTGTGAAGGTATATAAGGTATATGGGGGAGTGGAAGTATGGCTGCACCATTCAGCCTCAGCACTAGCAGGTGGCCAGTTTTATGCCCTGGCCACTATACCCCAGGGTAGAGCCAATAGTACCCATTGAGTAGGAGGGTGGGTGGGCCCCAGAGCTGACCTGGACAGTTTGGAAAATAAACCAGCTCCTGCCCTTGCCAGGATTGGAATCATGATACCATTATTCTTAAGTCATCAAGCCCATACGTTATTCACTGTGCCAACTATGCTGTCGTAGCATCACCGGAACAAAGTACTGACATGTATGAAATATGGTAGTTAGGTGCATGCCATTGTAGGTTGCCTTGATACCATTCTTTTGAAACTATTATCTCACTGTTAACATAGGTAGATTAAAAATGTGTGTGAGGTTGTGTAGTTGTAGTCTATTGTGAAACCCATACAGAAAGAGAACATTGTGTATTTTCAAGATTATACAGAAAGAAAGGTTTGTCATAAAGTACCCAGAAATGTTTACAACTCTTAATCAAGAAATGTAAATGAATAAATAAATTATGTGGCATATTTTGTGCCCACGTAAAAGGATGTCAATACTGTGTGCCCTCTTAAATTTGCCCTTGTCTTAGTCCTTATCTGTGTGGGTATATGTAATTACTGTAGCAGGCTGCCCATTATTTCTGCCAACAAGAACTCTTTTTATTTGATATAGGTGCTTATACAGGGTGGTGCAGAAGTCACATGACACTCCACATTTAACATGGTGCCTTTAGTGTCAAATGACTTTTGCACCACTCTGTTTCACCACAACTTAGGTACTAACATCAGACCCTTACATGTTTGGTGTATGTCCAGTGCCTTCATCAGATTGTCACATGTTTCACTACACCCTGGGTGCCATCATCATTTCATTATATGTTTTGGCATATTGTCAGTGCCACCATCAGACCATCACATGTTTCTGCACACTGTGGGTGCCATCACCATATTGTTATGTGTTTTGGCACTGTCATTTCCACCATCAGACCATCACATGTTTCAGCACACCATTGCTGCCATAATCTGACCATTATATACAGTGGAAACTGATGCGAAGTTCTTGATTATATCTCTCAGGGTGTACTAAAATGTTATTCTTCTGTAAACAGTGAACATTTGTTTAAAACCATAATTGTTGATAGAACCATGTATGCTACACTTGAGGCTAATGTAATTACTGATTATGCTTTTTCCATTTGTTTCACCATTTACAGATTCCTGTGGGGATGTCTAAAGACCTGTTTGGAACTGGTGTGCAGTTGACAAGGATGAGGTGCGATCCAAGCCCTTGTCATACAGTTGGTGAACTCTATTTTAATATCAAGATACTGCAAGACAAGCTTAAGGTTGAGAACAGTGATGCAGGTGAACGAAGGCTAGAAGGCTATGAAAAGATTCGTACTGTTGGGAAAGGTATGGAACATGGCTTTGTACTGTAGAATGCCTTGCCATTTGTTGTAATAAATAAGGGATTAACCTTTTATAGTTATGTTTTCAAAACTGAAATATGTTGTGTCATACATAGTTGATGGAGATTAAAGTAGAACTCAGGAGGTTAAGTGCTATATCAGAAAGAAAGCCTAACATAAGTTTGGCTGATTAGGTTATGCGTACTCCTGAGAAGCATCAGTGGGATTAAGATTAGTATTTACAGCCCTGAAAATGAATGGAGGCAGTTTCTGCCAATGGATACATTTAATTCTCCCACTATTGGACTGGAATAAAAGTGGTGGGTATTTAAAAACACTTGCACTACAGCTGTCTTTTGTGCATCCATGCCCCGAAATTTAACCCTCTGTTTAGTCTGGCACTTTGAATCAAGTGCAGCACTTTATCTATAAAGTGATGAACTGTCAGTACTGCACAAGACATGCAATGCTGTTCCTTTCTGTCATAACATTTTGTATGGGGCAACTATTTGTCTATTTGTCGGTCCTTGCATTGCATGTCTTTTGATATGAGAGTTCTATTGTAGTAGACCCACCATTTGTATTATTTGATTCTTCCTGTAGTATAACAGTTCCATACTTCAGTTAGCAAAAGACTATAACTGTTATATTTTGTTTAATTCCTTTATTAGTTGTCCAAATTATACATTTGGCAGATAGGACATATTTGTTTAAAATTAGTAATTTAGTTTAGGGTGGAAAGGGAATTGTAATGAGTCTGTATAGCAGGTTAGATGGGTCAGAGACAGAGAGGGAGACAGTTTAGGTTGGGTATAGTGACCTATAAGGTTCACTGTTTCTCAGTGTCAAAATTAATGGTTTAGGGAACTTCCTGGAATAGTTGAAAATCTATACTGTGACAGCTTTTGGGCATCTTAAATGTTGCTGGGGAGGATACCATGTTTGTCACACTTGCACATTAAGGAAAACTAATCGGATGCATTTAGGGATTCGTATGAGTTATGACACGGGAAACAACGTTAAGTAAGTACCAGCCAGTGGAGGTAATGTATTCAAAATTTTGACTCATGGACCTATTAGGGAGTAATGAAATTTAATAGTTAGGTTAGCCAGTTGGGAAGAGCAAGAAAATGTAAGGGTGGATGAATTTGGAATAGTGTGAGCTCATAAACCAAATGCCAGCGGATATTCTGCTTTGTGCTGCGGATGTGAAAATCATGTACAAGTTACACTGGTTTGATAAACGATTACACAGCTTCAAAGCTGTGTTTAGAGCACTGTAATTAAGTGTGGGTGTTGAAAGGGGAACATGTCACACAATATGCAATAATTGTGGAATAACTGAGCATAATTTACATTGTGGGCATCACATGAACAAGAAATGCATAAGGTTTTGACTTTGCATCCATTCACATAATCATCTGTAACATCAGAATTGGTTAAAAGTACAAACAAATATTATTGTGACCAATTATACAATTCCACCTGTGATACTTAGAACTCTTAGTTTCCGAGGGATTAAGATGCGAACCAACTGATGAGCTGAGGCAGGTTTTAAGGCTCATGTAGGAAACCTGTCACAGGTTGTTGTTTGGTTGTGGGATGCCAATTTCCCCAGTGTCTTCTTTTGTTGTAGTCGCTGATGGCCAATTTTTCAAACTGTTTCTAAGATGCTCAAAGTTGACTCAAGTCCTGTAAATGGATTGTCATATTCTTTCTATGCCATTTGATTGGTGATTTCAGTCTCTCAGTTTTCCTGTCTGGACACCCAATTGCACAGTGCTTCATGTTCATAAAATTACATTTACATGTGTAAGTCCAACAAAAGGCACTGATGTATGCAGTTGTTTAATGCACAGAAAATGGAAAGTTACAGTTACTTTAGGTACTGGTAGCAGTCACACATTAAATTGGAGTTGATATGGTAGTTTTCAAATGCTGTGATTGCAATCTGGCTGTCTGATAGAATGCAGATGCTTGTTTTGTACTCTTGGTTGCATATTCTTGGTTCTAAAATCCTGTGTTGTATGTACTTCTGACTTGAGTACTGTGTAGTGTAGTGCAAGCCTGAAGATACTCCTCTTCCTCATTCCATATTACTGTTCTTAGTCAGCATTGTTGATGTAGTGCAGAGTGTAAAACTGTGGGAATGAGCAAAAATTGGCATTACAAAAGTAAATAAAAGTGGAGACTAAATATACAAATGAAGTAAAAGCTGGCCATATATTCGTCAAATAAAACCATCAACAGGCATACAAGATTGCCCTGCAGTACACATTAAAAGTTGAAAAGCAAAACAACAGTCAGTATAAGTGGCCATCTGTACCCAACATATGGATTTTTAACTATAAACTTTTAACTTAACTATTTTATTTAGGAAGTAACATCCTAGAAAACCATACAATACTACTGCGATTAACGCAACTTACTAGCTGCAGGAGATACTATCATTGTTACAATTATTGTAATATATATTTTGTAATATTTAAGTGATCTCGCACATAGTAATATTCTACTTTGTAGATAATGCCTGATAGTGATTGACATTGGTTGAAACATGTTGCATTAAAAAGAAATTAAAAAGTGTTTTGTTAGATGGAGAAGTGTGTTTTTGGGAACTGAGCTCATCTGGGTTATTACACAGTGAGTTGTGGTAATTTCTTACTGACGTTTTGGGACAACTTATCGGTCTCATACTCAAGGTTCAAGAATCCTTTTGGAGTCTGAAAGAAATTACGATTACTTGCTGTGTAATAACCCAGAAGAGTGCAGTTCTCAGGTACTTGCAAGGCAGAAGCCTGCAATCATGCAAGTGTGTCTTTGCATAACTGACTGAACACAACAGGATGGATGCCATTAAAAGAGTCCAAAGTGCCTGAAACCAGCACTTTGAGGTTGAGGTGGCTATTGAAAAGCTAAAAATACACAAATCACAAAATACTGATTGAATTATAGCTGAATTAATTAATGCAGGAGGTAGGAAAATTCGTTCTGAGATCATTAAACTTATTGATTCTCTTTGGAATAAGGAAGAAGTGCCTCAGCAGTGGACGAAGTCAGTAATTGCATCAATTTTTAAGAAGGGTGATAAAACAGACTGTAGTATTTATTGAGGCATATCACTTTTGTTAACTACATACAAAATTTTATCCATCATCCTTCTGTCAAGGTTAACTCCATATGTAGAGGAAATTACTGGGAATCTGCAGTTTAGATTTCAACGTAAAAGGTCAATGATTGATCATATATTCTGCATTTATCAAATACTTGAGAGGAAATGAGACTGCAATGAAGCATTGCATCAGCTATGTATAGATTATACAAAAGCCTATGATTCGGTTAGGAGGGAAGTCTTGTATAATATTCTCATTGAGTTTGGTGTCCCCATGTTGCTAGTTGGGTTAATAAAAATGTGTTTAGAAGAAACTTGTAGTATTGTCCAGTTGAGTAAAACTTTTGTCTGATACATTTCCCATTGTACATGGTCTTAAACAAGGAGATGTTTTATTGACAGTAGCTTTTCAGGTTTGCTTTGGAATATCCATTAGGAAGGTTCAAGTTAACCTAGAGAAGCAGAAATTCGGTTGAACACGTCAGGTTCTAGTGTATGATAATGATGATAATTGAGTGAAAGCATACAAACTGAAATGTAAACAACTAAACTTTATTAGTAGCTAGGAAGGAGGACAGTAAGTGCTAAGAAAACTGAATATTTGTTCTTCTCTTGTGAACAGAATTCAGGAAAAAGCACAACATAAACATAGGTATTAGAATAGTATGGAATATGACTTTGTACAGCCCGTATATTCATATGTTTAGCAGTGCCACACCTTGAACAAAGTGCACTATCCTGCTAAGAGAGATTTTCACGACACCTGGTTTTATAAAATCTCAACCCCAGTGCCTGAACCTTAATGCTGCTAAAGCCTCATGGTTACAAAGAACATGTGAGGCCATGTCAGATGTCTGTTTGCACCTGTCACACTCAGGACTGTTTACCAGCGCCAGTTTTTGTAGATGTCATTTCAAATGAAAGTGTCCTGTTAGCAGTCCTGTCATTGTTCAGAGGTGGTTTATAGTCAGGTTGAGTAAGTCTCCAGTTTTTTTTAGCAGAGCATCTTTTGATAAAGCCTTTTAGCTTGCTCTAGTCCATGAATGGACTGCCTATGTTTGTATTTTGTATTTGTCCAGCCCCTGATCACCTCCCTGGCAACCTTGTCATCATCAGGTCATTGTGCGAGAACATGAATGCATTACCTACTTATTACTTAATTGCTTAATTACTTACTTACTCACTCACTCCAAGGACCACAGTCCTTCTTGAGAAGCTAACAGGTCTTCAGCTAGTCAAGAAATTCCCCGCATTTTGTGGAACTTGAAGGCTTGTTACTGCATTTGCAAGTGCCTGCCACCTGTCCCTATCCTGAGCCAGCTAAATCCAGTCCATAACCCCACATCCCACTTCCTCAAGATCCATCTTAATATTAACCTCCCATCTACATCAGGGTCTCCCAAGAGGTCTCATTCCCCCAGGCTTCCTCACCAAAACCCTGTATATGCCTCTCCTCTCCCCCATATGCTCTACATGCCCTGCCCATCTCATTCTTCTTTATCACCCGAACAATATGGGGTGAGGAGTACAGATCATTAAGCTTCTCATTATGTGGTTTATTTCCACTCCCTTGTTACGTCTTCCCTCTTAGGCCCAAATATACTCCTCAACACCCTATTCTCAAACACCCTAAGCCTACGTTCCTCACTCACTGTGAGTGACCAAGTTTCACACCCATACAAAACAACAGACAAAATTATAGTTCTGTATATCTTAATATTTGTATTTTTGGATAACAAACTGGAAGACAAAAGATTCTGCACTGAATGATAGCAAGCATTCTCGGACTGCAGTCAACTCTTAATTTCTTCCTGAATAGAATTTTCATTTGTTAAGGCTGTTCCCTAATATATGAACTTTACCACCCTTTCAAAGGAACTATTATCAATCTTTATACTGTGACTTTGTCTTGCATTCTTATCTCAAGACATGACCATGTACTTGGTTTTATCAGCATTTACTTCTAGTCCAATCTCCTTACTAGCAACTACTGAAGCCTCTGTGTTTTTCTTAATAGTATGTATGCTTCCTCCCTATACATTAACATCATCAGCATAAACCAGAAGCTGATGTGTACCATTTAATTTCAAGTCATCCTGGTTTACCTGAACCCTCCTAATGGTGTACTCTAAAGCAATGGTGATAGAGCATCTCCTTGTTTCAAACCATTCCTAATAGGAAACATGTCAGACAAATTCTTGCCTACCCGGACTCTGCTATATGTTTCAGTCAGACTCATCTTTCTTTATTTATCTTACAAGTTTCCTAGGGATGCCAGACTCAATGAGAATATTATACAAGACCTCTCTTCTAGCTGAATCATAAGCTTTTGTGAAGCCTATAAATAGATGATTCACTGCTTCAGTGTATTCCTGTTTTTCCTCAGGTATTTAATAAATGCGGACTATATGATCAGTCATTGACATTCAGAACAATGATATCACACCAGCAACCTCTCAGAACTATGTATGACACCCTATCGTTAACAAACTCCACTCTCTTAACTGGTGATACTGTTCTGTGGTGTACAAAAGTCCTGTTCCCAATTGATGATTTTCGTTTCCTTTTCCATAAAAAAAATATAATCCCCTGCTCTTCCTGTGCCCCCTTTGTCCCACCTAACCTTCTGCACACACACTGAATCTAATTTATATCTTGCTAATTCCCTGGCTTCTGCTGCTGTAAGTTCCAAATCTCATGTCCCTTTTTTGTTGCTTAGGTCGTACCAAAGTATCAGCCCAGGTCGGAGGCTTTCTGCATGAATGTTTTGTAACAAGATATATTTTACAGTGAGGAGTTGTTAACACCTCACCAAGGTGGAGGACCACCCTTTGTCGGCTGTCCACGGTTGCTTATTCAGTATATTCATAGCTACCCTCCATGTTGGAGGTCATTTCTCCATCGACAACTTGAGGATGCACCATGCCCTGGTGACAGGGACCCAGTTATCAAGTGAACATGAATGTAATCAGAAATGAAGTACAATGAGGGGGAGATCTCCCCCTTTACACCAAAAATACATTTAAAATATATGTACAATGTATGAAGGTATAGTTAATAGCAATAGGCCCAAGAACATTTTAAAAACTGTATAACTGTTGAAAAAATGGGCCATTGTCATGTAATCTGGGAACCTTAACTTCCTGGAACCCTCTGGGCACCTCGGACCTGTAGTGGGACTGATTTACCTTTTTGTTAAAGAAATACTAAGTATTGGAAGAGTGCATAAAAAGTGGCTTCATGGTTGTTTACTACTCGCCCAGTATTCAGGTGATCAGATCAAGAAGAATGAGGGTGGGAATGTGGTCCATATGGCAGAGAGGAGAGTGGCATACAGGGTTTTGGTGGGGAAACCTGAAGGAAAGAGACCACTTGGAAGACATAGATACAAGGCTAATATTGAATGGATCTTAAAGAAATGGGATGGGAGGGCATAGACTGGATTGATCTGGCTCGTGATAGGAACAAGTGGCAGACTTCAGTGAATGCGGTTATGAACCTTCGGGTTCCTTAAAATGCCAGGAATTTCTTGACCAGCCAAAGAATGGTTAGCTTCTCAAGAAAGATTCTTCTCCATGACATTAGGTAGTCTATAATGTTTATCTTACTGGTCACCATCTTTGCCATGATTTTAATGAGAATAGCCCTGCTCTCGTGACAGTACCTCCTCCATGAATTTCTTTTTCCTTTTGTGATTTCCTCTTGCAATTGCAAAAGCTGAGACCTTGTTTGTGTGAGTCCCAACCATTGAAGTTTCTGGCCCTGTTAATTAAGTAACCTTCTTTGGGCTGGCATTTTTACCACTCCTCTAGCTACAGGTGTGCAGATACACAGACCCTTGAAGTAGAATGATCTTGAAGGCAATGGTAAGCATGATTTTGAACTTCAAACTTGCTGCTTGTTTTTGGGCTACAAAATATAAAATCAAACACAAGAACTAACATAAACCCCTAAGTCTGTTAAATCAACATTATCAAGATAAATGTCAGTGGAACTTTGTGGTGATATTCTACCTTTCAGTTGTCATGAGAAAACCTGATGGTAGAAGACCACATGGGTGTGGGCAACAGGAATATTCAGAGTCACTTAAATGACAGACATAGTTTTGAGACATAATAATGTTTGTGAGAAGAGAGATGTATAGATGGCATTTGCTGTAACTTGTTAATCAACTCATAAAGTTTTTTAAGTCTTTTTTTGTGCATATAACATGCACATTCCGAATTAATTGAAAAAGCAGATATAGTGAGATTTATAAAAAGTAGAAGAGTCTGACTGGGTCATGTGATGCAAATGGATGACAAGAGAACCCCTAAGAAAATTATGGTGTGGGAACTTATAGGTGCAAGAATTAGAGGAAGACCAAGGAAGAGGTAGATAGTAGATAATGAAGAAGATATGCAAATAATAGGAATAAAAGAGTGAAGAAAGCAATGTAAGGAAAGAGCAGAATGGAAGAGAATCACTGAGAAGGCTAAAACCCCTAGGGGGTTGTAATGCCAGCGAAAGAAGAAGAAGAAGTACATGCACATGCATGATATAATGTAAGCTGTAGTAAGCAATGCCACTGGATTTTTTTTTTTTGTGTGTACTAATCGCATTTACACAGAGAAAATCCAAGATTTATGTCTTCTATGAGAGACAACACAATTTAACAGCAGTTGTTGTAGAAACACTTCTTTGTATGTGGCAAAAAATTGCAAACTATGTAATGTTTGCAGTGCCACAAATGGTGTGCACATTGAGATCTTTTAAGGTATGTATGAAAATATTATGAGTTGTTGAACATGTTATAGCTAATCCCATCTCTGTGTCCATCTTATCACAAAAGTTATTATGTATGAAGAATAAGTCCATAATTTTTGATGACCCTGTATTTTTATGGAGTTATTTGAGTTACTGTGGTGTTTCTTAATTTAATTCATGTTCAAGAATAGTGTGACTGTTTTGTGAAAGGAATTTCACATGATATTAATCTCATGTTGTTAATGATTTACAGTCCATGCTTACAGGATGGAGGCGAGCACTGATTATTAACACTTCTTTTCCTATAGGAGCATTTGGTACTGCTGTCCTGTATCGCAAAGTCTCTGATGACACATTGGTTGTTATAAAAGAGGTGAACATGATCGATCTGACAGCTTCTGAGCGACAGATGGCACTGAACGAAGTGCAAGTTTTATCAAGTTTGGACCACCCGAACATCATTAGGTGAGACTGTCAAATTAGTTACATGATTTGTGGAAATCATCATAAACATCCAGGATTGGGCCATTTGACCTGTTCCGTCTCCAGAGTTACAGCTGCTCTCTCCATCGCAAAGGGCAGTTTATTTATTGTATAAGATATCTAAAGAGTATAATTTGGAAATTGCCACAGGTAAGACGAAGGTATTTGGTTTTGTTGGGACAGATCACTAAAGAGCAAAAATAATTATAAATGATGAAACATTGGATCAAGTTAACCAATTTACATATTTAGGCTGCAGCATATCTTACCAATTTTCCAATGACGTGGAACTGAAATTGGCAAAATTTTTACAATTAATTGGTACCAATAAGAGGACTATTGTTAGGAAAGTGAGAATG
>Ga0209755_10004638_pt1 | contig 16127 bp, 11 predicted proteins | sample TergutCo191P1_FD_187301 | JGI IMG/M metagenome (GOLD analysis project Ga0209755, IMG submission 187301) | Cornitermes sp. P1 segment gut microbial communities from Petit-Saut dam, French Guiana - Co191P1 (SPAdes) (version 2) | ecosystem: Host-associated > Arthropoda: Insects > Digestive system... | reverse complement strand
AAGGCAAGAAGCGCATAGATATACAGGGCGTTGCGCACATATATGCCTCTTTTAACAATACCATAATTTCCATTACGGATTCCAAAGGCAATTTGGTTTCCAGCAACTCGCCGGGCCGTTCGGGCTACAAGGGCAGCAAAAAGAGCACGCCTTATGCTGCTCAGGTTGCTGCTGAGGCTGCTGCGCTTCAGGCTTTCACACTTGGAATGCGCAAGGTTACTGTGCGCATCAAAGGTGCGGGGCCGGCTCGTGAGTCTGCGGTTCGTGCGTTGAAAAATGCGGGTTTGGATGTACTGTCTATTTTGGATGTTACAGGCATTCCGCATAATGGTTGCCGTCCAAAAAAGAGAAGAAGAATTTAAAAGGAGACGAGTATGGTGTGGAAATCTCTAAAAATGCCGAGGACTTTTCAGAAAACAGAAGTCTCTGAAGGTGGTCGTCGCGCAAAGTTTGAAATAGAGGCCTTGGAACGTGGCTGGGGAACGACAGTTGGAAACGCTCTTCGCAGAGTGTTGTTGTCTTCTATTCAGGGCGCAGCCATTGTCGCTGTAAAAATAGATAAGGTTCAAAAGGAATATGCGAGTATTCCGGGCGTTAGAGAAGATGTAACAGACATCATTCTTAATCTCAAAGCTATTCGTTTAAAGCTGTTGAGCGATAAGGACGAAGTTTTACGTTTGGATGTTTCCGGTGAAGGTGAAGTAACTGCGAAAAACATAGATACGAATCCGGCGGTTGTTATTCTCAATCCTGATGCTCACATAGCTAGCCTTAGCGGAAATGCGTCTCTTTGCATTGAGATGAAGGTATCTTCGGGCCGTGGTTATGTTCCGGCTGATGATCCTGATCGCAGAAGATCTGCGGCTATGGCTGAGTCCCGTTCTCCTGTTGGAGAAATTTTGATTGATGCGAATTTCAATCCGGTTTTAAATGTAGGCATGCTTGTTTCTGATACTCGAGTTGAGGAGCGTACTGATTTTAACCGTTTGGAACTTGATATTACCACGGATGGCAGCATAGATCCGGAAGATGCGCTCGCTTATGCGGCAAAGCTTTTGGTTGATCATTTGGAAATGTTCATAAACTTTGAAGGTGATTTGGACAATCCGGAGGAGTTGAATCAGTCTGCGGATACTCAGGCTATAGCGCAGAAGCTAAGGCTGAAAGTGGAAGATTTGGAGCTGTCTGTTCGTTCCAGCAATTGCTTGAGGCAGGCCGGAATAGGCACTATTGCGGATCTTGTTCGCAACAAGGAAAGCGATATGCTTAAGCACAAGAACTTTGGCAGAAAGTCTTTGGTTGAATTGAATGATTTGTTATCATCCATGGATCTAAGTTTTGGCATGGATGTTGATGCTTACCTGAAAGAAGGAGGTGAGGAATGAGACATGGAGTTAAGGTAAAAAAATGGGGTGCGAATTCTGCGCACAGGCATGCGATGCTTCGCAGTCTTTCTACTTCAATTTTGCTGAAAGGTTTGGAAGCTGATCCTCAGGAGCGCATAGTTCGCACAACTTTGTTAAAGGCAAAGATGGCTCGTTGCCTTGTGGACAGGTTAATAACCTATGCGAAAAAAGGTGATTTGTCTGCACGCCGCCAAGCAGCTCGTTTTGTGATGGATCCTAAAGTTTTAAAAGGTCTTTTTGATGTTATAGGTCCTCGCTATGCAAGCAGAAATGGCGGATATACCAGAGTGTTGAAGTTGGATAACAATCGTGCGGGAGATGCTGCGGAGATGGCGTTGATAGGGTTGGTGGAAGACCAGGTTTCATGATACCCCCTTCTCCGCCATATCTGAAGATCTGAAAAGCACCGATATCTTGGAATATGTTCCCGAACTCCTGAGGGAACAAGTAAAAAAGCTGCTGGGTTATAGTGAAAAATAGATAAAAATCTTGAAAAATTCGCTATAATATAAAAGGAAGATAATTGTGCAAGCTAAAGGAGGTTTTATGCAATTACCCAAGTACACAATTCGCAAGCGTATAAAACGGAAAACCTGCCAGGAGCCGGGTTGCGGGCAGGAGTTTTTTGGGCATCCCATTGCCAAATACTGTGATTTGCATAGGGACATAAAAGCCAGGCAAAAGCCAAAAAAGGTTGTTGAGAGCGTTGAAATGCGCAATATGTTCTTTAAGCATGGTTATAACGAGCCGATAGATGTCAAATTCAAGTGCTGTCTTGACGGTTGCAGCCGCACATTTTTTGTAAAAATGTTCCCAAAGCAATTTATTTATCCTCGTTTTTGCCTGGAACACAGAAACGATTTTAAGCGAAACAACTATTTGAGAAAGCAAAAAAAGTGAAAAATGCACAAAAATGTAAACATTTGTTTGCAAAATGAGTATTTTTTATACGTTTTTCTATTTTCCTTATTATATTTGCTTATAAGTTAAAATAAGGAGCATTTTATGTCCAAAAAGGAAAAATTGAGTTATGAAAGTGTATTGGCGCTGATCCAAGAGGTTTCTCTTATGCAAAAAGAGCTTTCTTATGCGCAAAAAAAGGAGGCTCTTGAGCAGAAGGAACGTTTTAGGAAGATGGATGAGGCTTATGAGCGGACAAATAAGCAAATTGGCTATTTAGGGGGTAGCTTGGGCGAAGTTGTTGAATTGGTGCTGATTCCGGGGATACGTAAAAAAATGAATGCTTTGGGGCATAATTTTACTCGCATGGGGCCTAACAAAATATTCAGTAAAGATAATAAGAAAACCTTGGCAGAAATAGATTTGCTGCTTGAAAACGGCGAAGAGTCAATGGCTGTTGAGATAAAAACGGATTTGAGCGTTAAATGGGTGAACAGGCATTTGTCCAGATTGGAATTGTTGCGCAAGCATGAGAGCATAACCGGCTTAAAAGGCAAGGTTCTTTTCGCTGCGGTTGCCGGGATAACCATAGATGAAGATGCTAGAGATTTAGCTCTTGAAAAGGGCATGTATGTTATAGACATGATAGAAGATGAGAATAGATTAAAAGTAACGGCTCCAAAGAAAGCCGGCATAGGCAGGTGGTAGTGAATTATGAGTGAGATTAAATTAAAAAGAATCGTTGAGTTATTGGGTGAAAGTTTTTTTATTCCTTCATATCAACGTGGCTATCGTTGGAGAGATACGCAGGTAACTCAATTATTGAGTGATATTTTGGAATTTGCGAAAAAGCATCAATCAGGCAAAGACGAGTCTTTTTACTGTTTGCAACCAATTGTTGTCAAAAAACGTGTTAAAAAAAATGACGGCGATACAGATGAATGGGAAGTTATTGATGGACAACAACGCTTAACGACTTTGTATTTGATTTTGCAAAACTTGGAGCGTTTCGTTGGGCGTAGCATAAATAATTTTACGAAGATTTCTTATGAAACAAGAATAAAAACGGATGAAGATAGTATTGGTAGCGAGGAATTTTTGAAAAATGTAACGCAATATAAAAATAAATCGGAAGACAACATTGATTTTCTCCATATTTGGAATGCGTATCATACTATTGATAAATGGTTTATAACTGAAGCTGACAATCCGAAATCGGAATTCAGCAATCCAAGAATTCCTTTTACGGAGAAATTACTCAGTAATACAAAAGTTATATGGTACGAAGTCACTGACTCGAATAATTTAATAGATATTTTCGACAGGCTAAATAGAGGAAAAATACCGCTGACCAATGCAGAATTGATAAAAGCACTATTTTTGCAAGAAAGTAATTTTCCAGGAGAAGTTGATTTAAAACAAATTCAGATAGCTTCTGAATGGGACGCAATAGAAAAAGCATTGCAAGACGATTCTTTTTGGTTTTTCATTTATAATCCCGAAAATCCTTTAAAGTACGATAATAGAATTGAATATATTTTTGACTTGATGAAAAAACGAACAAAAGAATCAGAAAATTATCATACATTTAATGAATTTTACCAAGAGTTTAAGGATAATAAATTTAAAATGTCCGATATTTGGCTTAGAATAAAACAATATTTTCTTACTTTTGATGAATGGTTTAAGGACTACGAGTTGTTTCATTATGTTGGTTATTTAATTGAGTGCGCCAAAGATAATAGTAAAAATATAATCGATGATATAAAAAAGCGATCTATAGGGTGTACAAAGAAAGAATTTAAGGAATATTTGAAATCAGAGATCAGAAAGCATGTTAGATACGATATTAGATCACTGGAGTATAGCAACCAAGCAGATAAAATAAAAATAACGAATGTACTACTCCTATTTAATATACAAACTGTTTTGCAAACGCAAAAATCAGATATGCGATTCCCTTTCCATAAATACAAAGCTGATAACTGGGATATTGAACATGTTCGATCTCAAACAGCAAAAAATTTCAAAGAAGATTCTGAAAGATTAGATTGGGCTAAGGATATTTTGGAATATTTTACCGGATTTGAGTTTAAAGATCAAGACGAGAAAATGGTTGACAAAGAAGAAATAGAAAAAGCGAAATGCGAAATAGAGAAATTGCCAGAAGCAAGTCAAAAACTTTGTAAACTTTTAATAAATTTACTTCAGTCTGATAAAATTGAAGATGAGTTTGAGTCGTGTTATAAAATAATATCAGATTCGGAGTTCTTTTGCGAAAATGATATACCGCCCAGTATTCATAAAATCTCAAATTTAGCTCTGCTTGATTTTGTAACTAATCGCAGTTACAAAAATGCATTTTTCCCAATTAAACGAAAAAGAATTATAGAAAATGATAAAAATGGAATTTTTACTCCGATATGCACAAAAAACTTATTTCTCAAATATTACTCTAAAAAAATGGACGAAGTGATGTTTTGGAATGATGATGATGCAACAAATTATTTTAATGCAATAATGACAACGCTTAAGGATTTTTTACCGAAAGGAGATAAACAATGATTGATGCAAAAACGGCTTCACCTCAACATTTATCGTTTAAAGAACTATTAGAGCAGTATAATGTTATGATTCCCAGAATTCAAAGAGATTATGCTCAAGGACGTGAAACGGCAAAAGAAGTGAGAAACTCATTTTTAAAAGCTTTGGAAAGTTATTTGGAAGCAGGCTCCCTTCATAGAGACTTAGATTTTATTTATGGAAGTTTAATTACTAGAGACAGAGTGCAGTATTTTATCCCACTTGACGGACAACAACGGTTAACAACACTTTTTCTTTTACATTGGTATTTGGCTCAAAAATCTGGAAATAATGCCAGATTACAAAAAATACTGTCGACGGAAGATAGCGAATATCCAGAAAATAAAAAATCAAAATTTACTTACGAAATACGCTCCAGTTCATCTGAGTTTTGTGACGCTTTAGTAAAAACCGATATAAATTTTGATAATATAGAAGAAGAAAGCTTATCTAAAATCATAAAGAACTCTTCATGGTATTATCTCTCATGGCAATATGATCCAACTATACAGTCAATGCTTAATATGTTGGATGATATTCATAAAATTTTCGGAAAGAAATCGTATCTTTTTGAACAGTTATTTGATAAGCGTATTATTACATTCCAGTTGTTAAATTTGAAAGATTTTAATCTTACAGATGATTTGTATATAAAAATGAATTCTAGAGGAATGCCGCTTTCTCAGTTTGAAAACTTTAAGGCAAAGTTTGAACAGCATCTCGAAGAAATGAAATTTGATAGAAATAGAATTTTTTATTTAAAATTTGCCGAAGTGAAAAAAGAAGTTTCATTTAAAAGGTATTTTGCACATAATATTGATACTAAATGGGCCAATTTGTTTTGGCATTATAGAGATTTGATAAAAAAAACTGATCTAAAAAAGACGGCACCGGAGATTGAGATTGATCCAAAAAAACTAAAAAATTCTTTTGATGACGAATTAATGAATTTTATTCGTGTAATTTTTACAAATCAATATGCGATGTCTCTTGATGCAAACAAAGGTGATAATAACTATGAGATATTATTAAATACCGAAAAGGTCCAGAAAGAAGCTAAGAGAAAAAAGCTACAACTTGAAGAAATTTCGTTTTTCAAATACGAAGAATTTAAAGCATTGTCATCTGATGCGGCTCTGCATTTGGCAGACGCATTGGATTGTCTTGAAAATGGCAATAAAAAAATATATAAACATTTATCAGCTTCATACAGATATTATTTTGATGAAGATAAAGTTTTTGAAAATGCATTAAGACATGATTTTTCAAGTCAGCCAGAAAGAGTACTATTTCATGCATATATACAGTTTTTAATATGTAGTGGTAAAAATAATAGCAGCAGACTTGAGCAATGGATGCGTGTAATGCATAACTTTGTTTATAATACTCCTATTGATCATGCAGACCAGATATTCAGAGCAACAAAATCAATTCAAAAAATATTGTTTGAATTGCCGGAAAATCGTGATGTTATTGAATGGTTAAAGACAAATCCAAAGATAGATTTTTTCGGTGCCCAATCTTTTGAAGAAAAAATAAAAGCACATTTGATTACAGCAAATAATAAAAAATGGGAAGAAGAAATTAAACGTGCGGAACAAAATGCTTGCTTTAGCGGGCAAATAGGTTTTATTTTAGAATTCGCCGGTATAGTTGATTATTATAATCAACATAAATCATGTATTTGGAATGAGGAAAAAGACAAGGAATTTTTTGATAAATTCAAAAATTATACCGATAGAGCAGTTGTCGTTTTCAGAGAGCAAGATAAAGATAAGTATTTATGGGAAAGAGCGGTTTTGACCAAAGGAGATTATTTAATTACAGCTAGATATCCGAGAAAAAGTTTTCTATCAAAGCTACACAGAGATTATAGTTGGAAAAGACTTTTTAATATATCTGAAGAAGACAAGAATAACAAAGATAAACGTTTATTGATGAAGGCAGTTCTTGATGATCCTCGCTTTGATAAGAATAATGTGGAAAACTCACTAAACATTATTCGCCAAGATGCGACAAATGATTGGCGACATTATTTTATTGATAATCCTAAATTAATAGGGTATTGCCAGCAAGGTTTTATTTCTCATGATGAAAAGGATAATATTTTTCTATTTAAGAAATCTGAGCGTTGGCATACAAATGTTGAAATGTATTCATACAATTTATTTACAAAATATATTGAGCCGCAAAAAGCATTATTTCAGCCGTTTAAAAAAATTGATTACAACGAGGCTATAAATACAAATCCTGCTTTTGCTTATCTTAGAGATTTTAGTCTTGATGATATTGATTATGAAGTAGAAATTAGCTGGCTTGCTGAATCAAAATCTTACGAAATTGCTTTTAAAGCAAAAGGTGATATTGTCAAATATCCAGATGATATTTTGAAAGCATTGAATTTTGAATTATCAGAATATTATTTTTCCCGGTTTAGTGATTCTGACAGTTTAATAGCAACACTTAAGGCTTTATGCGAAAAGTTAAATTTACTAAATTGTAGCCAAGTATGCAATTTCGCACCCTAGTGCTTTCTGTTCTTATCCCTGTGCTTTTGGCTCATGGTACTGAAACTTCTATTTCACGATATGCACGCTCGGAATATGGCATGCTCACCAAGGAATACGATATGGAAGGGGGTAGGGCTTACTGGATTGACGGGATTTCAATTTTAGGGTTGCCGGATGCCGGTGCGGATATTATGGGATTTTCGGAACCTGCTAGAAGATTGCCGCTGGGATTCTCCGGGCTCTATGCGCTGCCTCCTGTTTATGAACGCTACGGATTGTCTTTGAATGCAAGCAATGGAAATTTGGTTTTCAGGGAAAACTTCAACCCGCTGGATACACCGGTGACTGCGCTGCTGTGGGAACGCTACGGATTGGATGGCAACACATTTACTTTGAATTTCAACAGGCTGCTTTTAGACAGCGTTGTGTTTTCTTTGGGCCTCGCTTCGCATTCAACTTCAAAAAGCGGTTATTTCATTTACTCGGATGTGGTTCAACAACTATATACAGGCTCGCTCGGCAGAGATTCAAGCAATGTTGTGTTGAGCGGCAGAAACCTGGCTTACAATTCCATTCATTTTGTTCCAACTGTTACATGGATTTTCCCGAGATCGAGCTTAACGACGCAGATGAGCCATTTATATCTGAATAACGATGATGCTACCAGAGACTTTGTGCTTAAAAATGATATTGATTATTCCGTTACATTTTTGCAACAACCTTACAATATAAGAGCCAACGCAAGTTTTTACAGACTTCTTTGGAATTACAATTTTTCGCCGAATTGGAATCTCAGCTTGTCGCATCGTTTGGCAAATACGGACATTGATGGAGAATACACTGCGCAAACAGGCGAGGCCTCCATTACGCATAAAACTTTTTTAAATCCTTACTTGAGGATTAATTATGAATATTTGAGAAATAAAGATTCTTCGCTTTATCAAGACAGGCAGTTGGCTTTGCTCGGCATAAGTGATACTTTGTGGAAGGTTGCATTCAGGGGACAATCAGGTTTGCAAAGAAACGCCTCGGCTTTGGACTTTACAGACTTTGCTCCTGCTTTGCATTTGGGATTGACCCTGTTTTTGCCGTGGCATTTGCAGATGAAAGTAGATTATCAAAAAGATACTCGGTTCCCGGATATGCACGAAACTCACGTAGCAAGAGAGGGCAGAATAACTTTTCCGAATGCGGATTTGAAACCTGAAAAAAGACAAAGACTTGAGACTAACTTAGAGTATAGATTGAGCAAGCATTTCTTCTATGCTGCAGGGTATCGCTACGAAGAAGCTGAAAATGCTATTAAGCCGTTTTGGGCAGTTCCAAGATTGAAAATGCTGGATTCCATTGTGGCAGATTCTGCGTTTATGTGGTTTAATGCGCCGATTACGGCAAATGATATGCTGTTTTGGAGGGTTGGTTTTGAACTTGGGAACTGGCGTTTTTATGCCGAGCAGGGCAAAAGCATTGTGCGCACACCGGCGATAGATGTCCCTTCTCGCTATTATAAAGGAGCAATTTACTGGAGCAATCGGTTTGTGGAAGACAGGCTAAAAGTTTCTTGCCAGTTTGATGCGGATTGGTTTGGGAGCAGATGGGATTACGGTTTGGAAAATGATAGCATTGCCAAGCCGGCTGAGTTGAGAAAATATCTTTCGCTAAATTTTAAAAGCAGCATGCAAATACAGGATTTTATTCTTTACATGAAAATTGAAAACATGAACCACAGCTTGATGGAACCCGAAATTGGCTATACTCCGCCAGGCATAAGATTTGCGTATGGAATTAAATGGGAGCTGGGAGATTAAAATGCGTTTAGACAAATATTTACAATTGCAATATCCGGAATATTCCCGTACTGATCTGCAAAAAATAATTGCGGATGGCAAAGTCTTATTGAATGGCAAGGCGTTGCAAAAAAACTTTAATGTACCGGAAAACGCAGAACTGGAAATTTTGCAAATGCCTGAAAAAAATGAAAGTTTTTTAGAGCCGGAAAATATTCCGTTAAACATAGTTTTTGAAGATGAGCATTTGGCGGTGATAAATAAACCACGTGATATGGTGATGCATCCCGGCAACGGAATTAGCAAAGGAACTTTGGCTGCTGGTTTGCTGTGGCATTTTAAAGCCGATCTTTCAAAAATAAACGGGCCGCTGCGTCCGGGAATTTTGCATCGTTTGGACAAAGATACTCCGGGCCTGCTGGTTGTAGCAAAAAGCGATTTGGCGCACAGAGAATTAACACGCCAACTTGAAGAACGAACTTTAGAGCGAACATACAGAGCGATAATATGGGGAATTTTACGAGACCGTGAAGGAACTATTGATGCGCCAATGGATCGTGATCAAAGAAACCGTTTGAAGATGTCGGTGCAACACGACGGAAAACCGGCTGTCACAAACTACAAGACTCTTGAAACATTTTCCATTGCCTCTTTGGTAGAATTCAAACTTGATACGGGGCGAACTCATCAGATTCGTGTTCATGCGCGCTATCTTGGAAACCCAATTGTTGGCGATTCTCTTTATGATGGCAGAGAGGAGAGCGCAAAAAGAATAGACACAATTTACCAGCCTGTAGCGGAATCGCTCTTGAAAATTGCCCCTGCACAGCTTTTGCAGTCATGCAAAATAAAATTCAAGCACCCGAAAACAAAAAAGGCAATGGAATTCAAAATAGAAGAAGACGAGCCGCAAAAAAACGCCTTGGAATTGTTGCGCCGCAATATTGATAGCGCTGGGATTCCAATGCAATTATTCACTCCGCCGCAAATATTTGCCAACCCTGATGATGTTGAATTGCCGGTTGAAGAAGAAGATAATGATGAATATACGATTCGCCCAACTCGTGCGGAGCGTTATGCTGCGACAAAGATAAAGCGAGCTTTGAAAAAGGAGCGTGAGCTTTTGCGTTTAAAGGAAAAAGCCGAGAGAGCTGGCGTTGAATGGGTGGAGCCGGGAAAGGAGAATCACAGGCTGGATTGAAATCTGTTGTGAAACCAGCCGTACCATTTTTCCGGTTTTTTCAAAATCAAATATTCAAGCCATGAATGGTAATACGCATAAAAATTATCTGCCGGAATTTTTTCCACAAGCAGGGTATCTTCACGCAAGCATCCGCAGAATATGGGTGTGTTTGGCCTGTGTTCCAAAATAAAAGCCGGCAGCGGATTGCAATGAACTTCAACGCCTAAAAATTCGCCTATGCAGTCCGAGCGCCCTCGCTGGTCTGCGAGCGTTGCGAATAAACCGCCGTCATCTATAAATGCAAGCAAGCGCTGAGGATCGATTTTTTTCGCATAACATTTTCCTTTGAAGGATCTTTTTTTTTGCAGCCATTTGTCAAAAATAGCAGGTTTTTGTTCTTGTGCGGCGGCGATGAGTGGCAATCCGAGCTCTGCGAGTTTATAGCCGAGAAGCTCGTGATTTCCGTAGTGCGCCGTGAGAAAGATGCCTCCGTGTTTCATTGCGTCCAAAATGGGTATTGAATTTGTCGGCACATCGATTTTTTGTTTTGCCGGATTGCAAAAAATAAACTCAGAAACATCGCTGAACATATTTTTTAGAACCGCTGTATATAGCGGTTGCTTTGCCCCCATTTTGTCAAAAAAAGGTTTAGTTAGGCTAAGATTTTTGGAGAAGACGAATTTTTTCCACACGTATGGTAAGGTAGAAAATTTTCAGACAAATTCTTAATTTTTTGAATTGTTTGCTCATAATCATAATGATTGGGCACTAAAATGGTGATATCTTCAAAATCAATTCTTTTGATATCGTTTACAAGCACATTTTTTTGCTCAATTTTACATTCTTCTTTATATTGTTCCCAGGTATCCAGATTATACCAATGCAAAACCTCCGGAATTTCAACTTTTATATTCTCTTGCAATTCCAACCGCTCCTTTAGCATGTCTTTGGTATCGGCTTGCCCATGATTCAAAAATACTTTTGTCGGATAGTTATTTGGATATTCGCTATCTCCGGTAATATACTCAACGAGCATATCTTGATCTGCATGCCCTGAATAAAATTCGCTCAAATCAATAATTTTGCATTTAACTTCAAAAAGTCGCAATCCGTCAAGATTATACAACTCCTTATTCAATTTTTCAATATCTGAATAGTTTTGCAGATTTTTCAGATAATATCCATTTGTATTTTTCGCCTGATAGCCTGTTAAAATAATAACGGCATTCTCATCAGGTAAATATTTTTTCAACAATTCCATGACTTTGCCATCATCGCACATTCCGGATGAACTGACTATTATTTGAAATCCACTACCAATCTTATCGATTTTTTTTAATTCAAGTGCGTTACTTAATATTTCATCTATAAGATCTTTTGCTTGTTTTAACATATCTTCGGCACTAAGATTTGAAAGTTCAAATTTTTCAAAAAAAACCTTAGATAGATATTTAAAGCCAAGTGTTCCATCTTTCTTTATAGAAGATGTTAAAATATGTTCTCTATAAATCTTATTGATTTTTGACATTAAATTGGAATATGTTTTTACATTCAATGCATGGGCTTTTTTAAAACCTACAGAATATTTATGGATGACTTGTTCAATCTCTAATTGTATATTTTCAGGAAAATCGCAAAGTCGCATTTTCCATCCGATTGCTTCATCAAAGCCGTTATCCTTCAATATACTAGCTATTGCTTGCCGTATTTGTTCATCTACAGCATCTGTTTTTTGTGTGCCGGTAATAGAACGATATTTATTTAGGGTCCATATACGAGAATTTTTCAAGGAAATTCTTTGGGCACAAGAGAAATAAAATAAATCCAACAAAATTTCCTGAGACCTGTTAAGCGCAAAGGCCGGAATAATAACCGGTCTGTTATTTGCATGAGCATCTTTTAAAATTTCAGTTAGTTTTGAAATTTTCCTATCAAAAAGATTTTCCTTATTTCGGATTCGGTTCCCGTAGGTAGATTCTAAAACTATATTGATTCTTCCAGTTTCGCTATTAAAATATGGAGATTGAAACTCTTTCAATAAAATATTTGAATATCCTCGCTTGCTGTTTGAACCTATATCGCCGGAAAAAGTAATATTACCCCACTTATCGTTAACTTTCCAATTGAAAGTGTATTCCATAGAACCTAAAATATGGGCCGAATTTAACAGCGTTACCCTGAAATCATCGCATAATGTATAAAACTTTCCGGTAAAATTATCTAATGTGCAAAATTTAATCTTCGCACAAACTTCGTTTATACAATAAGTACTGCCTTTTATCTTCAAGGAATCTTCCAATATTGCTTTCATTAATTGTCCCGTTGGTATTGTACAATAAATTGTTCCGGTAAAACCGTACTTCATAACAAGTTCAGGCAAATAACCAACGTGATCATAATGTGCGTGGGTGACGAAAATGCCCTCTATCCGTTTTGCGTTTTTCGCAAGCCACGCCATGCCTTGTTCATTTCTTTGTTCAGATTGATATTCGCCGATATCAACAAGATAAAAATGCGTTTCTTTCTCATTTGAGAATTTAAGAGCCGTGCAGGAACCAGTAACTGTTTCAGTTGCACCGAGAAACATTATTTCAAGAGAGTTGCTCATAGAACCTCCTTATTTTGCCCTTTTATTAATTCTTCTTTGCAGAGCTCAACTCTCTTAGACGGAGTGCGATGATGCCCTTTGTTGAAGTTTTCTCTGTTAAAGAGATTGCGTTGTGTTGAAATCAAATTTCTGGCATAATCGGTTTTTTGATTTTCGGAAATTTTTTGCAAAGTAATTGGAACTTTGCCGCCAAGCGGTTCTCGCAAATGTCCCAAAGCAAAGCAAATTCTGAATAGCATATTCTCGTTGCCATTCCAATTATCAGCAATTTTAATCAAGTGTTTTGCCCAAATAGACGGACAATCGGCATAGCTTTTGTTAAAGATTTGCATTCCGAACCAGGGAGCATTCAACCATAATTCCGATTCTTTATGGTTTAGAACCCATAAAATTGCTTTTTCAAAAATTTTTGCCATAAATTCCGGTTCTAAATTTGCACGTAATTTCTCTAAATCTGCATTTGGTGATATTTGCAACACTTCTTTGTTTGACCAAGCATAGTAATCCGTATCCCAGTCTTCAGCCTTAGCAGTGAATTTATCTGCTTCTTCCCGCTGTAGAGTTCCTTTTTCCAACAATTTACTTATTTGGCGTTTGCGATTTTCGGCTAAGAAAATTTTATACTCGTTGTAAATGAAATTTTCTATTGCCGTAGAAAACATGTCATCTGTTCTGCTTAATAAATGCTCGGCATATCCAATGGAACCAATGGTCAGTGGGAAACTGATTTTATCCTGTCTGGTGACATAACTTCTATTACTATTCGTAATCTTACTCAATTCGTAAATTTCTTCCAGACAATTTCTTAATTGTTCTTCTATTGTACCGGGTATCTCATAATTGTATATTCGCTTGAAATAGCTGAGATGTTCGATGCAAGCATGAATTAAGACTTTTGAATTTTCCGGTAGGAAAAATGGTTTTTCTAATATTATTTCGATGAAATTTGCATGGGACATATTATAAAGAGATCCAGCGTCAATATTTCCATTTGCATGTAAAAATAAAAATAAGTCTTTTTTATATATAGGTATATTCTCTTTATTAAAGTAACCATATTCGTTGGAGAGAAATGTAACTTCTTTCAAATCTTTACCAAAAGCATATAATGCTTTTTTACAAAAATCTTCGCTCCTATTCATAAGTTGTATGATATTTTTTATTTGATAACTGTCCATATAAGTAATTTCTTTTTTATTGCCATCCCAATAATCTTGCGGAGCTAGCAGTATTTGCAGCAAGTTGCTAAAATAACTGTTATTAAAGCAACGGAGCATATCAGATTTATCAAATTTCGGCAATTTATTATTGCTGAAACAAAGTGTAAATAAAAGACGTTTGGCAGCTTCATTCTCAGAGTTGCAAATGGACATAATACAAATTCTATTCTGCGTATTAACGACCTTTCTTATGAACTTTCTTGGAAAATGTTCACACAAATCAGTTATTATTATCGCACATGTATCTATAATCTCAGAAACATCTTTTATATCCGCATCTTCCGGAATATTATAAACAATTTCCCAGGCTTTGTAAAATGCCTTATTCGTTCCGATAGCCTGGAGCAATCTGAGCTTTTTGGCAAGCCCTGTAAATTTTTCTCCAAGTTGTTCGGAGAATCTAATTGGAATCTTTTCTATTTTTTCTACCAAATCATCCCTTCCCGCAAATATTCTTTTAACTTTTTCGCATATATTACGGCCTAGACTCCCGCTATATTGTCGGCAAACCAATTTCCATATATAGTCAATGTCAGTGTCGGTATGGATTTTTTCCTCATCACAATGAGAAATATTTTTATTTAGTTCAACATTTATCATATAAGAGATGGTTTCTTCATCACTTGCGTCTTCCTTGATGAACAATGGATAGCCTATTTTTCTGAATACAAATCCATTTACTGCCTGATCTTTGCAGTCGATTGCCGATTGAAAAAACTCATATCCATATTGAAATTTTCCAAACTGCAGGTCTTCTTCCTCTTTTCCATCCGGTAAAATTATTTTTCGCCTTCTTGATTCGACATTTAAATTATTCATTATAAAGCTATCGGAATACTCTTCCAATTCATTTTTGATACTTATAGTTAAAGATTCAAGTTGCTTTTCAAAGAGTTTCAAAAAATTATAGGCATGGTATGAGAACCTCTCTTTTTCCGCATTACTGAATTTATTCCAAATAACAGTTATTGCATATTCGATAAGCTTTGGACTATATTCTTTGATAAACTCTATATTTTTAATGATAAACATTATCAGATCGGCGTTTTTTTCTAAATTATCGTTGTGCCACAAACGGATTTCTTCCATTAGCTGCTCAAGTTCGTTGTTTATAATGTTTTTAAAAACTTCACATATAATTTCTTTTTGTTCATCATCTATACCTAATAAGTTATAGTTATTTCTGCATAATTCAAAGAAAAATAACCGTGGATAACCTTTATATTTTTCATAAAAAGATTCTCCATCTTCTGTTTTATAAATCAATTCCCATGGTCTCTTTTTGCGATTTCCAAATAATTCCCTTAGAAATTCTGAATTTTTTCCACCGTTTATTAAACGTTCAAGAGCGAAAAGCAAAAATTCTCCGCCATAAGGAAAATTTTCCGAATGACTGCCGTTATCCAGTTCAATTTGAGCCTTTAAGCTCTCAGCTTCTGCGTTATTCTGTTTTGCAGCCATATAAAACCTCCTCCCGCAAAGGGATTTTGCGTAACAATAAACCTTTGGCTATAGCTTATTGCCACTTGTTTGTTCAACTATAGGGAGAAAACTATTCACCCTGATTACAATATGTTGTAGCTTGAGAATGCTACTCGTGATGACTAATATTCATTAAATATTGACTCACACGCATACTTTTTATTAAATATATATTTTTTTTTAGAAATGCGATCATTTTTTTTAAATTTTTGTAAAAAAAATGCTAAACCTGCGTTTTTTCGCAAAAAACTGCATTTTTTATTTGCCCCCACAGTTGCATAAATTCCGGTTTTCCCTGCCCAGCCCTGTTTGCGGGGCTTGTGGAAGGCAAATAAATGGAATTTTGCCCGGCTTCTTTTGCGCACAGTTTTTGAAACAATTCGGTAGCCTTTTTGCCATTGGTGAATATTGCGCAAATTTGGCTTTTTGCGAGGATTGGCTGGAATTT
>Ga0209755_10004637_pt1 | contig 16129 bp, 19 predicted proteins | sample TergutCo191P1_FD_187301 | JGI IMG/M metagenome (GOLD analysis project Ga0209755, IMG submission 187301) | Cornitermes sp. P1 segment gut microbial communities from Petit-Saut dam, French Guiana - Co191P1 (SPAdes) (version 2) | ecosystem: Host-associated > Arthropoda: Insects > Digestive system... | reverse complement strand
AAGTACGTTGTTAGCGGTTAAAAACAGTCATAAATCCTTAAATCAACTGCAATTCAACATTTTACCAGTTTTAAGTATTTTTCGACAAATATCTATGGGACAACTCTGCGGAGTTACGGTTCAAAAATACGTTGAATTGTGTAAAGCTTTTTGTATTACGGTTTTCACAGCATAAAGTATACCCACATTTGAGAATTTCTGATTGAAAAATGCAGATTTCAAGCTATTTCCACATGGTGTTTTGTGGCTTTTAGACATAAGTCATGTTTTTTATGCAGCATTGCAAGAGCTCTCAAAAGGTTGGGGAGGGCCAATAAATATTTATGCTGTGTCCTTTATTTTATCGATAGAGGGAAATTAATGGGCGAAGAAGAAAAAGTTGAGATAATAGAGCTTTATGATGAAGAGGGCGGTAGTGAAAAGTTTGAGCATCTTGACACTATTGAACTTGATGGCGCAAAATATGTTATAATTACTCCGTTTATTGAAGACTTGAAAGATGACGTTGATGATAATGACGAAAATGAGTGTGAAATTCACATTATGCGTCACGCAACTTCTGATGATGGTGAAGACGTACTAGAAATGGTTGAAGATGATAACGAGGGTAAAAAGGTTTTTGAAAAGTTTAAACAAAAACATGAAAAAGATTATAATTTTGCCTAATTCACCACATTTATTTTAACTTCTTTTTTATGAAGAGTGTTTCAAAAAGGTTACCTGTAAAGTTAGAATTCTTCACATTGACCATTACAGGAAACGAGCAAGCAGAACACTTAAACCGTAACTTTCGGTTTCTATGATTTGTTTTTGGGTTTTGCATACCATCACAATATGCTATAGTTGAAACATAAAATCTGCATTATTAAAATAACAGGTGTTTTGGAATACATGATAACTAAAAAGATGACCATGTTTTGTTAAATTGCTACGTTATATCCATTTGAAGAAAAACTGGACAAGAAAAAACAACTGCTATTTTATGAGAGGGGCGCGAGTTTGGCTCCGTCACAAAATGCTTTGCCAGCTATTGCACCCGGTACACGATAGCTTGAGTCAGCAAAATTTAAAGTACAAAGACCCAGTTTTGTAGTATCAAGCTTGCCATTTGTTAAATATTTCTGTTCGCTATACGCGTTAACTATTTGTCCTATAAAAAGCTCATTTTTAGGCAGATCTATAACAGCGACAAGTTTGCATTCTAAACAGAGGGGACACTCTTTTATCATAGGAGTATCAGATAATGTGCCATAGAATGTTTGAAAAATCTGGGATTTATCAATGTTTTCACCTGAAACTAACCCACAGTAATCAACTTTATCAATAATACTTGCTGAGGGAAAGTTTACACTAAAAGTTTTCTTTTCTATAATAAATTTATTTGAAAAACGCACCTTGTTTAAGCTAAAGGAGACCAAGGGCGGATCTAAACTTGCGGTCGCTATGGAACTAACCGTTGTAAAGTTTGGCTGGTTATGAGTTACATTTACTCCAATAATACCCAAAGACATTGGAAACATCATACCATTTTTTCCAAGTGATACTTTCTCCACAGATGCACACACGTTTAACAATTAAGTAAAAGTAAGATATAGATGTTAGGACACATTTTGTTAGAAACGTTCGTCTAAAACAGCAAATAGAAACAGCCCGCAAATTTTACTGGAGCTCAAAGCATTATCATAGTTTTTTATAAAAATTGCAATTATTACTGTTTAAATACTTCTGTTGTTTTAGGTGTATTATGAGCTATAGTTTAAGATCCGGTTCTAGACGTAACGCAGGTTCTAAAGTTCAAAAAAGCGTCAATCAGAAAAAAGCGGCCTTAAAAAAGAATAAAGCAAACGCTAAATACTTAAACACAGAATCTGTTGAGCAGACATTACAAGATAACGTAGGAAAAACTCTTGCAAGCATTGAACGTTTAGGCAATCAAGTTTTCGCTCTCTCACCTTTCAGCCAATACTATGACGACTGGCTAATTAACCTACGACAAGTAGTATCAGAATTTGAAGCTTTTCCAGAGGTAACAATTGATGAAACATTTGTTAAAGAACGCGAACAAGCATTTTTAGATATTGAATTAGCGCTAACAGAATACAAAACCCAAGAAGACAATATAGCTGAAGCTGAAAAAACTATATACACCATAAACCAAGAACTACGAGTGCTAGAAGCAACATACACAGAGAACAGCCGCACTTTAAACAACAAACACAACACAGACGCACAACAAATAACAAAACAAATAAAAACCCTAGAAGAAGACATAGCCAATCAAGAAAATTTAAAGTTTGGCGTCTTCCAGTTTGGAGCAAAAAAAGTCGCAGCCCAAAAACTCGAACAAACACAACAAACCCTAACAACAACAAAAAAACAGTTAGAAACAATAAAACAAAACTTTACAACCCAACACAACCAACTATACGAAAGCTATACAGCAAAAAAACAGGAACTAACAACAAAAACTGAAACCCTACAAAAAACATTAACACAAACAGAAACAGACACCTCCACAGAAACACGAAAAAAAATCTGTACCAACCTAAACAACACCATAAACAAACTAATCACACGCCAACCAATAACAACCACTACCCCAACAACAGACCCAAGCAATTAAAAACCAACAACACATTTTTTATCAAACCAAACTAAAAGCAAACATAACACTTGAAAGAAAAGTTTGCTGTTCTTAAAGAGAACACCCTAAGATCAAATTTGTTCTTCGGAGAGAATTATATATCGTTCTGAGAATTGTAAGCTGTGAAAAATCAAATGAAAATAGAAAAAAAACTAATTGCACTAAGTATATTGGCCGTAACAATCGGAATAGCAACAGTAATACCCATGACATACTTTCTGAACGCAAAAGCCCAAACAAATATTGCTGACTCACTGTTTAACATAGATATCCCCTGTGCATACTATAATGCCAATGCAACTTATAACGTAGTAATTCATGACATCATACACGGCGGTAGTGATAGAGTATACGATACTTGGTTCCGTGATAACGCAGTAATTGCCGTTCAACCCTCAATCAACTATACTGTCTTAGACAAAAATACAGTGTCTCGAATCGAATTGTTTGAATACACATTATACACTGATAAATTACAAATCCAGAAAACTCACTCTTACCTTTCATTTAATGAAGAAGCGTTTGAGCACTACAATGACAAAGACAGCCTTACCACTGAATACTGGCAAGAAACCCTATTAGATAAGTCTGATGGCAGAACTGGTTATTCTTTTGGCGGACTGTCTGTAAGTGACCCTGGAGAACAAATACCTGTATGGATAGCTGGTGAAAACGAAAACCATGGATATAACCAAAGTGACAATAGCTACAAAAAAGGTGACAAGATTTTAGAGACCATAAAGGACACACAAACAATCTACCTTGATATTAGAAGAGTCGCATACATCTCACTCAGTGCCGATGGTACAGTGATAATAGTAGAAGATAACAAGCTTTTGCACCATTTAGAATTAACAAAGAACGACAATGGCTACATGTTTGGCACTCCAGCAGATATAAGAGTAGAGATTTACTCTGGACGACAAAGAGAATATTACTTTGGACTACCCAATATTCCGTATAGCGGCACGGATGTTCCCGAAGAATTATGGTCTACAGTTTGGCCTGACCGTTTTGGGAAGTAACATCTGGTACCCAATTCTGTATAGCTGCATAACGGTTTCGTACGATGGTGATGCAAAAAATGGCTAACAACAACTTGGAGGGCAACACTTTGAATGTATATGCGTTTATTGTTCGTACAGATAAGCCTGTGGGAACAAGAGAGGTTACTCGTGGTGCAGAGCTTAGCAGTACAAGTGTGGCACATAGACACTTACAAAAACTTGAAAACATGGGCTTGATAGAGAGAGACAACTACGGCAATTATATCCTAAAAGAGAAGTCATCAATTGATGGGCATGTGTGGATTGGCAAGAACCTTGTGCCTAGGTTGATGTTTTATTCTCTCTTTTTTATAGGCGCGTTTGCCGCGGAAGTAAGTATAATACTGCTTAGTTTTGTTATTGAGAGTTTAGTAGTTGAAGCGGGTTTTTTATTTGCAACTGTAATAACACTTGTTTCAATGTTGCTGTTTGTCATGGAAGGAGTAAAGTTGCATCGTAAGCTAAACCCTAAACGTGTAAAGAATAAATAATCAGTGCTTTATAGAACCTTATTTTTTATATTTATCAGTGTTTTCAGGTTGGTTTGTTGTTATCAACTGGTTTTGCTGTTATGAGTAGTCGGTTTGATTTTGTGGTAAAGGTTTGGTTTGTGTATCCTCCGTAGATTTGTTTGATGTTAAAGCCTGCTTTTGTTAGCGTTTCTTGTAGTTGATTTAATGTGTAGAGGTGTGTTGTGTGGTGGAATTGTTGGATGGTTTTGTTGTTTTTGTTTTTGATGATCCATAAATCGATGAGTTGTCTAGTTTTTGGGTTTATGTTGCGTTTTTGGAGGAGTAGAAAAGTTGGGTAGGAACGCCATTTGTAGAGGCTAAGAAGATATATAGTTATAAAGTTGGGGTGTTTTATTAGTGTGTGTATTAGGAGCCATGGAAGGTTTTTTATGGAGAGTTTTTTGTATTTTCGTCTGAGTTGTTCATAGTTGAAAACATCTAAGATAAGTATAGCGTCTTTTTGCAGGGTAAGGTGGAGTTCTTTTAGGCTTTTTAGGTCGGCTTCTTTGTTTTTTAGGTATGCGAAACTGTTATCTATGCTTAGGGCGGTAGTAAAAGTTTTTTCTTTAAAGGGTAAATGTTGAAAATCGGCTTGTATAAAATGGGATTGACTGTGGTGTTGTTTTGCGATTTTAAGTAAAGTTGTAGAGATGTCTATACCTATAATGTTGTAGGCTTCTTTTGTTAGCGGTATGGTGTGGCGTCCTGTGCCGCATCCTAAATCTAGGATCCAATTTTCATTAGAGAAGAGATTGTTTTTTATAAATTGTACTTGTTGTTTAGTAGGGCCTTTGTTAGCGATTTCTTGCCAATATTTGCCCATATCGTCAAAAACGTTTGGTTGTATCTGTTTCATCTCTAGGTTTATTTTGTGTGAAGCTTAATAATAATGTTTTTAACATAATAACATTATAATATAAACTGGTGAGAGTATTGGCTGAGAAGCGTCAATGGCAGCATGTTTACATGATTTTGAAGCTCTCAGAGATGGGTGCGTATCGTAGGATTACAAAGGTATCTACGGATTTTTTGGCTGAAAAACTTGGAATTTCACAGCAAACGGCTTCGCGTTATCTTATAGAGTTAGAGCGTAAGGGATGGATTAAACGTGATATTACACCTGAGGGCAGTTTGGTAAAAATTGACGAACCTGGTGTTCGTGAATTGTTAAAGTTATATTCGAATCTTAGGGGAGTTATTGAGACGGCTTATCCACTCTCTGTTACTTTGGAGGGAACGGTTTTTACAGGTTTAGGTGAGGGAGCGTATTATGTTTCAAAGGAGAATTATCGTAAACAAATTGTAGAAAAATTTGGGTTTGAACCTTTTCAGGGCACTTTGAATCTTAAATTGACAAGTGATTACGACGTTAAAACACGTTTAGAACTAGAGGCATATCCAGCTATTGATGTTGAGGGTTTTAAAAGCACTGACCGAAGTTATGGACTTGTAAAATGTTATCCGGCAATAATTGACAACAAAGTAAAAGGAGCTATAGTAATTGCCACACGTAGCCATTATGATGTTTCAGTTATAGAAGTTATAGCACCAACGTATTTGCGTAAACAATTAAATTTAAAAGATGGTTACAAAGTAAAAGTAGAAGTATACACTTCACCTATCACTATATCCACTAACGCTACTAATGCTACTACTTTTGTTACGACGGATAAGAGTAATTAACGGTATATTGTTTTTCTATGGCAGACCTATGTTTTGAGGCTAGAATGTAACCTGCGATTAAACCAAAGACTAAACCGCCTATATGGGATAAAATGTTAACTCTTTCACCCATGTTCATAAGTAGTAAAAAGCCTGCAAACATTAAAGCTCCCAAAATGGATTGACGAGCAAATTTTCTGTCATATAGTATGCAAGCTCCAAAGAGAGCAAATATTGCCCCTGAAGCCCCCACAGAGAGGTAAAATGGTCCAGAGGCTAAAGTTAGCAAGTTACCAGTTAAACCACCTATTATGTATATACCCAAGTATTCAGGTAGAGAAAACATTTCTTCCGCTCTTAACCCAAAGATTAACAGAAACATCATGTTACCGGCGATGTGCATTAAATCAGCATGTATAAACATAGCTGTAAATAGTTGATAGTAATAAGGAAAACCAACGTCTAAAATTAGCCCGTTTGCTTGACCCAGTGATTCTGCTACAGAATTAGATATTTCAAAGGCGTTCCCGCTGACAATAGCACAGTAAATATAGAGAACAATATTTAGGGCTATTAAAACGTATGTGATTTTGTATCTTTGAGAGCTTTTAATATTAGGTTTAAGGAACATTTGGGAATTTCTCAACTATTTTTTGTTTAATCTTTGAGGAGCTATCTAAAGCATCTGCTTCAAATTTGCCAATTCTAACAATCTGCACAATTGAATTGTGAGTTTTAAGATAAATGTCTACCTCTTGAGCCATTTTATCTTGATCATGACCTAAGGCAATGATATCGGGTTGGATTTTTGTCACCACCTCATTTATAGCCATGTTTTCAAAACCTAAAACGGCGAGGTCTACAACTTTTAGAGATTCCACCAAGACTCTTCTTTGTCTTTCAGGCATTATAGGTTTTTGTCCCTTAATTTGCTCAACAGTGTTATCTCGAGCTATGATAACAACAAGTTTAGCATTTTCTCCACCAGCACGTTTGGCTTCCTCTAAGAACTTTACGTGTCCTAAATGTAGCAGGTCAAATACGCCACTAGCGAGAACTATTTTTCGGTTTCCGTTTTTCTGGTGGGCCACTCAAATTTCACTGCTCCAAGGAGTCTTAAAGCGTCAAGTAATCCCTCACAATAAGCTATAGAGGTTAGACTTGTTTCAAGCTTACTGCTTGACTTATAATATTTTGCATCAGCCAAATAATCACGAACATAAGACACTAAATTTTCAATATCCTCACTATTTATGTTTATAGGAGCAGTGTTTTGCTGCATAGTTTCTAACACAAATTCTGCTGAGGCAATATATTTACTAGTTAAAGTTTCAAGACTCATTTAAATAACCTCTTAAATTCAACAGGGGCACTGGCAAAGGCAATTAAGGCTTCAACTTCCATAAAATGCAAATCACCTGGAAAAATTAAACTATAAGGGGGCATACCAAAGTCGAAGTCAACTAAATTTTTAACAAAGTCTGCTTTTAAAATTGGTTGACTATTACCTGCCCTAGCAACGCCTAGAGCTATGGTGTCTTGGGTAACAATGTTTTGCTGTTTTTGCTGCTCAACATTTTGCAAGGTTTTTATTGCCTGATTAATAGTTAAGTAACGGTTCTCAGGTTCTCTTAAATCAAGAAGACACAGTGTGTGTAGACCTAATTTTTTGTTTTGCGCTATAACATTATAGGGTGTTTGAGCAAGAGTTTCAGGGAAGGGAACGGTTACAGTTTTGCCAAATTTGTAATTGTGAAGACCTGAGAGGCTAACTATGGCAGACATTATAGATATGCCATGCACAATACGTGTGGGCACACCATTTTTTTGGGCATCTATTCGCAATGTTACATGGGTTGTTGCAATAAAGGGGTCGCCGGGGACTAAAAAGACGGTTTTTCCTATACGAGATGCTTGGAGAATTTGTTTACCGTTTTCTTCTTCAAGGGTTTGACGTGTGATAAACTGTATTTTTTTGTTACAGAGCTCTTCTAAATGCTGCAGGTTAAAATCGGGCATACGGCTGGTATATGTTTCCATAAATATGGTGTCAGCTGTTTTAAGTTCTTCTAAACCCTTTAAAGTAATGCCGTATTCATCATTTAAGCCTAAGCCTACAAAGACAAGTTCCTTCATCATGTTACACATAGGTATGTTTGGTTTAAAAAATTAAAACATTTGCGTTTTTATGATTTTAACTGTAAAAGGAGAGCGGGGTTTGCACTAAAACTTTATATCGTCTATCTGGGATTTGACAGGGACTGGGGAGCGCCACTTGCGAGGAGAGTGTATACGTTGTGTTTTAATTGTAGGTGATGGCATAGCTGATTTGCCATTACAGGAACTGGGCTTTAGAACGCCAATAGAGGTGGCAAACGCAAAGTTTATGGATGAGCTAGCCTGTCGTGGTGTTTTAGGTTTGCTTGATCCTATAGCACCAGGCATAGCACCGGGGAGTGACGCGGCGAATTTGGCTTTTTTGGGTTATGACTCTGAGCTTGTATGCAAGGGTCGAGGATCGTTTGAGGCTGCTGGAGCAGGTTTGCATGTTGGCGCAGAGGATTTAGCGTTTAGGTGTAATTTTGTTACTGTTGATAAGAATTTATGTTTAATTGATGAGAGAGCAGGAAGAATAAATGATGCTGAAGCGAAGGTTTTAGGTAATGCTGTAGAACAAATTCGGCTCAAGATGCACTCAGATGTAGAGGTGTTTTTTAAACAGGCATTGGGTTTTAAGGGCGCACTAGTTTTACGAGGGGAACGGCTTTCTTGTAATGTTTCTGCAGTTTTACCTAATATGGGAGGAACCGTTGGAGCAGTTGCACCTTTGGATGGTTCTTTTGAGGCAAAACACACAGCGGATGTGTTAAATGAATTTATACATTTAACTAATCAAACATTGAGGGATCATCAGGTTAATGTAGAGAGACAGTTGGCAGGTAAAATGTCTGCAAATGCTGTTTTGCCGTGGAGTGGGTGTGGGCGACCAGATATGGCGTCTTTTGGAGAAAAGTATGGTTTAAAAGCGTCCTGTGTTGCCGCCGCTAGTTTAATTAAAGGTATAGGCAGGTTTAGCGGTATGGATGTTATAGATGTTATAGGTGCAACAGGAGACCTTGATACAGACACATTAGCTAAGGCAGATGCGGCGCTCTCTGCGTTAAAGAGGGGTAATGATTTTGTGTACATTCATGTAGAAGCAGCTGATGAGGCTAGTCATGATGGGGATGTTAAGGGTAAAATTGCTATTATTAAAAAAATTGATGCCCTAATAGGCAGAGTTCTTGCAGGAGTGGATCTATCAAATACTGTAGTGGTTTTGGTGTCAGATCATGTTTCATCCTGCAGGTTTAAGGCACATACAGGAGATGCTGTACCTGTGTGTTTTGCAGGAGGCAGTGTTGTTTCCGATGGAGTAAAAGGGTTTAGTGAGCGTTTAGCCTATAAAGGGGGATTGGGGCGTATTAGGGGTAAAGACATAATGCCCATGGTGTTAAATTACATGGGTAAACCTGAAAAACTTGGCTGGTAACGATATGAGGCCCATCTCAAGCTTAGTGAAAGATCATATTAGAAACCTTAAACCGTGTGTTCACGGAGGAGAGGTTTTAGATGCTGCATACAAAAGTGGAGTTAGACGTGAAAACCTTTTAGATTTTAGCTCCAGTGTTAACCCTTTAGGTACTTCTGTAAAGGCGTTAGCTGCAGCGGAGGCAGCATTTAATCAAGTTGCAGCTTATCCGGATTCTACTTCATCAGAGCTACGAGAGGTCATAGCAAAGCATTACAGTGTTAGAAAAGAGAATATTGTTGTTGGCAATGGTTCTACAGAGCTTATATATCTTTTTACAGAGATTTTTCTCTCAAAAGAAGACAAAGTTGTTATGGCGGCACCTACATTTGGTGAATATGAGGGCGCAGTACGAAAAACAGGCGCTAACATTTGCTTTATTAAATCAGGAGAGGACCAAAAATTAGATGTTAACACCTTTATTGAAGCCATGAAAGACGCAAAAATGGTTTTTATTTGTAACCCAAATAATCCCACTAGTCTATTAACGCCCATAGAGGATTTGACACGTATTTTAGATACTGCCTTAGAGCATAGTGTTCTAGTTTTTTTGGATGAGGATTTTTTAGAGTTCGTAGAAAATGAGCAGTCATTTTCCATGATTAGCCATATAGAAAAGTATCCTAACTTGTTTATTTTACGCAGTTTTACTAAACTGTTTGGTTTAACAGGTCTGCGTGTAGGATACGGTATTGCATGCCAAGAAATTATTGACGTGCTTATGTGTACAAAGATTCCATGGAATGTTAACTGTTTAGCACAGGCCGCCGCAGTGATTGCCTTAAAAGATGAGGAACATTTACAGAGGACACGCCAGTTAATTTGTGAAGAGAAAGCATATCTGCAAAAAGGGTTAAGCAACATTGAAGGGTTTAGGGTTTTTGCACCTGACGCAAACTTTTTCTTTATAGACATTCGTAAAACGGGTTACACCGCAGCAGAGTTAACGCAAAAACTATTACAGCAGGGCATTATGATAAGGGATTGTAGCAGTTTTAAAGGGTTAGATGCCTATTATATTCGCATAGCTGTTAGGTTACATCAAGAAAATGTGCGGTTACTACAGGAGCTAGGTAAAGTATTATAAGATAATAAGTCAATGTAGCAGTAAATGTTTCCCTTAGACTATACCCTATTTACCGACGCGGTGTTCATATTTATTTTAGCGTTTCTTTTAGACATTGTCTTAGGGGAAATTCCCGATAGAATACATCCAACTATTGGTATAGGTAAAGTTATAGGTTATTTAAGGCCTAGATTGAAAAATAAAAATGCGAAAATAGAAAAAATCAACGGAATACTCCTACTTGTCGGAGTAGCGTTTCTTGCCTCAGCACCAGTGTTTTTAGGTCTTTTTGCTATTAGAACCTATACCAATTTAATACCATACATTGGCTCAATACCACACGTCAATTCAATACTCTACATTATTGTAGGAGCCATACTGTTTAAGTCCACTTTTGCAATTAAATGCATGCGCCACTACACAGTGCCAATTGCCAAAGCCCTTAAAGCTAACGATTTAGAAACCGCACGCAAATATCTACCCTATATTGTTCGTAGAGATCCCAACAGTCTTACTGCAGAACAAATTACCTCTGCAACCGTTGAGTCCATAGCAGAGAGCACAACAGACGGTATAACGGGTCCGTTTTTCTTTTTTATGTTTTTAGGAGTCCCAGGAGCATTTATTTACAGAGTAATTAATACTTTGGACTCCATGGTAGCCTACAAGACACCTGAATTACGTAATATAGGCTGGTTTAGTGCAAAAATGGACACCGCCGTTAACTATATACCCGCACGTTTAACAGCTCTATTAATGGTCATAGCCGCAGGTTTAGCAGGTGAAAACGCTAAAGAAGCCTGGCGCATTTTAAAACGTGACAAAAACAAAACGGCATCACCTAATGCAGGCTACACCATGGGTGCTATGGCCGGCGCATTAGAAACACAGCTTGCAAAACCTGAACATTACGCTCTTGGCGACAAAGGACCCATAAGCCCAGACGACATATTTAAAGCCCTACAAATAATGACCATAACAGCCATACTATTTGGACTAATTCTAATTATCCTACCAATAACAACCATAAAAATCATCATGATAATCACCGCTTGATACGTGTTTATCCACAAGGTGACTGACAGTAAACAATAAAAAGAGTAAAGATCAGTACAGTCTCGGATTACATGTTTGTGGGGTTTGGAGATAGTTTGAGGGGTAAGGGAGAGCGTGCAAAAATTAATTGCTCTCCAAGCCTTTCCACCAACCGAGATTGTCTGTAACTGTCTTTTTTCTTTTTCCTCAAGGTTAGAGGGCTTTGAAAGCCTCAGACCATTCGGTATATTTTGTTAGCATACTAAAGCTAACACTTGGTTTGCGATCTTCGAGGATTTGGCGGAAATCAGCCATAGTTAGAGGTCTAGGTTTTGCAGTTTTATCATGTGCTTTACCAGACTCAAAGAATTCACCAATTAAACTAAGCTGTGCAGACTGGCAAACATCGCGAATATCACTACCGGAGAAACCCTCAGTTAACCGTGCCAGCTCAGGTAAGTCTACGCCGGCTTCAATAGCTAGATTGCTAGAGTAATGTTGTAACATGTTACACCTTGTGGAACTGTCAGGCAGAGGAACCAAAATACGTTTTTGGAACCGTCGAATAAAGGCCCAGTCAAGATCCCATGGCTTGTTAGTTGCACCAATTATATAGATATGGAGATTTTTACCTTTATCAGTGATGCCGTCCATTTCTTTTAAGAATTGATTCTTTACGCGAATTTCTCCACCGACCTCATTTGAGTGAGTGCCCATAAGAGAGTCTAACTCGTCAACAAACACAATAGCAGCCCTGCCCTCGTTAGCGCATTTGCGTGTAGCAGCAAACAATTTGGCAACATTTTGTTCAGCCTCACCTAACCATTTAGACATAATGGAGGCAGCGTCAATACTGTAAAAGTTTGCATCAATTTCTGTGGCTACCGCTGCCGCAAGAAGAGTTTTACCACATCCGGGAGGTCCATAAAGCAAAATGCCTCTAGGCCAACCTAGAGGAAACAGGTCAGGACGTTGTACGGGGTAAACAATAGCTTCCTTAACAGCTTTTTTAGCAACATCTAAACCAACTACCTGTTCCCAGTTAACCATAGGACGTTCAGTTACTATAATTTCGTCATTATTAGGTTTAGCAGAACCGTCATTCTCTAAAGTCGCCGCACCTCCACCTGCAGCATCAGAATCGGCCTCAGCGCGCATCTCAGAGGAAGACACAACACCCTGTAACGCCTTTATCCGCTCCTGATACGCAATTGCACGCTGAACATACACTTTGTTTAAACCATATTCTGGATATAATTGAACAAGCTGTAGAAGACTCTCTATTGCCCTCTGATAAAGAGTAATAGCTCTACCCTTTTGACCTTGCTTATCCATTCTAACAGCATCTAACGCATAGGCTGTTGCAGCCTTTTCCAATTCATGAGAAGCACTCATTCTTATTTCTCCCCCACAGTTATTATTGTATCATCTTATTCGGGTGGTTTTAATTCTAATTTTATTTTACCCTGAGTTCCAAGATTCTCAAGGGCGCGCTCAATTTCTTTATCAGTTGTCTTAAGTTCACTTGAACACCGCGAAAAATCAAGTTCACCATCGCAACTGCGCACATATTCAAGAAGCGCCTCTTCAAGAGTTCGCTGTTTAGAAGCAGGCTGCTTAACTTCCATGGTAATCTCTTTTACCTCAGATTTATATGAGATTAGAGTTTTTGAAACGTCAAACCCGGACTCTTTAACCTCTTTGGCACTAAACATCTCAGAAGAAGATGCTGCCAATGCAACACGCTCTCTAGCAGGTGCCACTGGAGTTTTAACAGAAGACGTAGGGACAGAAACAGGGGGCTCAGGTAAATCTTGAGCAAGCTTTTGCGCCATAAAAGCAGACACTTCTTTGAGAATTTCTGCACCGCCCTCAGTTTTTTGTCCAACAGGAATAACAGACCCATCGGTATTTAATTTTGTAACATGAAGTGTCTCTTGGATAGTATTAGTAACATTATTCAATTCAGCACTAACATCAGGTAAAATTTGAAACAGACCTGATGATGCATCTCGGAGCAACTTTAAAGTTGGCCCCATATCAAACATGGCATCATTTAACTCGCGAAGAGTTTCAATGCGAAGAATAACGCCTTCAATATTTAACTGCATACCATAGATAAGCTGTCCAACACGACGAACCTCAGCTAGTTCTGCAGCATAAATGGAAGCTTTTTCACGATTATTTGCTTTTGATGCATCAACACAGATTGAAAAAAGACTGCGATCGCGCTGTTTCAAACGAAAGTTAGTCTGTTCTAACTTGTTTTTCTGAATTTGAAGAGTATTAATAGTTGTAGTGGCAACATCACGGATAGAAGGAGATGATTTTTTTGTTCCAAAGTCCATATTTCTCTGTCTCCTCCTCGTAATGTTAACACACTATTAAAGGCCAGCTTTACCGATTTCTTTTACGTAGACAACAACAGGTGGCTCGGGTAGGTCAGCAGAGGGAGCAGTATTATTGTTATTAGAAGTGGAAGTCAAAGACCCTGATGTAGAGACAGGTTTTTGTTGAGTTGTTACAGTTTCAGCGTAGACTTTGTTTGCTTTAGGCAAAGTTGATGGGTCACCAATTAGTATACTGGAAACTTTGCTCTTTATAAGATCATAATCAGTTTTCTCAGTAGTTGCACGTCTTAGGCTGTCTTGTAGCAAATTAAAAGCTGTCTGATAGGTCTCTTCACCTACTTGACCAATTTCATGCTCAAGCTCAAGATTAGCTATGGCGTAACTTAGAGATTTTATTTCTTCCTCACAGCGAGCAATTTCTACGGAGGCTTCGTCAATTATAACTTGACCGTCCTTCTTTAGCTGGTTTAAAACACCTTCAAAGCTATTATGTAATTCCTGAAATAGGTCAGGAGCAATTTTCTGTTTATCATGTAAATCTTTTACGGCTTGATCTTTTCTCCAAAGTAAAGGAATTTGATCACATAACATGTTAGCCTGAGATTTAATTTTAGAAACAAATAAAATATCAGATCCATCATTAAATCTAAAGTTTTCCATAGATTGCTTGGAAAATTGACCGCCAGAAAACTCTACAAATACAGCATCGAATTTACCGTTTGGATCCAATGCAAAGGAGGCAACTTTACCGATTACTTTGCCATATTCATTTTTAATGGGTTTACCTAAAGAAAGAAAAAGATTGGAGGTGGACATTTTATTATTTAACTCCTACCTTCTCAATATCCTTCAGTTGTTCTTTCTGCTCTAGCAGGCGTAGTAGTTGACGGCATTCCAGGTGGCAGATCGGGGAATTTGTCTTTGACTTTCTGCTCTGCAACAGTAGCGGCTTCTGTTAGAATCTTTGCAGCATCTTCAGAGACGGCATCAAAGTTCAAAGTCATACCACTGCCTTGACCAGCTTCGAGCATAATTCCACTTAGTAAGTCACCAACAGCACCTAATTCATTTTCAGCCTCAGGCATTACACTATTTAAACCACTTCTTACATTACGTAGTACACCAACTGCTGGACCTAATGTAGACACTACATCACCCAAGTCAGATACTGTACGTAACCGTAAAGTAATTTGTTCAAGAGCAAGCTTGGCATTCATAATCAATTTAGACATTTTACGAACTTCAGCGAGCTCATTTGCGTAAACATTTGCGCGTGCACTGTCATGTTTAGTGTACGCATCAACAATTTTTGCAAATATAGCACGATCTTTTTGTGTAAATCGCTCATTGGCTTGATCTAACTTCTGAACTTGAAGATCAATACGACGGGCTGCAGAGTCCAATCGTGGTTTTAGTGGTACTGGCGGTTTTACCGCGTCTTTTATTCGGTCTGTAAATGGAGACTCGTCACGCTTACTATCCCATTTTTTAGCAAATCTTTCGGACAATTAATTTTTCCTCCTAAAGTAAATTGTAACACACCTAACAGGACAAAGGTAAAAAAGCATTATAATATGCACGTATATACGTGGGTATATACAAGTTGTCAAAAGTTCCATGAACATTAACTAAATCATTTAAAAATAACTCAATACATGCAAGTTATTTATACAAAAAAGTGTAAGCTACATTAAAAAGCTACAAACCACATTTACAACAAAAAGGTGAACAAACTATAAGCAGATCAAAAACTTTTGCAATAATAGCCATACTAGGCTTCATCATAGGTGTAATTGCCCAACTCACAGTAGTTTATATCGTGCCAAAACTAAGCACCGCCTTAGCATCCCTAAACGGCCTCACACAATACATACTAGCAGGCATCGTAGGCGCAGCCCTAACAGTACTACTAATAGTAATATGGGCACACATAACAGGGAAAAAAGACAACTATTACTAAACACCAACTCCCAACTTTCCTCTTCTTCAACGCTTTCTTTATCAGAAAACCATTAACCACTGCATACAAGAGGAAATACAGACCTAACTTTTAGTTTCTATATCAAACGGTACCTAAAAATTTTATAATTACATGCATTGTACAACTGTAAAAACCTAACCCGGCTGAACCGGAACCAAAACTAGTTTTTTGAAATTAGAAAAACATAAAACATTCACTATAGCATTTGAATCTGTGGGTTCAAATGACAACAGCATCAATTCTTGAACGATACAAATCACA